>Ga0316217_10000828_pt1 | contig 42212 bp, 28 predicted proteins | sample 1anoAmetaG_FD_203633 | JGI IMG/M metagenome (GOLD analysis project Ga0316217, IMG submission 203633) | Freshwater microbial communities from Trout Bog Lake, Wisconsin, USA - 1anoA | ecosystem: Environmental > Aquatic > Freshwater > Lake > Hypolimnion/Profundal zone | place: USA: Wisconsin...
GGGCTTCTGGTAGTCTTTAAGGAGTTCGTTCAAAACTGCATCGGTAATGGCCATAATTAACTGTCCTTTCGTTTGGCCATTTACACGAATTAAATTACAGCCCCGTTCCGACCCCTTTGCGACCCCTTCGCCCACGCGCCGTCCATCGCCGCGTAGGAAACGCAAGCAAGCTGCTGTTGTTCTCGGCTCGTTCCCTCGATTTTGGTCGCACCTTACTTTAGCGATCTTGTCGGCCCCACTGATCGGCATTCAGACTTATGTTGAGGTCGACGGGGAATCCTATGTCGGTCAGATCCTTGACCGTGAGGAAACGGTCCTTCGTGTTTTCTCTCCACTCATGGACGGCGAAGTCCGTGATGATATACGCACCCGCTCCGATGGCTATGAGTGCTCCCGGTCCGGTTCCGAGGAGCACCGCTACTGCCATGCCTCCTCCCACAATGGGTGCTTTGATGGCGGCGTCTTGCAGTTTCTTGTTTAGCGCGGCTTTATCGATGTCTCCCGAGAGGTACTGGTAATAAGCAGTCCCGCCATCAATCACGATCACGCTCACCGCGCTGCTCGTGCCTTGTCCGTATGCCACCATCAACCGCCCGTCCGCCGTCAAGAAGCCCGGCACAACGCGTCCGTTTGGTTTCCCCATCTTGGTTACTTGCAGGTTTTTGAATGGGTTGCCACTCTTCCCAATTGAGTAAGCTTGTCCTCGCGATACGACGGCTTTTCCGTTCTGTGCAATCCTGCTTATTTGCGTTATCGTTTTTGCTCTCTGTTTTAGCCCCTCAATCTCCGAACGCGCTATTTTGTAGGGTCCAGCGATTTCGGCTCCCTGTTTGATGCCTGATTCTCCAACCGCTTGCACTTCGTAAACGCGGAGTTCGCTCGTACTACTGTTTATGAAGTTGACCCGCCGTTCGAACTTCCCACGTTTGATCGCATCCTGGACTTCCGGTGCCAGCCTGTGGAATGTCGAATTCTCATCGCTGATCCAGTTCTCAATCCACTCCTTGGAAAGTTGCATGCTCGGCCTGCCCTCTACGGTTGTCTCCAGATCTCCGATATTTGGCCAGCGCTTGTAAGCTTTGGTTTCATGAATTTCGATCCTGTTACCTTGAGTAAGAAATACGTGATCCGGCCCGTGCATATTCGGGTTTCCGAATCGCGGCGTTAACAATGCAATCCTCCCCGTCTTTAGCCAGAACTGCTGAACTATTTCCTCCCCCATCGTCCCTATTTGTCTCGTGTCCAGCTCTTGTCCGAACGCAAACGCCGGTGGCACCCATAGAACCCAGAGTAGCGCGATGATTATTGCTCTACCCATCCGGATGCTCCTTTCTTGGTGCTATTTTCGCCCAATTGCGTCACAAGGAGTTGGTACACTTTCAGGGATTCGAATAGATCGGAATCTTTACCACAGGCTTTCCTTAGGTCCCCGAATGCCTCGGCAAACTGGGTCCTTATTGGTTCGTTGCACTGAAGTATTTGGTCCTTGTTGCACCGCCCCAGCGCAGCGCAGGCTCTTTTCAGGGTCTGGTTTTTTTCCCACGCCTTGTCGTAAGACGCTGCCCAAGCTTCGAGGCTGGCATCACCAAGGTATGGACTTATCACGGAGAACGAAAGCCAGTCCGTACGTTTTGTGCTTACCTTCGCCATATTCGCACGACACTGCTGCACGAATGGGCCCAGTTTTTCAGCCCATTTGTAGTTATCGGCTATTGCAGTCTCCGTTTTACTCAACAGGTCTTGTTCCGATTTTTTTATAATCTCCAGCGTTGCTAGAGATTTATCGATGGCGAGCCGCTTCCCCTCAATCTCAGCGATTTGGTTCCTTGCTTCGTCTCGCCACCCAAGGACGTATTCCTTCTGCCACAGAATTTTCGCGGCTTGGTATCCCATCCCGTGCAATAACCCCGACCCCGGGTAACCTCCTTCGTTCCATCTCTTGTCGAAGGTTTCTCGGAGCCAAGCCTCTCCTTGAGTTTGGTCTCGGCTTTTGCTGTCCCTTGTGGCTTCTGGGATCGCGCTTTTTGCTAAGGTATGGTCGAGTTCCCGCCACCCCGTAATGTAGAGAATGAACTCGTCCTCGTTCCCTTTCGCTGCCTCGGCGTTGTCGGACAGGAGTTTCCTGCTTATTTCTAGGTTCCCGATTTCCTGTTGGTGCCGAGCCGCCTCTAGGATCTCTGCGCTTCTGCCTGGCGCAGTCCTTGCCACACTCGGTGTTTCTTCTTTCTTGCTCGGGGCCGTTTCCTGTCGTTCTTCAGTTAGTGTTTCTCCCCAGATGTGAAGGGGCAGCAGGGTTACCCCCAGGATGAGTCCAAAATCTCTCGTTTGACGCGCTAATTTCATTCTGTGTCGGATTTGGTTCATGTCGCTGATCGGCTGCGCGACAGAGTTATTGGACAGTGCTTAAGCATTCTTACTGGCCTTGGCAAGCGTGATCACGTTTTCTTGTTCCGTTTTCCTGGGCGTGCTTCGAAAAAACGGACAAGAAATACGGGTCATTCAGTTAGTCAGCGGGGTCAGACCGTAGAAACGCCTCCTCTTTCGGTTTGACGATAGGCCCTGAGCCGTCAATCCATGACCCCATGCCGCGCGAGCTTCGACTGCGGTATCCGGACGCCATGTGCCATGTGATGAGCCGGGGAGATCGGCCGGAGGAGGTCGGCCAGAAGACCGATTGGCAGATTCACGCCTGGCGCCTGATTTCCAATCACTTTCACTTGGTGGTTGAGACGCCCCGAGCCAATAGCGAGCGGATGGAGCGGCGGCGCACGGAGGACTTGAGCAAAGAGTTCAAGCCCGTGGAGCGGGGCTGGCACTTGGGCGGGGAGCAGTTTCGGCGCGAGTTGCTGGAAGAGGTTAGCCGTGGCGCCGGCGCCAGGGCGGCGGGGCCGGAGGCGCAGGAGGCCGGGAAGCAAAGGCGGAGCGAATCGTGCGGGGGGAGTTGAAGCGGCTGCTGTTCCGACCCCTTTACAGTTCATTGGCTGGAAGCCGAGTATCGAGACCTTCCTACCACCTAACTGCAGCCCGCCAGGTTGGGCTCGAGCTTCTTGCCTTCCTTGATCAGGCTCGCCAGCGTCAATTCGGTCTTCCGGTAGGCCGCCTCACGCCCGAGCACCGCGGTCAGGTTCGACCGGACGGAAGGGACGACGGTCTTGTTGGCGTAATCGCCATTAAGGATCGCCGCATGGAATTCGTTGATGTTCACGACCACGCCGGAGGTATAGAGATCATCCACGTTGGCGCGCACCGCCGCCTCCGAGCCGCGCAGGTTCACCGTCCCGAAGTAATCCACATCGATGAAACCGTCCGCGCCGTACGCCCGGGCCCGAATCTCATCCTTGATCATGGGAATGCTCTGGATGCAGGTGAAAGAGAGCATGAGATCGTCCGGGAATCCATAAGTCACCGCGAAGTGGTCGTAAATGCTGCCGGCGGGGCGCGCGGTGCGGCCGCCGGCGCCACGGGCATAAACGGGGTCGGCGTTAATGATCCAGGTGGCGATGTCGAGAGAGTGAATGCTCTGCTCCACGATGAAATCGCCGGACAGAGGCAGGACGTAGTACCAGTTGCGCAATTGCTCCTCGGGTTTGACCGGCGGCAGTCCCCGTCCGCCCCCGGACCAGGGATAGAACGCTTCGACCATCACCAGCTTCCCGATGGCTCCTTTGTGCACGAGCCCGACTGCATTGCGGAAATGCTCGTTGGCGCGGGTCTGGAAATCGACCAGGAACACCTGCTTCCTGGCTTCGGCGCGTTTACCGGCTTCGGCGACGGTCAAACACCCGGGAGCATCCACCGCGACCGGTTTGGCCAGGTAAACGTGTTTGCCCGCGTCGACTGCCGCGGCGGCGTGCTGCGGATGAAAATAGGGCGGCGTCTCGATCACGACGGCGTCCAGCTTGGAATCGAGCAACCGCTTATAGCCCGAGAGGCCCGTGTAGCGGCGTGCGGCGTCCACCTGGTGTTTCTCGCCCATGGCATCGACCTTATCCTGGAAATAGTCCGCGCCGGCGACAAACTGGTACTTGCCGGATTGCGCGAACAGATCGGCGATCCAACTTCCACGCCCCCCGCAGCCGATCAAACCTATCTCGAGCTTCGAGTTGGCGTCGGCGCCAAAAACCAGCGAGGGTTTCATTATGGTGAAGGTGGCGGCGGCGGCGGTCCCCGCGAGAAACGCGCGGCGAGGAATTCGCTTTTGATCGGGTTGGGTATTCATTTTGCGCTCCAGTTCCAGATTGAGTGGTCAGGCATATGTTCGATCTTACTGAAAACCGACGAAAGACTCGACCACCAAATTCATGGTGGCGTTGACCCGAAAGGTCAAAGTGCGAAATTCGAAGTTCCTTTTCCCTTTTGGCGTATTTCGCGAGGGTATGAGTTTTGTCTTTGGGGCGCGGGAACGAACCCGGGAAAGCTCGCGATTCTCGACAACCCGCTGAAACAAAAGGGTAGCGGTATCCCCCGGGAACTTCTTGCGGCCGATTCCGCCAATTGAGCAATATGAGATCGTATGGCAAAAACACTGACCAGATCTGAAATCGCCGGCTTCCGGGCGGAAGGCGCGGGGCGGGCGAAAGCGGCCTCCGTGGATGCGGCTCGCGCCGGCGTTGCCCCCGCCCGTCGGGACGGCGGCGCAACTGGCCTTTGGGCGATCGCGTTGGGCATGGCGTGCTGGCTTGCGGCGGGCGCCGCGGTGGTCGCCCAAGCCAAAAGCCCCGACTATGCGGTGGTGGTCTCCGCCAAAACCTTGTCGGACAGCGAGTGGAAAAAGGTGGTGACGGCGTTGGTCGAGAAGCACGGCGCGACGGTCGTCACCTTCAGCCAGAGCGTAGACGAGACCCTGCCCGCGTTGCGGCGGCAGTTTCCGCGTTTTGTCTGTTTCGTGGCCACCCCGGCGGAAGCGGGCCGGGAGTTCGTCGCCAAGGTCCATCGGTTGACTCGCCGGCTCGACGAGGATCCCTACACGGATTGTTTCTGGGGCATCCTCACTGGTTACGACGCCCCCGCCGCGCTGCGCGTGGCCAGGGTCAGCGAACCGCTGACGGTCCGCCGGGCGGCGGCGGGCACGGACATCGCGCTGGACTGTTGCGAGCAGGGGACCTGGTATTGCGAATTGCGGAAAAACCGGATGGTCCGGAAAGAGCCGGGCCAGGAACCCGTGGAAGGCAAAGGACCGGACGACACCACGCAGGCCCTGGCCGGGTTGCTGAGCGACTACCACGCGGACCTGTTCGTCACCTCCGGCCACGCGACGGAGCGCGACTGGCAGATCGGCTACCGCTATCGCAATGGCTCGTTCCGTTGCGAGCATGGCCGGCTCTACGGCCTGGACTCCTCCGGACGCCGCTTCCCGATTGAAGCCCCCAATGCCAAGGTCTTCCTGCCGGTGGGCAACTGCCTCATGGGCCACGTGGATGGCCCCGACGCGATGGCGCTGGCATTCATGAACAGCGCCGGCGTTTGCCAAATGGCCGGCTACACCGTCACGACCTGGTACGGCTACGCCGGCTGGGGTTGCCTGGACTACTTTGTCGAGCAACCCGGACGCTATACCTTCACTGAAGCGGTCTTCGCCAATATCCACGCGCTCATCCACCGGCTGGCCAGCTATTTTCCGGAATTGCTCGACGCGGAACTCGACGCGGACGGCCGCCCTAAGGCGCCCGTGGTCCTGGGCGACAAGGCCAAGGCCGCCGGGTTGACCGCCGAGGACGGTCTGGGCTTGGTCTATGACCGCGACGCCCTGGCCTTTTATGGCGATCCCGCCTGGGTGGCGCGCATGGCCCAAAGGGAGACTGCCTGGAACCAAACGCTCACCGAAAAGGACGGCGTCTGGACGCTGGAGATCCAGCCCAACCGCGGCGCGCGTACCTTCGAGCCGATCAACCGCAACGGTTCCCAGCGCGGCGGGCGACCGTTGCTGCAGTACCTCCCGTGTCGCGTCAAGCCCGCCAAAGTCCTGGAAGGGGCCGAACTGGGGCCGGTCATCACGGACGATTTCGTGCTGGTGCCTAACCCGGGACCGTGCCCGGAGGGCAAGAAGTATCGCGTTGTCTTCGCGGCCCAGCGGGTGGATTGACCCGTGTGATGGGTCAGACCATAGCAGGGGTCAATTCCTGCGCCGTGTGGGGCGCTGGGTCCCGGGGCGAGGGGGGAAGGCCTCTGGACATCGCCGTTTCGCGCTCAGATCGGGCTGCGCTCCAGCGATGGAGACCCCTCCGGAGAATCTCGATGCCCTTTTGAGGTGCGAACAATGACTAAACACACAATTATGAGTAAACATCATGGTAATGGGCTAGACAGCTTGGTTGCGTCTCCACCCGCCTTCCTGCCATCTATTCGTCGCCCTCGATTCTGCGACCTCGCCGCTTCGTTGCTGCTGCTAATTCCGGTCGTCGGCCTGGCCTCCGATCCTTTCACCACGGTGGACCTGGGCAAGGCGCCCAACGCGGAGCACACGAAGGCCTTCACCGACACCATCGGTTTCGATACATGGTTTAGGTCGCCCCGGGTCACCTTGCGCGGCATCCCCTTCGCTCTGGCGACCGGTCCTACCAACCTCGTCCGTCTGCCGCCGGACGGGAGCGTCGAGGTGGTCCTTCCCGCTTGCCAAGCGTCTCGGATGCATTTGCTGCTCACGGGTGGTTATCTCTCCACGGCCGGCAGTATCCGCATTGAGGTAAATTACACCAACGGCTTCCACGAAGAGCGCACGCTCGACGTGCATGACTGGAACTTCGGCGCCAACAACCCGGACGTCTGCGCCCAAACCTTCGATGCCGCAGCCTTCGGCGGCCAGGGCAAAAGCCTTTACGCGCTCTCATTTAACCTGAACCGCCGGCGCCTGATGCCGGCCTCCTTGCGGGTGACCGCGAGTGATCGGGGCGTCTATCTGCTCGCCGGAGTCACCCTGGAAGGCGCGCGCTCGCAGGCTGAGCGCCTGGCCAGTCTCGCTCCCAGCGACCTGGCGATCGACACGGGCGCGTCCAAGGACCCCGTGGTCCGCTTTGCCGCCGAGCAACTTCAGCTCTACGCCAGCCGCATGGAGGGAAAGCGCCCGCTCATCGACAGCGAGGGCAGACGGCGCGTCTTCCTGGGCAAGCTCCCAACTAGTCTCCCCGACCCCGAAAAGAAAGAACTGAACGAGCGGCTTGCCAAGCTCGGGCCAGACGGGTTCATCCTGCGGAGCCAGCCGGACGCGCTGCTCATCCTGGGCGGGAGCGCGCGCGGCGTCCTTTACGGGACCTACGCTTTCCTCGAGCGGTGCGGGGTCCGCTTCTTTTTCCCCGGCGAGGAAGGCGAGGTGGTACCGAAGGCGCCCCTTTCGCTGGCGGGTATCCAGACCGAGGAGAAACCGGACTGGGAGCGGCGTGGTCTGACCTACTACCCTTACGAGTTTAACGAGCCCGCCGACTGGGTGGACTTTGCCGCCAAGGCGCGTCTGAATACGATCCTCTTCCACGCGCCCTCGCCCGATTGGTGGGAGCGCGAGGGCGTCCTGCTCACCTCCGAGTTGGCCCGGCGCGGAATCCACCCCGAGTTCGGCGGCCACTTCCTGCCCGGCCTGCTGCCGCGCGATTTGTTCAAGCAGCGCCCCGACTGGTTCCGCGAGGAGGGCGGCCAGCGCAAGGCCGATTGGAATTTCTGCCCGTCCAGCTCCGGGGCGCTGGCGCAGATCGCCCGTGGTGCCGCCGACCTCGTCCGGCGCTGCCCCGAACCCGAAGTCTTCTCCCTCTGGCCGGACGACCTGGGTGACGGCGGCTGGTGCCATTGCCCTCGCTGTCGCGACTTGAAACCGTCGGATCAGTCGCTCCTGGCGATGAACGCGATGGCCCGTGAAATACAGAAAGCGCGCGCCGACGCCCGCGTGGTTTTCCTCGCCTACCATGACACCGAGGAACCCCCGACGCGCGTCCGTCCTGAGCCCGGGGTCACGCTGCTCTGGGCGCCTCGCGAACGCTGCTACGCGCACGCCCTGGACGATTCCAAGTGCCCTCGCAATGTCGGTTACCTCCAGCGTCTCGAAGCCTGCCTGAAAGTGTTCCCGCCGGCTGAGGCCGAAGCGTTCGAGTATTACCTGGACCAGATCCTCTACGCCGACCTCGTGCCCACCCTGCCGGGCGCCCTGGCCGGCGACCTGCGTTGCTATCGTCGACTGGGCATGAAGGTGATCGAGCCTTTGATGGTCAGCCTGATCCGCTTCCGCACCCTGCCGGCGAACGCGTTTCTAACCGCGCGCCTGGAATGGAATGAAAACGCCGACACCAGCGCTCTCCTGCAGGACCTCAGTGTGCAATATTTCGGCGACGCGAGCGTCGCCCCTTATTACGAGCGCCGCGAGGCCGCCCTGGCGCCCTTCCTGGCTCGCTGCTACGAAGGCGCCACGATGTCCCAGGAAATCGCCGACCGTAGCGCGGCCCTGCTGGAGGCAGCGTTGGTTAAGGAGTTCCCCTCCGCGTTGGGCATCCTGGCGCAGGCCCGGTTGAAGGCCACCGCCCCGGCTTTTCGGCGTCGGCTGCGCGAGGAGCAAGCCGGCCTTCTGGCGGTGATGGAGCGGGCTCAAGCAATGGCCGAAGCCCGGCTGCGGCAACTCCGACCGAAATGATGTGTGCGAGGGGTCAGACCATAGAAAGGGTCAGTCACTCGGATCCTTGAGGCGGTCGGCGCTGGGGATGCGCAGGCGGCGGAAAGGTTGCTCCCGTTCCCGAGCGGCGCCACGTCTCCATCTTATAGGGCGCCCCACCGGCGGCGGCGAGGCGGTGCTCGAATGGGGCGACAAGCCCAGCCGCTTTTCATCAGTTTACCTTGTTTATTGCTTGCTTATCGCCTCCAGACCCGTATACTCGTAGTTGAACCCGTAGCACTTACCGATGAAGACGAACCAATCGGTCGTACCGCGGCTGGTCGCCGCATTAGCCGGGCTGGGCGTGGGGGCGTTGGCCTTCTTCCCCAACTTCAACGCCAAGGCCCAAATCCAGTGGATCGACGCCGATGTCGGCGCTCCCATGCCGGCGGGATCCGCCACCGTCAACGCCAACGGGTCGTTGACCATCACGGGCGGCGGATCCGACATCTGGAATACCTCATCCCAATTCAATTATTACTACGCGTGGGCCTATGGAACGAATTGGAGCCTCAGCGCCCAACTCGTGGCCTTTTCCGGCCCGGACGACTGGTCCAAGGTCGAGCTGATGGTGGACTGGGCCGATCCCGTGGCCGGCCCGCAGGGCGGCGACCCGTTCATCTCGATGATCGATACGCAACCCAGTTCCGTGAACGCTCCGGACGGTTCCGGCTATGGGGTGGCGCTCGGCGGGATCGCTCAATTCCGCACGATGCCCAACGGGCAGGCCGACTCGAAGCTGGCGGGCGCGATACCGGCGCCCAATTATCCGAACGACTGGTTCAAAATCAGCCGGACCAACAGCGTGTTTACGCTCGCCAAGAGCCCCGACGGCGTGACCTGGGCGACGTACCTTACCATTGACACCTCGCAGTCCAACCTCATCGGGGACCCCAACGGAACCAGCTTCGGCGTCCCGTGGCCCAACCTGGTAGCGGTCGGCATCGCGGTGACCGCGCACAACCAGGGCTACAATCCCAGCGCCACAGCGACGATAGCCAACCTGCGCGCGACGTTCCCACCGGCGACGCCGCCCACCAGGGTCGCCACGAGCCAGGACCTGCCGGCCAGCGTGACGGGTTGGTATGGGTGCGAGGGTTCGCTGACGTATGCCGCCACGAACAACGCGTTCCCCGTGCCAGCCGTCACGCCCGTCAATTACCAGTGGTACCGAAATGGAACGTCCATCGCCAACGCGACGGCGAGCACCCATACGTGGTTGCTGGATACAAGCGACGACGGCGCCATCTACCACTGCGCCGCAACGCTCGCCGCCCCGTACCACTCCCTGACGTGCGGCAGCGCCATCACCCGGATTGTCGTTCAGCCCGGGGTGTATTATACCAACGGCCTCAAACTCGAGATGTTTTCGGGGGCCGCCAGCGCGGCGGCGGTCGAGCAAGGGAACGCGCCGGCCGCCAACTGGTTCGCCCCCATCCCGAACCTCGACCAACCCGGCAATCTCGGCAATTATTATGCCACCCGGGTCAGCGGCTGGTTCATTGCCCCCACCACGGACACCTACCATTTCTACGACGCGAGCGATGACCAATCGGATTTGTTCTTGAGCACCGATTCCACGATGGGTCACAAAGTGCTCATCGCCCAGGAAACCGGCTGGAATGGACTGGATCAGTGGCTGGCCGGCGGTGCCAACAACCTCTCGCAGCAGTGTTCCGATACGTTCGTGAATCCGAGCACACTCGCGCAGCCCTACCCGACCGGTATTCCTTTGATTGCGGGCCAGCCCTATTTTATAGAGCAAGACCACTATCAGGGGGCAGGCGGCGACAACTTCGCGGCCACGTATCAGACCTCGACGATGGAAGCCAACCCGAACTGGGCCAATACCTTCACCAATGGCGCGCCGAGCTTGCTGACAGCCGCCAATGGCAACATCATGTTCGTGACCAAACCGGTCACCACCCTCACCTGGGTTGCGCAGCCGCACAACCTCATCGGCACGGTGGGTCTTCCCGTCACGTTCTACGCCCAAGCCGCCAGCGACAGCCAGTTCCCGATCAAATACACTTGGTACCGTGGCAACCTCGGTGCCGGCACTGCCGTGGCTACCGCCGCCTCCTACTCCACCCCCCCCCACCACGGCCGCGGACAATGGCGCGAACTTCTATGTCGTCGCAACCACCGCGGAGAATGAACTGTCCATCATGAGCTCCGTGGTCACGCTGAGCGTGGCCTCGCCGGTGACCGAACGCGGTTGGGCCAGGATGGAGTATTGGTACAACCCGAGTCCCGGTCTGGGGGCGTTTGAAGGCAGCGTCACCGATGCCCAGGGCCACATCAAGACCTACCTGACGACGACTTATGGGACGGCCCCAGATTACACGCGCTACGAGCCGGCGTTCGAGGGGAATTCCCAGGCCGATGCCCCACCCGGCTATCCCAGCCGGCTCACGGCCTGGTTCTACCCGCCGACGACGGGCCTCTACACCTTCTATGTCAACGGCAGCGGCCAGAGCGACCTGTTCGTCAGCACCAACTCGAGCGCGGCCAACGCGGTCCTGGTGGCGCAGGAAACCGGCTGGAGCAACCCGTGGCAGTGGACTACCGCCAACGCCGGTTCGGCCAGTACGAAGTGCTCCGCCACCTGGACGGCCCCCGATGGCGCCACGCCTTGGTCCGCCGGCATCCATATGACCGCCGGCCAGCCTTACTACGTCGCGCTCATCCATCAGAGCGCTAGCGGCGGCAATAATTGCGAGGCGACCTTCACCGCCTACGGCGCCCCAGCTCCCGCGAACGGCGTTCACAGCGCCATGACCCGCAACCTGATCGCCTCGTATGCGCCGCGCTCCTTCGACGTGACGTTCACGCAACCGCCCGCGAACACGAATGTCCCTTTCGGCGGCCTGGCCGCCTTCTACGCCTCGGCCACGACCGACTCCTCGAGCTATGTGGGCGAGGAGAACAACCCCGCCAAGGAATGGACCAACGCCAACTACTTGGTTACCTACCAGTGGCTCGTGAATGGCGCGCTGATTCCCGGCGCCAACGGCCGCGCGTTCACGTTCGGACCGGTTTCGCCGCTGGACAACGGCGCGCAGATCGTCTGCCAGGCGCGCTCGCTCGGCTACGTGAACGGCAGCCTGCAGGACATTTGGCAAAGCAGCCCACCCGCCACCCTCACGGTCGCCGGCAACGCCGTGTACGAGCCGGGGTTCGCCCTCCACGAGTATTGGAGCCTAAACCCTGGCGTTTCCGCCGCCGTGGCGGGCCAGGCGGGCGCGCCGACCTGGTACATGGCCACCCCAGCCTTCGAGGTGGGCATCAATGGCGCCGAGGTCACAGATAACTTCACCGATGAACTGGTGGGGTTCTTCATCCCGCCCACCACAGGCCTCTATACCTTCTACGACAATTCTGATGACGACAGCGCCCTGTTCCTGAGCACGAGCTCCTCAACCGCCAGCAAGATCATGGTGGCGCAGGAAACCGGCTATGCTCCGGCGCTGAACTGGGCCGCCAGTTCGGCTAATGCGGCGCAAGTGGCGTCCAGCACCTTCGTCGACGCTAATGGCGCCACGCCGTTCGCCAACGGCATCCAGTTACAAGGCGGCCAGAAGTACTTCATGCAGATGATCCATCACCAGGGCGGCGGGGGCACGGAAAGCTGCGCCACCGAAACCCCGTTCGGCCAACCGGCGCCCGCCAACGGCGCGGTGAGCGTTATCCGCGGCGCGCTGCTGGGGACCTACGTGCCCGCATGCGCCTACGTCACCGTCACCAACCAGCCGCAGAACCTGACAGCGCCCGCCTATGGGACGGCCATGTTCACCGCGGGCGGCGCTACCGATTCCGTGGTTCCCATCGGTCCCGAGACCGACTGGCGGGCCTCCTCCACCAACTTCCTCTGTTTCCAGTGGTATAAGAACGGAACGGCGGTGGCGGGAGCCACCACTTCCGCCCTGAGCTTGACGAACGTGCTGCCGAGCGACAATGGTTCGACCATCCAGTGCATCATGCGGCCCCTGGGCTACGTCAACGCCCAAGGCAACCCGCTCTGGGCGACCAGCTCGGCCGCCTTGCTGAACGTTATCGTCCCCGGCGCCGCGCCCACGCTGATCTATCCGGCCCTGTACACGAATTACGCCACGCAGAACTTCCCGAGCTACAACTACGCTCCCGTCACCTACGTGGATGTGGCGTTCAGCGGAGCGATGGACCCGGTAGCATTGCTCAATGTGAACAATTATGTGTTTTCCTCCGGCAGCGGTCTCAGTGCCGCCAACATCACCGGCATCACCGTGAATAGCAACAGCTTCCGCGAGGTCGAGTTGGCCCTGAACCAGTCTCCGCGCACACCGTTTACGGTCACTGTCAACGGAATGAACGAGGCGGGCGGCGGCCCCGCTCTCAGCGGCTCCGCCACCACCGCTGTCAACACCATACCGCTGACCTGCCTGGATATCGCGGTCATCCCTTCGGCCACGCTTTCGGGGGTTGACCCGGCGGTGCCGACGACGATGTACGTGGATGGCCCCGGCGCCTACACCGTCCAGTGCGAAGGCAGCGACATCTGGAACCGGAACGATGGGTTCAACTTCCTTTATGAGGCCAAGACCGGCAGCTTCGATGTGGTCGTCCGCCAGGTGGAGACCACGCACGTGTCGAACTGGACCCAGGGCGGGCTGATGATCCGGGAAACGCTGGACCCGGATAGCCGCGAGTGGAGCATCGTCAACGACCCCGACGCGGCCGATGGCATCCAGGCCGTTGACGGCAGCGGTTATGGCGCCAACACGGTCGAGTGCAAGTACCGGCCCAGCTACGCCGCCGTCACCACGAGCTGGCAGCAGGTGGCGCCCCCGCAGCCGCCGGCCTATCCCAATGCCTGGGTCCGCCTGAGCCTGCAACGGATCACCAACGGAACCACCGCGCAAGACCTCCTCACCGCCTACAACTCGACGAACGGCTTCCATTGGCAGCAACTCGCCCAGATGGACGCCGCCACTAACGGCGGGGCCGGACCGCTGCCGGACCCCATTTATGTCGGCATTTGCTCGATGGCCCACGACAACGACAATTTCGCCAGCGGCATCTACGGCCAGTATATCGCCACGGAGGCCTACGCCGACTACAACTCGAGCTCCGCCGGCGCGCAGACCCTGGAACCCGGCTGGGCCAAAATGGAGTATTGGTACAATCCGAATCCCGGCCTGAATGCGTTTCACCAGAGCGTGACCAACGCGCAGGGCCACATCCAGAACTACCTGGTCAGTTCCTATCCGACGCCCCCGAATTACACGATCTACGAACCGGCGTTCGAGGGTAATTCCCATGCGGATACCACGCCGAACTTTACCAGCCGGCTCACGGCCTGGTTCTACCCCCCGACGACCGGCCGCTACACGTTCTATGTCAACGGCGACGACCAGAGCGACCTGTTCGTCAGCACCGACTCGACCGCCGGCAACGCGGTGATGGTGGCGCAGGAATCCGGCTGGAGCAACCCGTGGCAGTGGACGACCGCCAACGCCGGTTCGGCCAGTACGAAGTGCTCCGCCACCTGGACGGCCGCGGATGGCGCCACGCCTTGGTCCGCCGGCATCCCGATGACAGCCGGACAGCCTTACTACGTCGCGCTCATCCACCAGGACACGGGCGGCGGGAATAACTGCGAGGCGACCTTCACCGCCTACGGCGCCCAGGCTCCCTCGAATGGCATTTACAGCGCCATGACGGGCAACCTGATCGCCACGCCCGCGCCCCGTTCCTTGAACGTGACGTTCACGCAACCGCCCGCGAACACGAATGTCCCTTTCGGCAGTCTGGCTACGTTCTCCGCGTCGGCCACGACCGACTCGACGAGCCATATGGGCGATGAGAACAACCCCGCCGATGAATGGACCAACGTCAACTGCCTGGTCGCCTACCAGTGGTCCGTGAATGGCGCGCTGATTCCCGGCGCCACCGGCAGCACGTTCTCGTTCGGACCGGTTTCGCCGCTCGACAACGGCGCGCAGATCGCCTGTCAGGCGCGCGCTCTCGGCTATGTGGACAACGGCTTCAACGACCTCTGGGCCAGCACCCCAACCGCCACGCTCACCGTCACCGGCAATGCCGTGTACGAGCCGGGCTTCGTGCTGCACGAGTATTGGAGCCAGAACCCGGGGGTCTCCGCCGTCGAGGCGGGCCAGGCAGGCGCGCCGACCTGGTACATGGCCGCACCCGCCTTCGAGGCGGACATCTATGGCACGGAGGTCGCGGACAATTTCACCGACGAACTCGTGGGGTTCTTCACCCCGCCCACTACGGACCGCTATACCTTTTACGACAATTCAGATGACGACAGCGACTTGTTCCTGAGCCCGACCACCTCGGCCGCCAACAAGGTCAAGGTGGCGCAGGAAATCGGCTGGGCTTCCGCGCTGAACTGGACCGCCAGTTCGGCTAACGCGGCGCAAGTGGCGTCCAGCACCTTCTTGGACGCTAATGGCGCCACGCCGTTCGTCAACGGCATCCCGTTGCAGGCCGACCAAAAGTATTTCATGCAATTGGTGCATCACCAGGGCGGCGGCTTCACGGAAAGCTGCGTCACCGAAACCCCGTTCGGCCAACCGGCGCCCGCGCCGGGCGCGTTGAGCGTCATGCGCGGCGCCCTGGTGGGGACCTACGTGCCCGCATGCGACTACGTCACCGTTACCAGCAATCCGCAGAGCCTTACGGTGCCCGCCTACGGGACAGCCACGTTCATCGCGGGTGGCGCGACCGATTCCGTGGTTCCTATCGGTCCCGAGACGGACTGGCGGGCCTCCTTCACCAACTTCCTCTGCTTCCAGTGGTATAAGAACGGGACGGCGGTGGCGGGAGCCACGAGCTCGGCCCTGGTCTTGACGAACGTGCTGCCGAGCGACAACGGTTCGACCATTCAATGCGCCATGCGGGCCCTGGGCTACGCCAACGCGCAAGGCACCCCGCTGTGGGCTACCAGTTCGGCGGCCTCGCTGAATGTCATTACCGGCGCTCCGCCCACGCTGGCCTATGCCGCCCTGTACACGAATTACGCCACGCAGAACTTCCCGAGCTACAGCTACGCTCCCGTCACTTACGTGGATGTGGCGTTCAGCGGAGCGATGGACCCGGTAGCATTGCTCAATGTCAACAATTATGTGTTTTCCGCCGGCAGCGGTCTCAGTGCCGCCAACATCACCGGCATCACCGTGGACAGCAACAGCTATAGAGAAGTTGAGTTGGCCCTCAACGCCTCTCCACGCCTGCCCTTTACCGTCTCCGTCAACGGCATGAAGGCGGAGGGCGGCGGCCCGGCGTTGGCCGGCGCCGCCATGACCAACGTCAACACCGTGCCGCTGACCTGCCTGGATATCGGGGTCATCCCTTCGACGACGCTTTCGGGGGTTGACCCGGCGGCGCCGACGGCGATGTACGTGGACGGCCCCGGCGCCTACACCGTCCAGTGCGAAGGCAGCGACATCTGGAACCGGAACGATGGGTTCAACTTCCTCTATGAGGCCAAGACCGGCAGCTTCGATGTGGTCGTCCGCCAGGTGGAGACCACGCACGTGTCGAACTGGACCCAGGGCGGGCTGATGATCCGGGAAACGCTTGACCCGTACAGCCGCGAATGGAGCATCGTCAACGACCCCGACGCGGCCGATGGCATCCAAGCCCTCGACGGCAGCGGTTATGGCGCCAACACGACCGAGTGCAAGTACCGGCCCAGCTACGCCGCCGTCACCACGAGCTGGCAGCAAGTGGCGCCCCCGCAGCCGCCGGCCTATCCCAATGCCTGGGTCCGTCTGAGCCTGCAACGAATCACTAACGGAACCACCGCGCAAGACCTGCTTACCGCCTATAGCTCGACCAACGGGTTCATTTGGCGGCAACTCGCCCAGATGGACGCCGCCACCAACGGCGGGGCCGGACCGCTGCCGGACCCCATCTACGTCGGCATCTGCTCGATCGCCCACGACAATGACCCCCCCGTCAGCAGCTATGGGCAATACATCGCCAACATCAGCTATGCCTATTACAACTCGAGCTTTATCACGATCACGAGCCTTCCCAGGCTGAGCATCGTCAAGTCGGCCGGCGGAACGCTGACCATCTCATGGGCGCCTGCGGAGGGGACCTTGGAATCCAGCCCGGCAATCACCGGACCTCTGGTCAATTGGCAGCCCGTCGGCGCCGCCAATCCCGCCGTTATCCCCATTACCGGCTCAGCGCAGTACTTCCGAGTCGTGGTCAGCCCGTAGGGTTGAACTCCGTTCGTCGGTGGCGCGCGTGCCCGGCCGACGGCCCACGCTTTCCACACAGCCCCGAGTTCAAGGCGCTGGATCAGGAGGGCCGCCTCATGCTGCTGGCGCTTGGAAGGGTGAAACCAGTGGAGTTGCGGTTAAAGGACAATTCTAGTTTTTCCTAACGAACGCGGCACAGCCAGCCTCAGGATTCCTGATCCCGCCGCACAGAAACTCGCAGAACTGGAAAGCCGGTGAACCTCTCCAGGCGGACGATCCTGCTCCCTCTCCCTCGGGAGAGGGCTGGGGTGAGGGGAATCGCGGTGTCACCTGATTTCCACGGTTTCAGGAGTCCTGAGCCTGCCTCGCCAACCTCTGAGCTCGCAACGGAAAGCGGTTGGGCATAAGCCTTGGGCCGTGGAACACTGGAACCGGCATAAGAAACTCATCCTTCTTGCTGTTGTAATTCTGATGGGTGTCTCTGTGCTCTTCGTGCGGCCCCACAAAACGAACCAACCCTTGCTTCGTTTGAAAACCGTCAGGCAAGCCGCGGAGCAGGGAAGACCAGTCGTGTTCTTCCGCGTGGAGGTAGCGGACCGAGGACGGATACGTATCGAGGAAGTTTTCCGAGTTATCGGTGACAGTCTGCAAGATGCGGACTGCCCAGTCACTAACTTGCTTGGAACAAACGGGGAAAACCTTTGGCAACTTATGCGGCGGAGTCAGTCAGACGGTGTCGCCCCCGGTGCGACCTCCTGCCGATGGAATGGATTGACATTCCCGGAGGGGAGGGACAAAGTCACTTTATGAACGTGACGCTGCCGCCGGTACTCGAAGATTTTCTACGCCGCAAGGTCGCGGATGGAAAATTCCAATCCTTGGAGGAGGGCGTTTGCGAGGGCGTGCGACTGCTCCAACGCAGCGACCACTGGGAGGCGGAGGTTCGGGAGAGGATTGACGTGGGTTGGGCGCAGGCTAAGGCTGGCCAGCTCCGGACACCAGAAGAAGCGAGCCAAAACCTGGCCGCTCGAAAGCGGGCTTGGAAAAGCGGTCATCGGGGATGACACCTTACCTGCTGACGCTTGCAGCCGAGGACGACCTGTTCGATATTTGGTCTCACATCGCGTCGGAGAACCCGATCGCGGCCGGTGCTTTGGAGAATGAGATTCTCGAATCCTGTCAAAGGCTTGCTCAACGCCCTGACCTCGGCCATTGGCGCCGAGAATTGACGGACAAGCCTGTCCGGTTTTTCACGGTTCATCAAAACTACGCCATCATCTACGAGCCTGCAGCGCAACCGCTCCAAATCCTCCGCATCCTCCACTGGGCACGGGATGTTGCCGCTCAACTTCATCAGTCTCAGGAGGAAGCTTGACGCCGGTATCAAATCAAAGATAGGTGTGTCGTGCATGCAGGCCTCGAGCTATTCCGTTGGCCAGGTCTTCATGGGCTCATGGCTCCCGGCGCTTGGGCTCAGCCGTCATCTTGAAGCCACGCTCGTACTGGATCAAGAAACCCGTCACGCCCCAGGTGTGGCGCGCCACTCGCGCCACCCACTTCGTCCAGGACCCTGCCAATCTTCGCCATGTCCAGGATCTCCCTAACCACCGCTCGCTGGCGACCACCGAGCGCAACCTCCGGCAAACGATCACCGATTTGAAAGAGGCCCACGCGAAATGCCGCCCACGGGAACGCGAAAAGCCGTCTTGCGGGGCTGCCGGAAGGTCGCCACAGGCTCACGGCCGCAAAATGAGCCGCGATTTGGAGCTGTTCCAAAAAAACGCTTGCATTCCTCGCTGGCGGGCTTATATTACAACCCGCCTGAACCCCGCGTGTGCGGACGTTCATTGAGGCTGAGAAAAGAACAGTCAACTGAATTACCTAACCCTCAACCTCCGTTGCCCCTGCAACGTCTGGTCCGTTAGGCAATGGAGTCTTTGGTAGCCGCAAGGCCGGCCAGGTCTCCCCGTGATTCCCGCCAGGAATCCGTACGTTCGTCTATTAAGTTAAGTATGCTCACAATGGAAGAGGCCATGAAGCAAAGAGGCGCAATGCCCTTTGCGGCCGGCAGTATTGTTAAAGGCGTCATCATCGAAGTTCGTCCCAAAGAAGTCCTCGTCGACATCGGCTACAAGAGCGAGGGCGTGATTTCCGGGGTGGAATTTGACGACATCAAGACCGTCAAGGCAGGCGACGAAATTGATGTCTTGATCGAAAAGTTGGAGGACCGCGACGGCATGGTGGTTCTCTCCAAGGAAAAAGCCGAATTCAAGAAGAACTGGGAACGGATCCTGACCATCTGCAACGAGGGCGGCACCATCACCGGCAAGGTCAAGGCCATCGTCAAAGGCGGGCTCCTGGTCAACATCGGCGTCGAGGCCTTCCTCCCCGCCTCCCAGATCGATGTCATCACCCCCAAGAACCTGGCTCAATACGTCGGCAATGCCTACGAATTCAAGGTGGTTAAGATCAACCAGGAACGCCAGAACATCGTCCTGTCCCGCCGCGAGCTCATCGAGCAGGAACGGCTCGAACGCCGCCAGAAACTCCTCACCGAGATGACCCCGGGCGACATCCGCAAGGGCACCGTCAAGAACATCACCGACTTTGGCGCCTTCATCGACCTCAACGGCATCGACGGCCTCCTGCATATCACCGATATGAGCTGGGGCCGCGTGGGTCACCCCTCCGAAATCCTCAAGGTCGGCCAGGACATCGATGTGGTCGTCCTCGACATCAACCGCGAGAAGGAACGGGTCAGCCTCGGCCTCAAGCAGAAACTGGCCAACCCCTGGGACAGTATCGAGCAGAAGTACCCCGTCGGCGCCAAGGTCAAAGGCAAGGTCGTCAACCTGGTGCCGTACGGCGCTTTCGTCGAGCTGGAACCCGGCGTCGAAGGCCTCGTCCATGTCACCGAACTGTCCTGGACCAAACGCATCGCCAAACCGTCCGATGTCCTCAAGCCCGACCAGGCCATCGAGGCCGTCGTGCTCGGCATCAACCGCGAGGAGCAGAAGATCTCCCTCGGCATGCGCCAGCTCGAGACCAATCCTTGGGACAAGGCCACCGAGAAATACCCCGCCGGCACCCGCGTCAAGGGCAAGATCCGCAACCTCACCAGCTACGGCGCTTTCATCGAGTTGGAAGAGGGCTTGGACGGCATGATCCACGTCTCGGACATCTCCTGGACGCGCAAGATCAATCATCCCAGCGAAGTGCTCAAGAAGGGCGACGAAGTCGAGGCCATCGTCCTCGAGGTCGACAAGTCCAATCAGCGCATTGCGGTGGGTCTCAAACAACTGGCCGAGGATCCCTGGGCCGGCATCGACAAGCTCTACAAGGTCGGCGACCTCGTCACCGGCGCGGTCACCAAGCTGGCCAGCTTCGGCGCCTTCATCGGTTTGCAACATGAGATCGACGGCCTGGTTCACATCTCCCAGATCAGCGAGGAGCGCGTGGACAAGATCAAGAACGTCCTCAAGGTCGGCCAGGAGGTCACCGCCCGCGTCATCAAGATTGACAAGAGCGACCGCCGCATCGGCCTGTCCATCAAGGCCGCCAACTACTCCAACGAGCAGCTCAAGGCCGAACAGGCGGTGCTCGATGCCCTCCGGCCCGGCGAAGACCTGGTCGCCCTCCAGCACGCCTTCGATGCGGCCGACGAGGCCGTCAAGACCGACGACGTGAAGTAGGCGCCCGCCTCTCTCCCCTTTTCACACCGGCGGACCGGCAACGGTCCGCCGGTTTTTGTTTGCATTGGCTTGGCCAAGCCCGGTTGCTATCCTGGCGCCCATGGACCATGGGAAGACTCCTGACTCCGACGGCGCCCCGGCCAAGCTCCGGCTGGCGCCGGCCGACACCGCCGAAGAACTGGCCCGCCGCTGCGAGCGCGAGCAGCGGGCCGCCGCCGCTCACCGCGAATGCGGCCTGGGCCCCTCCCTCGCCCCCTTCCGCGTCGGTTCGGTGCGCTTCCTCAACGCCGTCCCCCTCACCCGGGGTCTCGAGGAGGAGGTGATCTTCGCCACTCCGTCCGAACTGGCCGCAATGCTCCAGCGGGACGACCTTGACGCCGCCCTGGTCAGCGTCACCGAGGTCCTCTTCCACGACCGCTATGACGTGCTCGACGGCATTGCGATCGCCTCGCTGGGCGAAGTCCAGAGCGTCTTCCTCGCCCACCGCCTCCCGCTGGACGACCTTCGCGAGGTTTATTGCGACCCCGCCTCGCTCACCAGCGTTAACCTCTTGCGCGTGCTCCTGGCCGAACGGGGATTGACCCCCCAATTCAAACCCTTGCCCAATTACGATTTCGCCGCCCTGCCCGATGCCGCGCTGCTCATTGGAGACGCGGCGCTGGATTTTATGCGGTCCTCCCACACCCACGAGATTTGGGACCTCGGCGCCGCCTGGTACGAGCTGATGAAATTGCCCTTTGTGTATGCCATCTGGGCCTTGCGCCGCGGCCTCGAGAATGCCCCCCTCCGCCGCGAACTCCGCGCGGCCCGCCAATTCGGCCTCGACACCCTGGACTCCATCATCCGCAACCGCACGGACTACGATTACGATTTTCGCAAAGACTACCTGAGCTGGCACATCCACTACCACCTGGGCGCCGACGAAAAGCGCGGGCTGGCCAAGTTCATCGCCTTGCTCCGCAAACACGGCGCCGCCCCGGTGTTCGATCCGCGCTTCGTCCTTTAGCCCGCTCCAGTCGCGAAACCCGCTAAACTCCGGCCTGACGCGCCGGCCGCGATTAGGTCCGCCGGAATTGGCGAGCAGGATCCGGAGCCCCTGGTTCGACCACCCCCGCCCCGGTTCGCTTCCTTCCTCATGCCTGGCGGGCAAATGTTTACATAGTATAATTTGCCAAATTACCAATGCTGCTGGATAGTGCAAGTAGTCGCTGACAGGCGGATCGCTGCTCGCGCTCCGGCCTTTCGGCGGCTACCGACGATTCATGACCATAGCGCTTTCACAACCGCGGCCTGCCAGCAGCCCGGTGGCCGAAGAGACCACCGTGGGCAATTACTTTGTCTCCAATTATCCCCCGTTCTCCTTCTGGAAGCCAGACCACGCCGGCGACGCCCGCCTCGCGCTGGATCGCCCGCCCGCGCCTGGCGCCCCGCTGGGTCTTTATCTCCACATCCCGTTTTGCCGCAAGCGCTGCCATTTTTGCTATTTCCGCGTCTATACCGACAAGGACGCCACGGCCATCAAGGGCTACCTGGATCTGGCGATTCGCGAGTTGGAGCTTTATGCCGCCCAGAAGTTCATCGGCGGACGCAAACCGCAGTTCGTTTATTTTGGCGGCGGCACGCCGTCCTTCTTGTCCGAGTCTCAGCTCCTGAGCCTGACCAGCCAAATGAAGGCCTTGCTCCCCTGGGATGAGGCCGAGGAAGTGACCTTTGAGTGCGAGCCCGGCACCCTGACGGACCACAAGCTCAAGACCATTCGCGAGATCGGCGTGACGCGCTTGAGTCTTGGTGTCGAGAATTTCAGCGATCACATTCTCGACATCAACGGCCGGGCCCACCGTTCGCGCGAGATCCATCGCGCCTACAATTTCGCCCGCGAGTTGGCCTTTCCGCAGATCAACATCGACCTCATCGCCGGCATGGTCGAGGAGACCGAAGAAAACTGGCGCCAATGCGTGCGGCAGACGATCGACCTGGCCCCCGACAGCGTCACGATCTACCAGATGGAAGTGCCCTACAACACGGACATCTACCAGGAGATGAAAGCGCAGGGAAAACTCGTCGCCCCGGTGGCGGACTGGCAGACCAAGCGCGGCTGGGTTCGCTACGCTTTCGCCGCGTTGGAGCAAGCCGGCTACACGATCGCCAGCGGCTATACCGCCGTCAAAGATCCCGTCCGGACTCGCTTCGTCTATCGCGACAGCCTCTGGCGCGGCGCGGATCTTATCGGCCTGGGCGTCGCCTCCTTTTCACACGTCGGCGGAACCCATTTTCAGAACCAGCATGATTTCGAGCCCTACCTGGCCATGCTGCGACAGGGACTGTTGCCCATTCACCGCGCGCTCACGCCCAGCGCCGACGAGCGGTTGATTCGCGAACTGGCCCTCCAATTCAAGCTGGGCCGGATCAGCCGCGCCTATTTTCAAAACAAATTCGGCGTGGACGTCCTGGCCCGCTTTGCCGAACCGCTGGCGCGGCTCCAATCCTGGGGCGACTTGGCCATCGAGGGCGATTGGCTTAGGCTGACCCGCGACGGATTGCTCCAGGTGGACCGCCTGGTTCATGAATTTTTTCTGCCAGAGCATCGCGCCGCCCGCTACGCCTGATGAGTCGTCGCGCCCCCCAGTCTTTGTCCGCTGGCGTGACGGCCCTGCTGATCAGCCGGTCTCGTCCTGGACAACGGTCCGCGCCATCGCCCCGCTGGGTGGTCTTGCTGCAGCGCTTTTACACGCGCCTGGGTCTTTGCCTTCCCCCCATGGCCCCGCTCAAGGGCCACGACGTTCCGGAACCTTACCGGCAGCTCCTGGTTCATTCCCGGGACATGACCTCCACCCTGGAGGCCTTCTACCGGCAGCCCATGGGCCTTACGGTCCTCAGCCGTTATCGTGAAAAAACGGACTACTTGCGCGAGGTGCTCCTGCGCCCGCTCGGGGCGGCCGCGGCGGTCGAGTACGGCGTCATCCGTATCTGCCTGGATAAGTTCCCCGCCTCCGCCCGTCAGGCCGTGCTCACCGAAGGGCGTCCCCTGGGAAACATTCTCCAAACCGAGGCCCTGCCCTATTTGAGCTGGCCTCAGGCTTTCTTCCGCATCGAGGCTGACTACCACATCGGCCGGGCGTTGAGCGTGTCCCCCCCCGCCAGCCTTTATGGCCGGCGCAATGTCTTGGTCGATGGCAACCGCCGGTTGCTCGCGGAAGTGATCGAAGTGCTGGCCCCCGCTGAAAATGTTTTATGACTACCACCGTTGACACCCTTGTGATTGGCGCCGGCCCAGCCGGTGCCGCCGCGGCCGCCTTGCTCGCCGAGCAGGGCCTCCGCGTAGTCGTGCTCGAACGCGAAAAATTCCCCCGCTATCATATCGGCGAGTCGCTCCTGCCCTTCACCTGCCACCCCCTCCAGCGGCTCGGGCTGTTGGACAAAATGCGCCAATCCGATTTCGTAAAGAAGTACAGCGTGCAGTTCGTTTCCCCGTCCGGCAAGGCTTCGATCCCATTCCATTTCTCGACTCGCTACGAGCCGGCGGTGGCTCAGACCTGGCAGGTGCTACGTTCCGAATTCGACCAGATGCTCATGGAGAACGCCCGCGCTAAGGGCGCGGAAGTGCTCGAGGAAACCGCCGTCCAGGAACTGCTCCAGGAAGAGGGCCGAACCGTGGGCGTCCGCGCCCGGACCCGCGCGGGAGCTTCGCTCGAATTTCGGGCCCCCATGACCCTCGATTGTTCCGGCAGGGACGCCTTCGCTCCCACGCGCCTGAACTGGCGCATCCGCGAGCCCAAGCTCAACAAGGTGGCCGTTTGGACCTATTATCGCGGCGCCCGCCGCGACCCGGGCCTCGACGCCGGCGCCACCACCGTTGCCTACGTCCCCGATAAGGGCTGGTTTTGGTACATCCCGCAGCATCGCGACATGATTAGCGTGGGCGTCGTCGCGGAAGGCAAATATCTAAGCCGGGACGGCGCGCGCGAGCCGAAGGACATTTTCCAGCGCGAGATCGAACAAAACGCCTGGATTAAAGACCACCTCTCCTGCGGTACCCAGACCGGACCTTATCGCATCATCAGCGAATTCTCCTGGCGCTCGCGCTACTGCGCCTCGGATGGCCTGCTGCTGGCCGGCGACTCGTTCGGATTCCTCGATCCCGTCTTCTCTTCCGGCGTGATGCTCGCCCTCAAGAGCGGCGTGATGGCCGCCGATGCCATCCAGGCCGCCTTCAAGGTTCAGGATTTCTCCGCCGAGCGCTTTGCCGATTACAGCGCCACGCTGCGCGAGGGCCTGGAAAACATGCGTAAGCTCGTCTATGCCTTTTACGATCACCGCTTCAGTTTCCGCGCCCTCACCAACAAGTACCCCGACTTGGCGGGCGCCATCACCGATTGCCTGTCCGGCGATGTAAACAAGGACTTTTCCCGGCTGTATGCCGCCGTCGCCGAGACTGCGGAGGTGCCCGAACCGCTTCCCTACGGCCTGCCTTTGGTCAGAGAGCCCGCGAATGCCTGATTGCTGATGCCCTGCCAATTTCAAATTACGCGCCGGGTCGAGTTCTCCGAAACCGACATGGAAGGCATCATGCACTTTTCGAACTTCTTCCGCTTCATGGAGACGGCCGAAAGCGCGTTCTTTCGTTCGCTTGGCCACTCCGTGGTTTTGTCCCGGAATGGGCTGGCGGTGGGACTGCCCCGCGTCCATGCGGAGTGCGACTACCATGCTCCGCTCCGCTTCGAGGATGAGGTGCTGGTTTGGCTACTGGTTGAAAAGAAGGGCGCTCGCAGCCTGGCTTACCAATTCCGTTTCTTTCGTCTCGACGGGTCCGCTACCCATCTGGTCGCCCGCGGCCGGCTGACCGCGGTGTGCGCCGCGCGGCAAGCCGACGGCGCCCTCAAAGCCGTCGCGCTCCCCGGAATTCTTGCGGACAAGATTCAGGTCGCGCCGGCGGAACTCCTCGCGGAAGGGTCGCTCCCGGCGAGCGAACCGCCTTCTACTGCGCCGAAACGACCGCTAAACCCTCAACGCTTGGGCGCGCGCGCCTCGCTCCGCGTCAGTCGCGCCCGCGGCTCCTGATTTTAACCTCCGCTTCTCTCTTTATGAATCAACTCACTACTCCCCATTCTCAAAGCCACGCCTGGCTGTTGTTCTCCTTGTTGACCGTCGGCTGCTGGGGTCTCTACGGCGCCTTCCTCCACAGCGGACAGTTAGGCATGAACGACCCGGTTCATGGCCGCTACAAGGCCTTTCTTTTTGTCGGGCTGGCCTATTTCCTCACGGCCGTGCTGGCGCCGCTGGCCATCCTGATCCTCAACGGCGCCTCCTGGAGTTTCACCGCGAGCGGCGCCGGTTGGTCGCTCCTGGCGGGGATCGTCGGCGCCGTCGGTGCCTTCAGCGTCCTCCTCGCCTTTGGCGCCAAGGGAACCCCCGCCGTCGTCATGTCCATCGTCTTCGCCGGAGCGCCCGTCATCAACGCGCTCTATGCCCTGATCCTCAACCCGCCCGCCGGAGGCTGGCAGAAGTTGCCTCTGCCTTTCGTGCTGGGCATTGTCCTGGCCGCGGTCGGCGGATGCCTGGTCACTCTTTACAAGCCCGCCCCGCCCCCGGCCCACGCCAAACCGGCCGTCACCCGCGCCGCCGAACCGCTGCCGGGGAATGTGGCGGGACAGGCGCTGTAAGCGGGAGCGAGACGGCGCCTCTCATGAAACCTGCTGACACCCTCGCTCCCGTACCGCCCCCTTCCCGCCGAGAGGAATTCCCCGACCTTTCCCAGATCCAACAGGTTCAACTCGGCAAACTGCGCGCCCTTCTGGCGGCCATCCTTCCCGCCAATCCCTTCTACGCTCGAAAACTGGCCGAGTGCGGTTCTAAGCTCTCGTTTGCCACGCTCGAAGACTACTCCCGGACCGTCCCCGTTACCTCGCGGCACGACATCGTCAAGGACCGGCTGGCGAACCCGCCCTACGGGACCGGTCTGACCTTTCCGCTCGAGGCCTACGTGCGTTGCCACCAAACCAGCGGCACCAGCCACATGCCGGTCCGCTGGCTCGACACGGCCGAGAGTTGGGATCATCTCGTGGACAACTGGGAGCGGATTCTCGCCGCCGCCGGCGTCACCAGCCGGGACCGGTTCTTTTTCGCGTTCTCTTTCGGGCCCTTCCTCGGCTTCTGGTCCGCCATCGATGCGGTCCATCGCCTGCGCTACTTCTGCTTCCCGGGCGGCTCCATGACCAGCCTCGCCCGCCTCCAGGCCATCCTGGACAATCGCATCACAGTCCTCTGTTGCACTCCCACCTACGCCCAGCACCTGGGCGAATTGGCCCGCGAAAAGAAACTCAACCTGGCCGACTGCCGCCTCCGTCTCATCATCGTCGCCGGCGAGGCCGGCGGCAGCCTGCCCGCCACTCGCGCCCGCCTCCAAACCCTCTGGCCCGGCGTCCTGGTCTTCGACCATCATGGCATGACGGAGGTCGGCCCCGTCACTTATCAATGTCCCGCCCGCCCGGGCGTCTTGCATGTCCTGGAATCGGCCTACATCGCCGAGGTCATCGAGCCGCTCACCGGCGCCCCTGCGCACGCCGGCGTTACCGGCGAGTTGGTTCTGACGACTCTCGACCGCATCGGTTCGCCCTTGTTGCGCTACCGCACCGGCGACCTGGTCAAGCCCCGCCGGCGCCAGGTCTGCGACTGCGGCCGCAGCGAATTGGCCTTGGACGGCGGCATCCTCGGCCGCAGCGATGACATGGTGGTCGTTCGCGGCGTCAACGTCTATCCCGGCCTGGTGGAGGAGATCGTGCGCGCCCACGCCGAAGTCGGCGAATATCGCGTTCAACTCGACTGTCGCGGCGCCATGGCCAACCTTGCCGTCGAGGTGGAAACCGCCGACGATCGCCCGGAGCGCGCCGCCGTTCAAACCCGGCTCGAACAGTCCTTTCAAACCGCCTTGAACCTGCGCGTGCCCGTACGCCTCCTCCCGCCCGGCTCCCTGCCCCGCTTCGAGATGAAGGCCTTTCGATGGGTGAAGATCACCGAGTAACCATAAAGAAATTCCATTTGCAAAATTATCATTCGTCATCGAATGTCATTGAGGCTTCTGGTGAATAGTTTGACACATGCAGAGACAGCGTTCGCGCCATATTATGATGCAGGGAAGAGACAATCCACGCGCCCCGCGGCATCCCGCCGGGCGGGGGCGGAAATGGGCCGTTTTGTGCCTGGGCCTGCTGGCCTCCGGCCCGGTGTTCGGGGCCGCGGCGAACGGCTGGCTGAGTTGGCGCGGCCCGGAGCAGGACGGCGTCTCTCGCGAAACGGGATTGCCTGACAAAGTGTCGGTTGAGGATGCCCTCTGGACGGCTGATTTCCCTGGACAATCCGCCCCCGTCATCGCCAACGGCAGGATCTACGCCATGGGTTACCTGGGCAAGGGGCCCGATTTGCAGGAGGGGGTGGTCTGCTTCAACGCCGCGACCGGCGAGAAACTCTGGCAGCGCCTCTACAATGATTACTTGAGCGACACCGTTTATTTACGCTACGCGACCGCCAGCCCGGCCATCGATCCCGAGACCGGGACCATCTATATGCAGGGCACCCAAGGCATTCTCGCGGCCTTTACGCCCGAGGGTGAAACCCGCTGGCAGCACTCGCTCATGGAGGAATTCGGCCGGCTCACCTTCCCCAATAGCCGCACGGCCTCTCCCGCCATCGATGGCGACCTGGTCATCACGCGCGGCATCACCGCCAACTGGGGCGCGCAAGGTCCCGGCGCCGATCGCTTCTACGCCTTTGACAAGAAAACCGGGCAGCTCGTGTGGGCCTCAAGTCCCGCCGGCCCGCCCAAGGACAATTCATTTTCGCATCCCCAGTTTGGTTGGTACCAGGGCCGGCGCGTTTTCTTCGCGGCCACGGGCGACGGCAGCGTGGTGTGCGTCAATGCTCGCACGGGGGATCCGCTGTGGCGGGTGAATCTTTTCCGCGCCGGCATCAACGCGACCGTGCTGGTTCACCATAACGACAAGGTCATCGCCATTTACGGCACTCCTTACGAATTGGGCCAGATGGTCGCGCTTAGGATCCCCGACGTCATGCCCGCCACTCCCGCAGCCGGTCCGGTCGTGCTCGAACGCAAACAGCTCGAACTCTGGGCCGACGACATTTCTTCCTCGACCGCCTCGCCGATCCTGGTCGGCGACCGCATCTATAACGTCGCCGAAAAGGGCGACCTCTGCGCGGTGGATGCCAACACCGGCGCGCTCCAGTGGAAACTCAAGGTCGGCATTGAGCAACGCAACGCCTGCCCGCTATTCGCCGACGGCAAACTCTACGTCCCTATTCTTGACGACCCCGCGACCAAGACCGCCGGCCAATCCGACGCCGGGACCAAGGGCGGCTTTTACATCATCCGCCCTGCGGACAAGGAAGGCGAAGTGCTCTGCCACGCCGAATTGGACGGCCGGTGTTTTGGCACGCCGGTCGCCTTCAACGGCAAGCTCTACCTTCAAACCACTCGCCACCTCTATTGTTGGGGCCGGAAGGAAGACAACGCCGCTCCAACGCCCGCCCCCGAAGAAAAGCCCTGGCCCGCCCCCGGCAAAGCCACGCAACTTCAAGTGATTCCCTCCGAGGTGGCGCTCCATCCCGGCGAGAAAGCCGCCTTCCGCATTCGCTCACTCGACGCTAACGGGTTCACGGTCGAGGAATCCGTTGCCCCGAGCCAGGTCAAGTGGGCCAGCTATATCCCCGTCACCGCCAAGGTTAAGGCGACGCTCAAAGGCGCCTTCAATGACCAGGGCGAGTTGGTCGCCGCGCCTGACCCCGTGGCGTCGGCGGGCGCGTTCGAAGCCGCGCTGGGCGATCTCAAAGGCTATATCCGCGGGCGCGTGATGCCCAACCTCCCCCTCAAGCAGGACTTCGAATCCGCGATCCTCTCGGAGACCAATATTGATGGGACCGCCTTTGCTTATCCGCCGCTGCCCTGGATCGGCGCGCGCTTCAAGTTTGACGTCCGCCAGAAGGACGACTCCAAGGTGCTCGCCAAGACGACCGACAACCGCTTTTTCCAACGCGCTACTGTCTTCATGGGCACGCCCGAGATGAACCACTACACCATCCAGGCCGATGTCATGAGCGACGGCAACCGGCGCAAGATGTCCGAGGTCGGCATAATCAATCAGCATTATCTGGTCCTGCTCAAAGGCAACGAACAAAAAATCGAAATCAATTCCAACCAGGAACGGCTGCGCTCCTCCACGGACTTCAAGTGGTCGCCCAATGTTTGGTACCGCCTCAAGAGCCGCGTGGACATGAACCCGGACGGCTCAGCCGTCGTTCGCGCCAAGGCCTGGGCGCGCGCCGAACCCGAACCCCAGGAATGGACGCTCGAAGTCCCCCATCATACCGCGCATCGCTCCGGTTCTCCCGGCCTCTTCGGCTTCTCCCCCCAGGATATGCGCGTTTATGTGGATAACGTGGAAGTGAGCCCCAACTGAAAATTGCCCTTTGAAATGAAATCGTATTTTGTATTGGCCCCCGACTCGAACGGACGCGCGACGAGGTGTTCCTCCATCGATCCTTCGGCGCGAAAAGCGTCCCGCGTTCGTCGGAACCTGGCCTCCCTGGCCCCGCCATTGCCCAAGGCATTGGCGTGTCTTCTCTTTGCCTGCTCGGTTTCGGTCCAGGCCCAGGATTGGCCCCAATGGGGCGGCGCCCCGAGCCGCAATATGTACTCCCCCGTCAAGGATCTCCCGGATCACTTCACCAAGGACAAATCCACCGAGATCAAGATTAAGCTCGGAACCGAAGACATCGATCGCGCCAATATCGCCAATCTCAAATGGGTGGCTAAGCTCGGCTCCCAGAGCTACGGCAATGTCACCGTCGCCCACGGCCGCGTCTTCATTGGCACCAACAACGAGAATCCGCGCGATCCCCGTCATGTCGGCGACCGGAGCATCCTGATGTGCCTGGACGAAAACACCGGCGAACTCCTCTGGCAGCAAGTGGTGCCTAAGCTCGCCTCCGGCAAGGTCAACGATTGGGAGAGTCTCGGCTTGCTCTCTTCCCCAACCATCGAGAACGACCGCGTCTATGTCGTGAGCAGCCGTTGCGAGGTCCTTTGTCTTGACGCCAACGGCATGGCTAATGGCAATGACGGCCCCTTCAAGGACGAAGCCAAATACGTCGTCAAAGACATTATCCTCGACAAAGGCAAACCGACGGAGCGCCCCGCCCCGCCCATTCCGCCCGGCCCCAAAGACGGCGATATCCTCTGGCGCTACGATATGATCGACGAACTCGGCGTCTTCCCCCATAACGCTTCCGATGGAGCGCCCCTGATCGTCGGCGACATCGTTTATGTGAACACCTCCAATGGGCAGGACTGGACGCACTCGAACATCCCCTCGCCCAACGCTCCCAGCCTCATCGCGCTCAATAAAAACACCGGCGAGTTTCTCGCCGAGGATGACGCGAAGGTCGGGCCGCATATTTTCCACGGCCTCTGGAGTTCTCCCTCGGCCGGCACAGTCAATGGGCGTCCGTTCATCATTTACGGCGGCGGCGACGGCGTCTGTTATGCCTTTGATCCCAAGCCCGCCAAGGAAGGCGATAGCAGTTACCTCAAGAAGGTTTGGTGGTATGACTGCAATCCCGAAGAGCGCAAGAAATTCCAATACCCGGATGCCCAAGGTCCCAGCGAGATCAACGCCACCCCCGTCCTCTGGAAAAATCGGGTCTATGTCGCCGTGGGGCAGGATCCCGAGCATGGCGAAGGCGTCGGCATCCTCACCTGTATCGACGCCACGAAAACCGGTGATATTACCAAATCCGGCAAGATCTGGTCCTGTGACAAGATTCACCGCAGCATGTCCACCGTCTCCATCACGCCGGAAGGGCTGTTGTTCGTCGGTGATTTCTCGGGATTCGTTCATTGCTTCGACGCCGAAACCGGCCAACTCTATTGGACCCACGACCTCAAGGCCCATGTCTGGGGATCGACCCTCGCGGCCGACGGCAAAGTCTATGTCGGTGATGAAGACGGCAACCTGACCGTTTTCCAGGCTTCCAAGCAGAAGAAAGTCCTCAGCCAGGTCAATCTCGGGGCACCTGTTTATTCCACGCCAGTGGCGGCGAACGGCGTCCTCTACATCTCCTCGAACACGCACCTGTTCTCGTTCGCCACGAACCCAACCCAATCAGCCAATTTGAAACCCTGAATGAAGCCGCTTAAAACCATTCTCCTCACCCTCCTGGTGGTCGCGGTGTACATCCTCCACCAGGATTTCTGGAATTGGAAGCAGGCCGAACCGCTCGTGTTCGGTTGCCTGCCCATAGGCTTGGCTTACCAGGCGGGATATTCGGTGCTCGCGGCTGTTACCATGGCGATCCTCGTCCGTTTCGCCTGGCCCAAGCACCTTGAGGAGGTCGAGCCTTCATCCAAGCCCTGACCGCCTGCCATGATCTCTGTCATTGTCATCCTCCTCTACCTGGTAGTCATCGCCTTTATTGGCAGCGTCGCCTTCCGCCGCGGCAAGACCAACACGGAAGATTTCTTCCTCGCCAACCGGTCGGTGGGCGAGATGGTCTTTTTCCTGTCGCTCTTCGCGACCAACATGACCGCCTTTGCCATCCTCGGCAGTTCCGGACAGGCCTACCGCCAAGGCATCGGCATCTATGGCCTCATGGCCTCTTCGTCGGGCCTGGTCATTCCCTTGACCATCTTCTTCATCGGCACTCGGTTGTGGGCGCTCGGCAAACGTTTCGGCCACCAGACCCAGGTCGCTTTCTTTCGCGACCGCTGGGAATGCGACGCCATCGGGACGGTCATCTTCACCCTCTGCGCCTTGATGCTGGTGCCATATATGATCATCAGCATCATGGGCGGCGGCACCGTCCTGGCGAACCTGTCGAACACCGGCGCGGGCGCCTCGCCGATCATTCCCTACTGGCTGGGCTGCGCCATCGTCGCGGTCGTGGTCACGCTCGGCGTCTTCCTCGGCGGCATGCGCGGCACCGTCTGGGTTAACATCCTGCAAACCACCCTTTTCCTCCTCTTCGGCGCCGTGGCGGTGGCGACCATCAGCCACGCCCTGCCCGGCGGTTTCGGCGATTACATCTCCAAGCTTGCCGGCGATCCCAAGACCCGATTCCTGGTCACCCGCGAGAAGATGCCGCCTCAGGCCTTCTGGAGCTACACCCTCATCCCCCTCTCCAGCATCATGTTCCCGCACATGGCCATCATGTGCTTTTCCGCGCGCAAAGTGACGGCCTTCCGACGCACCGTGGTGCTCTACCCGCTGGCGATTCTCTTCATCTGGCTGCCCTGCGTTTTTCTTGGCGTCCTGGGCGCCGCCTCCCTGGGCAAAGTGGCTGACCCCGATGGCGTCCTGCTGCTGATGCTTCAGAAATACGCCCCCGCCTGGTTGGCGGGCGTGCTGGGCGCCGGCATTATTTCCGCCGTGATGGGCTCTGATGCCCACCAGGTGCTCGCCCTCAGCACCATGTTCACCAAAGACATTTACCAGCATTACGGCGGCCGTGAAAAATACGGCGAAAAAGGCGCCGTCCACTTCGCCCGCGTCTTTATCGTCGTCGTGACGATTGCCGCGTACGCGATCGCCCTCGAACTCAAAGACAAACAGGGCATCTTTGAGATCGCCGTGCGTTACGCCTTTTCCGGCTTCGCCGCCCTGGCGCCGATTATGATCGCCGCTCTCTTCTGGAAGCGCAGCACCAAGTGGGGCGCCCTCGCCGCCACTCTCTTTACCGCCGCCTGCCTCGTCTATTTCGCCGTGCTCCAAAACTCCCGCCATCCCGGCGACATTATCTGGCAGATCGGCGCCGGCAAGGACGCCATCAAAGTGCTCTTCCTCAACCCTCGCGGCGATGTCAGTTTCTGGAACGGGTTCATGACCGTGGTGCCCATGGTTTTCGGGTCGGCCTTTTGCATGATCGTCGGTTCCCTCATCTCCCGCCCGCCCAGCCAGGCGACCCTCGACAAGTATTTCCTCGCGCACCAGCAACAACCGGATCTCAGTCCGGTTCAAGCTTGACCTATCACCCCTTAAACTCCACCCCCCGAACCTTGAGCCCCCAACCTTCCACCTGCGACCTCGCTGTTCCAAACGCCTTGGGCACCCCCGGAGACCAACTCGACGCCCACGTTCGCAGCATCATCCAGTGGCATTTTTCGCCGGAAACCGGCTGTCCCTTCTGGCTCGAATGGGCGCGCGAGGCGGGTTGGGACCCGCGCCAGCGCGTCAATTCCTTCGCCGACCTGATCGCCTTATTCCCCCATTTTCAGGACGAATGGCTCCGCGACCGCCAACCCGATGTCTGGGTGCCAACCCCCTTTCGCCACCGACCTTACAACATCTTCGAGACCGGCGGCACCACCGGCATGCCCAAGCAGCGGATCGGCTGGGATGATTACAAGACCGATTACGAAGAGTTCTCGTCGAAACTCTCGGACGAACATTTTCCCCGGCGTCAAGCCTGGCTCATGGTAGGCCCGACCGGCCCCCGCCGGCTCCGCCTCGCCATCGAACACCTCGCTAATTTCCGCGGCAGCCCCTGCTATTTCGTCGATCTCGACCCGCGCTGGGTCAAGAAAGTCATCGCTGAAAAGCAGGCCGACCAGGCGCGCGCCTACATGGAGCACGTCGTCGACCAGGCGGTGACGATTCTCAAGCATCGACGGGTGAGCGGCCTGTTTACCACGCCGAAGCTCCTCGAGGCTCTGGGCGAAAAGCTCGACTTGTTCGAGGCCGGCATTCGCGGCGTGTTTTGCGGCGGCACCACCATGGCCCCGCAGTATGTGCGGTTTCTCTGCGAAGAGGTGCTCCAGGACCGGATCGGGTTTTACCCCACCTACGGCAACACCCTGATGGGCCTGGCGGCGAGCGCCCCGCTCCGCTCGGAAGACAATTACTCTTTGACCTATTACGCGCCCCAACCCCGCGCCGTCCTCCGCGTGGTCGATCCCGCCCATACCCAGGCCCTCGTAAACTACGGCGCCTGGGGCCGCGTTGAGCTCACCACGCTCACCCGCGAGCTCTTCATGCCGCGGTTCCTGGAGCGCGACGAGGCCATCCGGCGCGAACCCCGCCCCCCCTATGCCTGGGATGGCGTGGCCGAGGTGCGGCCTTTCGGAGCGATGGAAAAGAACATCGTCGAAGGGGTGTACTGAACCTCGCGCCCCATGCTTGTCCAACTCCCAGCGCTCCGGCACGGCAAACCTTATACCAGTCTCGACCAAACCGAGGTCAAGGACTGTCGCACGGGCGAGGTTCTCGCTCGGCTGAGCCAGGTTAACTCCGGCGTGATCCGCAAGGACCTGTTCCGGATCGGGCAATCGCGAGCGGCGCTGAACCGATTATCATGCGAAGATCTGCTGGCCATCTGCGGCCGCGCCGCGACGTTGTTCCTCAATGAAAGTCTCCCCGCGGGCGGCCCGGGCCAAACCCATTCGCCGGAGCAGTACATCGAAACCCTCTCCGCTTCGAGCGGCCTCCCCTTCGTCCTCGTGCGGCGGAACATGGAGAAGATCGCGCTCGCCCTGGCCAACATGCGCGCCGTGCTGAACGGGCTGACTCGCGGCCTCCACTCGTCCATTTTCGACCAGGGCTGGGGCGAGCACGCGGGCGCGCGGGTCTGTTTTTTTCCGGCCGCTTCCTGCCTGGGGCTGGTCATGCCCAGCAATTCGCCGGCGGTCAACTCGCTCTGGCTTCCGGCGATCCCGCTGAAGATTCCCGTCATCCTGAAACCGGGCCGGGACGAGCCCTGGACCCCTTACCGGCTCATCCAGGCCCTGATTGCCGCCGGTTGCCCTCCCGAAGCCTTCGGCTTCTATCCCACGGATCACGAGGGCGCCAACGAAATCCTTCGCTCCTGCGGCCGCGCCCTGGTGTTTGGCGATAAAAGCACGACCGCCCAATACGCCAACAATCCCGCTATCCAGGTTCACGGTCCCGGCTATTCCAAAATCCTCATCGGCGATGATGAGATCGAGCGATGGCCCGAATTTCTGGACGTCATGGTTTCTTCCATCGCGGACAATGGGGGGCGAAGCTGCATCAATGCGTCCGCGGTAGTCGTTCCCAAATATGCCCGCGAGATCGCCGAGGCGCTCGCCGCCCGGCTGGCCCCCATCGCGCCGCTACCGGCCCGCGACCCCAACGCAAGACTTTCCGCCTTCGCCAACCCCGCCATGGCCGAGGCCATCGATGCGCAGATCACAGAAGGGCTGAGAGCGCCCGGCGCCACCGAGACGACGGCCCATCATCGGGCCGGCCCGCGCAAGGTCGCCTTCGAGGGCGGCGCGTACCTGCAACCGACGATAGTCCTCTGCGATGCCTTCGCCCACCCCTTGGCCAATCGCGAGTTCCTTTGCCCCTACGCTAGCGTAGTCGAGGTTTCCCAGCCCAGGATGCTTCAGGAAATCGGTCCCTCGCTGGTCGTCACCGCCATCACCAAAGACCCGGATTTTCAGGATGCCCTGCTGAAATCGCCGCTCATCGACCGGCTCAACCTCGGTCCCATTCCTACCCTCAGGGTCGCTTGGGACCAACCCCACGAAGGGAATCTCTTTGAGTTCCTCTATCGTCGTCGCGCCATCGAATTCTCAGAGCCGCCAACGCATTGGAAGAATGGAAAGACCCCCTGACCCTTTTCTCTCCCCGGCCGCCGCGTTCGACTACAGTCCGCGTACGAAAATCGTTTTCGGCGTGGGCGCCGTCGACCGCGTCGGAGCGCTGGCCCTGGAGGTCGGCGCCCGGAACGTCCTCCTGGTCACCGACGCCGGGATTGTAGCCGCCGGCCATGCCGCCCGCGTAACGAGGCTCTTGAAAGCGGCCGGCCTCAGCGTGGCCTGTTTCGACGGCGTTGAAGAAAACCCTTCAACGCTCTGCGTGGACCAATGCCTGGAAATAGCCCGCCGCTCTCCCATCGATGCGATCCTTGGACTGGGCGGCGGGAGCAGCATGGATACGGCCAAAGGCTGCAATTTCATCCTGACCAACGGCGGTCAGATGAGAGACTACTGGGGCATCGGCAAAGCCCGGAGTCCCCTGCTGCCGCTCATCGCCATTCCCACCACCGGCGGCACCGGCAGCGAGTGCCAATCCTTCGCCCTGATCGCCGATGCGCAGACGCATCAGAAGATGGCCTGCGGCGATTCCAAGGCCGCGGCTCGCATCGCCCTGCTCGACCCGGCCCTGACGCTCTCGCAACCCCGACGCGTCACCGCCTGCAGCGGCATTGACGCCGTCGCGCACGCGGTCGAGACCGCGGTCACTCGCAAACGCAGTCCTCTCTCTCGCATGTTCTCCCGGGAAGCCTTCCGCCTCACCTTCGCCGGACTGCCGCGGGTGCTGGAAACGCCCGACGATCTCGAGGCGCGCGGCTGGATGCTCCTGGGCGCCGCCTGGGCGGGCACCGCCATCGAGAACAGCATGCTCGGGGCCGCGCATTCGGCCGCCAACCCGCTGACCGCGCATTTCGGCATCCCCCACGGGCATGCCGTTGGTCTGATGCTGCCCCATGTGATCCGGTTCAATGCGCGCGAACCGGATGCCGCCAGGGTTTATGCCGAACTGGCTGCGGCTGTCCATCTGGCTCCCCCCACCGAACCCCCGGAAGTTGCGGCCAACTTTCTGGCCTCCTACCTGGAGCGGCTTATGGATTTCGCGGATCTGTCTAATGCGCTGGCCACCCTGGGGGTGGAGTCGGGTGCTTTGCCCCGTCTCGCCGTCGAGGCCGCCTCCCAATGGACCGCGCAGTTCAACCCGCGGACCATCACCGCCGAGGATTTTGAGAGCCTTTACGCCGGCGCGCTCAACCCGGTCGCTACCACCGTTTGAGCATGAGCGTTTTGATAGAGACCTTTCGCGACCCGCTTCCGCTGCTTCTGCTCCAGTTGATTGTGATCGTGGTCGCCGCCCGTCTTTGTGGCGCCCTTGCCCAAAAAGTCGGCCAGACCGCCGTCATCGGGGAAATGGTCGCCGGCATCCTGCTCGGCCCTTCCTTGCTGGGCTGGATATGGCCCGGCCTCTCTGGTTTCATTTTTCCAGCCCCCTCGCTCGACAACCTCCGCCTCCTCAGCCAGGTCGGCATTTGTCTGTTCATGTTCATCGTCGGCATGGAACTGGAACTCGACCACCTTAAAGGCCGGGCGCGAACCGCCGTCGTGGTGAGTAATGTCAGCATTCTGTTCCCGTTCCTCATGGGCATGGCCTGCGCCCTCTCGCTCTTTCCCTCCTACGCTTCTCCGAACACCCGACTCCTCCCCTTTGCCCTGTTCCTCGGCATTTCCCTCAGCATCACGGCCTTCCCCGTCCTGGCCCGCATCCTGGAGGAACGCGGCTTAATGAAGACCGCCCTCGGCAGCACTGCCATCGCTTGCGCGGCGACCGGCGACGTTACCGCCTGGGCGGCGTTGGCCGTCGTTGTAGCGGTCGCCAAGGCTCACTCCTTGGGCAGCGTGGCGTTGACGCTCGTCCTGGTGGTCGTGTTCGTCGCTTTCATGCTGCTTTGGGTCAAACCGCGAATGCCCCGCTGGATGGGGAACGCTGTGATCCAAGAGGGCGCGCCCGGCGCGGGCATCGTCGCCGGCGCGATGGTGTTTCTCTTTGCCTCGGCGCTAGTCACTCAAATCATCGGGATTCATGCCCTGTTCGGTTCGTTCCTGGCCGGGGTTGTTATGCCCCCTCATGGCGAGTTTCGTGATTTCCTGAAGGTGCGCCTGGAACATTTCACCTCGAGCTTTCTCTTGCCGTTGTTTTTCGCCTTTATCGGGCTCCGCACTCATCTCGACGCGCTCGGCGATCTCAGCGCCTGGCTCGTGTGCGCCGGGCTGATCCTGGTCGCCACCCTGGGCAAACTCGGAGGCGCGACGCTCTCCGCCCGCCTCACTGGCGTGGATTGGGCTGATTCCTTCGCGCTCGGGGCGCTCATGAACACGCGCGGTCTGATCGAGTTGGTCGCCCTCAACATCGGTTACGATTTGGGCATCCTCTCCGCGCCCATTTTCACGATGTTGGTCATCATGGCGCTGGTCACCACTGGCATGACCGCGCCCTTGCTCAGCCTGGCCGATTATCTCCGCCACCGAAACCAAAGCCCCCTCGCGGTTAAACGCTACGGGTCCTGTTGTTAGCTTCCTGCTTTGGGTCGTCTAAACCGCGCGCGGAACGAGCGGTTCGATGCGAACGTTGTGAAAACACGACGTCAACTTGAGCTTGTCCGACGCCAATTTTCTGTCCGGTTTTCCTTCCGTCGGGTGTTATAAGGTAACCGTGACAACCGATGGTGATCTGCTTCGCAGCTATGCGGAGGCCGGGTCCGAGGAAGCGTTTGCCGAACTGGTTCGACGCCACCTCAACCTGGTCTATTCCGCGGCGTTGCGGCAAGTCAACGGGAATGCGCCCCTGGCGCAGGATGTCGCCCAAGCCGTTTTCAGCGACCTTGCCCGCAAGGCGGCGTCTCTTTCGAGTCGCCCAAGCCTCACCGGTTGGCTGTACACCAGCGCGCGTTTCGCCGCCGCCAAAACCGTGCGCGCCGAGCAGCGCCACCGTACGCGCGAACATGAGGCCGCATCCATGCGCGAACTTCTCTCAGATTCCGGACCCGAATTGGATTGGACCCAACTCGCTCCCACGCTCGACGCCGTCATGCATGAACTCAAGGAAGCCGATCGCGAGGCGATTTTGCTGCGTTTTTTTGAGAATCGGCAATTGACTGAGATCGGAAAGAGATTCGGCCTGAGCGAGGATGCGGCGAGGAAGCGCGTGGACCGCGCGTTGGAAAAACTCCGCGAACGCTTTACCAAGCGGGGTATAACAACAACGGCGGCGGCGCTATCGGTCGCCATTACCGCCCACGCCGTCCAGGCGGCCCCCACCGGATTGTGCGCCGCCATTTCGACCGCTGCCGCGCTTGCGGGCACGGCGCTTGCCCCCGCATCGATCGCAAGCACAACCAAAGCCATTGCCATGAACACACTGCGGAAGACGCTTATCACCGCTACCTTTGCCGTGTCGATCGGTACGGGCATCTACGAAGCGCGCCAGGCATCCCTGCTGAGAACCCAGGTTCAAATCCTCCATCAACAGCAAGCCCCGCTTGCCGAACAGATCGCCCAACTTCAGAACGACAACGCGGCGCTTTCCAACCAGCTTGCCCAGGCCAACCGCTCCGCCCCTTTGAGCAGCGAACGTTTGAGAGAACTGCTGAAGCTTCGTGGCGAGGTCGGCATGCTACGACGGCAACGCGAGGTCGAGCGAATCAAGGCCGCCGCTCCCTCCCCACCAACCGCGGCCTCGGCGTCACGGACGCCAACCCCGTTCCAGGTGCAACTAGTCCTCGATCAACCCGGAGACGATACCGAGCCCAAGACCAACAACGTCGGCGGCGCCCGCGGAGAAACCCTGCACGTCCGGAAAACGCCATTGCTGGACTACACCGCCATCAGTTCCGCCACCGTTACGATGGACGCAACCTCCGGCGCTCCGCGAATTGACATCGAGTTCAGTGAGTTGGGCAAGGAGTTATTCGCCGCGATTACACGGGAAAACCTCAACCATCGCCTGGCCATTGTCATGGACGGGCAATTATTTTCCGCTCCGGTGATTCGGTCGGAAATCTCGGAGGGGAAGGCCCAACTCACCGGCTCCTATACGGAGGAGGAAGCCAGAACGCTGGCGGCCAAGATCAACGATGCTATCCGCGATCGCCCGTGATCGCGCGCGTCCCAATGGTCATCCGGTATTCGGTGCGGAGTACAACCGTCAGTTCATCAGACGCTGGATCACAGAAATCAGCGTCGCGGGCGGGCACGGCTTTGGCAGGTAAACGATCGGAGACTTGGCTCCCTTTTCCAGGTCCATCACTTGGGTCGTGTAACCGCTCGTGATGATTACCTTCTTATCGGGTTCGGCGTCCAGGATGCGGTCGGCCAGTTGGAGTCCCGACAAATCGCCGGGCATCACCATGTCGGTGTAAACCAAATCGACTTCGGCGCGATGAGCTTCCCAGAGCGCCAAAGCTTCCTTCCCGTCAGCGGCTTCCATCACCACGTAACCGGTCCGCACGAGGAGCTTTCGCGTCGCCTTCCGCACCGAAGGTTCATCTTCTACGAGCAGGATCGTCCCTTTCCCTCGGAGGCGCGTTTCGACGGGCACCGTCTTGGCGGCGAGCAGTGGCGGAGCGACCGCGGGCAAGTAAACCCGAAACGTGCTGCCTTTCCCAACCGCGCTTTCGACCTCCACCAAACCCTGGTGTTGCTGGACAATGCCGCGGACCGTGGCCAAACCCAGACCGGTCCCTTGGCCCACTTCCTTCGTCGTAAAGAAGGGCTCGAACAATCGCTCCAGGGTGTGTTCATCCATGCCGGGACCGGTATCGGTGACGGATAAGCAGACATATTTTCCAGGCTTGGCGTCGTCATAACCCGTTGCCTCTTTGGCGGCAACCTCCGACTCCGTCAGCTCCAGTCTCAGCAACCCGCCGTTTTTCATGGCGTCCCGCGCGTTCAGGCACAGGTTCAGGAGCACCTGCTCGATCATCGCCTGGTCGGCATTCACCCAGGACAGATTCCGCGGGAGGGATAACTCCAAGGTGGTGCGCTCGCCCAGCAACCGCTCCAGCATCTTCGATTGTCTGGACACCGTAACCGCCAGGTCCATCGGCTGGAATTGCATCACGGACTGCCGGCTAAAGGCCAGCAACTGCTTGATGAGATCGGCCGCTCTTCGAGACAGCGCTTCCATCTCGGTCAGCAACTCCCGAGCCTCCGCGTTCGGGTCGCACGTCTTGACCATGTCCAGGTTCATCATCATGGAGGCGAGGATGTTGTTAAACTCATGCGCCATGCCGCCGGCCAGGTGGCCAATACCCTCCATCTTCTGCGATTGACGGAGCCGTTCCTCGAGCTGCCTGCGCTCGGTGATATCCCGCGCGGCGGCGAAGACGCCCAGCACCCGGCCTTGCGTGTCGCGATAGACGCTGGCGTTGTAGAGGACGTTGGTCACGCGGCCTGAGGGGTGGCTAATGGCCAGCGGATAGTCCCGCACGAAACCATCCGCGAACACCTTCCGATAGACTTCGCGCGCCTTGACGGGCTCCGTAAAGTAATCCGAAAAATCCGTGCCAATGAGCTGTTCGCGCGCCAAACCGATCGCGCGCACCGAGGCCTCGTTGACGTCCGTGATCTTTCCCTCGGTGCTGATGGTGGCGAGCGGGTCGAGGTTCACCTCGATGAGGCTGCGGGTATAGCTGGATGACGCCCGGAGCGCCTCCGCGATTCGTTTGCGCTCCTCGATCTCGGCCCGCAATTCCCGCGTCCCGTCCTCGACCCGGCGACGGAGCAGCTTAATCCAGAGCAGAGCGCCCAAGAGCAGGCCCGCCGAGGCCCCCAAGCCCACGAGCGCCCGCCGCGCATTCCACCACCCCGGTCGTCGGAGCACCACAATGTCTCCGGTCGATCGCATCAAGAGCCGGAAAGAGTACGGCGCCTTGAAGAACTCCTCCAGTTCGAGCATTTGGATGCCCGAGAGTCGGAGCAGGCTGCCGGGCTCCGGAAGGGCGGCGCCCCGAGCCGCGCTAGTGTAGTGTATCACAAACAACTGGAGTTATTTTCCCTTGTTTTTTCGCGTCCTGGGACGGGTGCAGCCAGGCTTGATCTGCTCCAGCGTCTGTTTGCACCCG
>Ga0316217_10000829_pt1 | contig 42212 bp, 32 predicted proteins | sample 1anoAmetaG_FD_203633 | JGI IMG/M metagenome (GOLD analysis project Ga0316217, IMG submission 203633) | Freshwater microbial communities from Trout Bog Lake, Wisconsin, USA - 1anoA | ecosystem: Environmental > Aquatic > Freshwater > Lake > Hypolimnion/Profundal zone | place: USA: Wisconsin...
CGCAGATCATCACGCCGCAGACAAAGTCCACGTACAAATACGTGCGCTCTCCGGCAAAGTGCAGCAGCAGGATCAGCACCCCGTAGATAAGCCCGCGGCGCCGCAGGGACCCGGCCAGCGCCAGGAGGGCAAAGACCAGGAAAGAACCGGCCAGTTCCACCGGCATCGTCCACAGGCTCGAGTTGAGCGTGCGGGTCTCATCGTAATGGAAAAACGTGCCGTAGATACCCTGTTGGAGCGCCTCGGCGGCGCTCATTTTGAAGTTGAAAAACAGCATCAGCCAGGCGCCGGGCTTCTGCTCCATCAGGATGGCCGCCCGGAGGTTGTAAAACCAGCCCAGCCGCAAGAGCAGCCACGCCAGCAGCACCGAGGCGCACGCCGGGATCATCAACCGGAAGTAACGCCGCACTGCCGCCGACGAAACGACATTGCGGTCCCCGGTTTTGAAATAGGACAGCGAGAGCACAAAACCGCTGAGCACAAAGAACAGGCGCACGGAAAAGTTCCCGTCGTGGAACACCGACAGCGGCGAGGCCGCCAGCAAACGCACCATGAACGAGTGGGCCACCAGCATGGCGTAATCCGCCTTGAGGATCGGCCAGAAGGAATCGGCCAGGTGGGAGATAACCACGAAAAATGCCGCCAGCCCGCGGATCGATTCCAGGTACAGCAAGCGCCCCGTCGTTGCGGCGCGCAAGGCTGGCTCCGCCACCGGGGTGGTGGCCGGCAGGCCATGGGGCGCCTCCCCCTGCTTCCATTCATCCTTGCTTGCCATCAGCCGGCTCGTTAATACGGGGACAATGCCACACAACTCAGGTGCCGGCCAGCAAGGCCAGGCTCGTCACGCTGGTGCCCAACTTGGTCGTCCACGGCAGTTGGCCCAGGGGCACGATGACCAGGCCCGCACCTTCGGCGCGCAGGCGCTGGATCCCCAGCCACGGACCGGGATTCACCCGCCCGTCCGACCAGAGCGGCCGCAAATCCGGGAAACAGTCATGGAGCAGGATCAGCCCCCCGGGGTTAAGCAGCCGCAGGGCCGCCGGAACTTCCTGGTAAACCGTCCGCGCCGCATGGCTGCCATCCAGGAAGATCAGATCAAACCGCTCCCGGCACGCCGGAAAGAATTCCAGCGAGGGCTGGGTGACAAACGTTACCAGGCCGGCGAGCCCCAGTTGCGCCAGCATTTCCTGCGGGGCGTAGGTCGAGCCAAACCCGATCCACGGCCGGGTCGCCGGATCATTGACGTCCTGGATATCCACCGTCACCAGGCGGTGGGGCACGCCCGGGCGCGGGGCCTGGTTCCGCTGAAGCGCCGCCGCCAGGTGCACCGTCGAAGCGCCAATGTGCGTGCCGACCTCCAGAATGGATTTGGCCTGGAGATAACGCACCAGGTAGAAGATCGCCCGCCGATCGCCGGGGTTCACCCCGCCGGCCTGGTCGGTAATCTTCAGCGGCACCATGGATTGGGCCACCTGCTCCCATTCCTGGGCCAGTTGGGTCTGGGCAAAGATGGTGCGCAGGCGCTCGGCATTCATATCCCGCGTCAGCGGACTGCCATCGCAGGCGATGGTGGGCACCTGCGCCAGGTCGTCCTGTTCCCGGGCCACCGTATCGCCGCCCTTGGAACCCAGAACCCGACCGGCCAGTTTTTTCAGACTTCCAAGCATTGCACGGACACTCCATAAGTTATGTTAATTTTTACGCATTGCCCAGGATGAATGTCTCGGCGGCCCCGCAGGACCAGGTCGCCAGAAAGTGCGCGGCGGTATCAAAGTGAAACTGGCTGAACAACCGTTCCAGCTTGGCCTGGGTCTTATCCAGACCCACGGTGTGATGCCAGCGGTCCATGGCCTTCATCGGCAGCCGCGGCTGGTGCGGATCGAGTTCCCACGGATGAATATAGAGCATGGCCGGTTCGCCCCGTTTTCCGGCCCGCCGAATGGCCCCGGTCACCAGGGAAAGCGGGAAGAGCCGGAAATAGCCGCCGCCGGCCATCGGCAGGTTCGTGCCCAGCAGCCGCGTGGTCAGCGGGGGTAGCTCTACAATGCGCCCGCCCGCCGGCCCCACCGCAATGTACACCGACCGCGGGGCGCTGGGCACGCCATAACGCCGCCGCCGGATCGGGAAAATCGACGAATCGTAACTGTAGCCACAATCCGCCAGCACATCGATCGCCCAGGCGGTATGCGGCACGATCGAGAAGGTCGGGGCCCGGAAGCCCACCACCGGCTTGCCGGTCAAGTCCTCCAGCAGTTTACGGCTCTCGAGTAATTCGGTGCGGAACTGGGCCGGCGTCAAACGCTTGAGCATGTGATGGCTCATGCCGTGGGAGGCCACCTCGTGGCCGGCCTTGGCAATGCGCCGCACGCAGGCCGCCTGGTGCTGGGCCACCCAGCCCAGCACAAAGAACGTCGCCTTGGCGTGGTGCCGGGCCAGCAGGTCCAGCAGCGCATCGAGCACGCCATCGAGCCGCTGGGGGTAGGTGTGCCAATCCGTCGCCTTGACCCCGCCGAGCGCCGCCCCTTCCACCTGGAAATACTCTTCGACATCCACGCTGAAAATATGCGTCGGCCCCGCCGGGCGGGCAGGTTTGTGTTCTTTCTTATGCGGCATTACTGCTTCCTCGATCATGCCGTCCTCACAATAGCGCCTGGCGGGCGCGGGCCACGTGCGAGATTACCGGGCGGTGTTTGCCGGATGCTGGATCCGCAATGTTCGCCACATGCTCCACACTCACGCTTATCTCCGGCCCGACGCGCTGGCCGATGAGATTCCTGATCCGCGTATCACCGTCCGCCGGGAACAGTTCATCGGTGACCAGCAGGATCTGTAACTGTGTCAACTCGTGCTGAATGACCTGATACTTGCGTATGCCAGGGATGTCCGAGAACAGGAATATTATACCCAGGGCGTGAATCCACCGCCCATCGGGCGTAATGACAAAGTCGGTACTGCGCCCCTTGACCGGCTTGATCACCGGCAGGCCGCGCCCGCAGGGACACGCCGCGGCACAGGCCTGGCCAATATCGCCGGTGCGGTAGCGGATAAACGGCATGGCGTGGTTGTCCAGATGGGTGACCACCAGTTCGCCATCCTCGCCCGGTCCCACCGGCGTATTGCCTTTGACAAATTCCAGGATCACGCTCTCGGCGGTTACATGCAATTGTCCATGGCGGCATTCGTGGGCGATAAAGCCCCCTTCGCGACTGCCATAGCCATCGGCCACCGGGATATTCCCGAACGTCTCGGACATATTTTTCCGCTGGTGGTCGTAGAGCACTTCCGACGAACAGAGCACCACCTTGAGCGGCATATCCTTCATATTGAGCCCCGCCTGCGTGGCCAGACGGCACATCATGTCCATGCTGCTGGGATAGCCAAACAGGCACGCCGGATGGAAGGCATGTAGTTCGCGCACCAGTTCCACAATACCGCTCTCGGCCACGCGATGCACGCTGAACGCACGATCGTTGATCAGCCAGTCGCGGAAGAGTTTCAGCCGGTCCTTGTAGCCCAGGGCCACCTTGTAATTCATGAAGTAGGCTTCACGCTCGCCAGGTAAAATGCCCCACCATTCGTGGGCCCGCATGCGCGCCGCCTTGTCCCACGACTGCCGCTGGCGGTCGTAGTAGAAGATCAGCGGCACCCCGGACGACCCGCCGGTATTGAACTGGCAGGCCCCGCCGGGCACGCTACGATTGATCATCCCCTCCCGGTGCTCGGAAATGACCGCCTTATCCATAAAAGGCAGTTGCTGGAGATCTTCCAGGCACGAAGGCCGCCAGTTCTTATCCTTGCCGGCATGTTGGGCATAATAGGATGTGTTGGTGAACGCCACCGCAATAAGCCGCTGGAGCTTTTGGAGTTGCAAGGCGCGCAATTCCTCCGGCGACCACCACTGCGTCTTAAGCAGTTGATCGTAGGTACGGAAGGTGCTGCGTCCCAAGGTGGCTTCGATTACCGGCAAGATCAGGTGGCGAACGATCCGGGGATCCATCCAGCATCTCCAAAATCTTCCTGTCGGGCAGAGGTGTACCTTTAAGTATAGTCCCTTATCGGCGTCCTTATTAGTAGGCATAAAGGAACTCGCACGAAATTGCGATTATCTGCCGCCACAAACAAGAAATGCTCCTTTTCCCTTCTTCCCCAAAGATAAACGGTGGCCCCAACCAATCTGTTCCCCTAGCGCAAACATTGCGCGAGGGAGTCGTCAGTAGAATCGCAGCGCGGCCGAGCCGCAACCAAAAAGCATAAACACGAAGCCGCGACCCACGAAGAAAGGCGACGAGAGGGAACCACAGATAACCACAGATAAACACAGATGAACACGGATATTAAGGATAGCGATGAAGTGGCGATAAATTCGGCAGGGGGAGAATAAATGGATGGATTGTGGGGGCGCGGTGGAATCGCCATCCCGACTCCGTTTCGTCATTAGAACATTGTTCATTGGGATTTGATTCGTCATTCGTCATTAGTCATTCGTCATTCCCCCCGCCATACCCGCCTATAATTTCCTTTTAACGTTAAGACCCGTCACAACCACAGTCGATAACTGATCTGTCCAACTCCCGTGGCCTGCTTGCTGCTTGGAACATGGGTCATTGAGCCTTGTTTCGTCTTTCGTCTTTCAAAAGCGCTTTTCATGTGTGGTATCTGCGGGATTATCGACTTCCAGGCCCAGGCGCCCGATCGTGCCCATCGCCTCCAAGCCATGATGGACACCCTCCAGCACCGCGGGCCGGACCAATCCGGCACATGGCTTTGCCCCCAGGCCGCCCTAGGCCATCTGCGCCTGAGCATCATTGACCTGAGCGATGGCCGTCAGCCGCTCAGCAACGAAGATGGCACCGTCTGGATCACCTTCAACGGCGAAATCTATAACTTCCAGCCCATGCGCGAGGAGCTCATCGCTCGCGGCCACACCTTCAAAACCCACACCGACACCGAGGTGATCGTCCACCTTTATGAAGATGAAGGCATCGAGGGCATGCAGCGTCTGGAAGGCATGTTTGCCATCGGCCTGTGGGATACCAACAAGCAATGCTTCTACCTGATCCGCGACCCGCTGGGCATCAAACCGATCTATTACACCATCCTGAATGGCCGGCTGATTTTTGGCAGCGAGATCAAGGCCATCCTGGCCCACGGCGGCATGCCCCGGGCGATCCGCGAGGATGCCTTCTGGGACTACATGACCTTCCTCTATGTCCCCTCGCCCAAAACCATGTTCCGCAATATTTTCAAACTACCCGCCGGCCACTGGCTGCGCTTTGATGCCACGGGCCTCTCCCAGCAGCAATACTGGGATCTACCCCCGCAGCAACCCCTGGACATGCCGCGCGCCGCGATGGAAGAGGAATTGATCGCCAAACTCCAGTCCTCCGTCCAAGGCTGCCTGATGAGCGATGTGCCGCTGGGCGCGTTCCTGAGCGGCGGGGTCGATTCGTCATCCGTCGTAGCCATGATGGCCCGCATTGGGCAAAGGCCGCTGATCACCACCAGCATCGGCTTTGAAGAAAAAGCCTATGACGAACTGGCCCACGCCCGCAATGTGGCCCAGCGCTACGGCACCACCCACCACGAAGAAATCGTCCGGGCCGAGGCGGCAAGTATTGTCGAGAAACTCGCCTGGCATTACGACGAGCCGCTGGCGGATTATTCGGCCATCCCCACCTTCTACGTCTCCCAGTTGGCACGCAAGCATGTCACCGTGGCCCTCTCCGGCGATGGCGGCGATGAAAATTTCGGCGGCTACCTGCGCTACCAGCACCACCTGGCCGAACGACGCCGCCGAGCACTCCTGCCGCCGTGGGTGCGCCAGGCGCTGCTGGGGCCCCTGGCGGCCTTGTATCCCAACCCGCTCTGGCTGCCGCAGCGCCTGCGGGCGCGCTCCACCTTCCAGCAATGCCTGCGCGATGATGCCGCCGCCTACACCCAGCGCATCGGCATCCTTAACGAAGAGCACAAGCGCGAATTCTTCTCCCGCGATGTCGTCCGCCTGCTGGGCGGCTACGACTCGGTGGATATCATCCGCGGCTTCATGGACCAGGCCGGCCGCACCGGCCTCGATCGCCTGATGTACACCGACATCAAAACCTACCTGCCCGACGACATCCTGACCAAGGTGGACCGGGCGAGCATGGCCGTCTCGCTGGAGGTGCGGGTACCGCTGCTCAATCACAGCTTTGTCGAATATGCCAGCCGGGTTCCGGCGGCCCTCAAAATCGATGAGCGCGAGGGCAAGGCGATCTTCAAATCCGCCCTGCGCCCCTACCTGGACGATGCCACCCTCTACCGCCATAAGCAGGGTTTTACCCCCCCTATCGGCCAGTGGCTCCGCGGCCCCCTGCGCGACATGGCCGCCGACCTGCTGCTGGGCCCCCACCCCGCGCACCACGCCCTGCTGCAAGACAAAGTAATCCGCAAAGTCTGGGACGCCCACCAGCGCGGCGCCTATGACTACAGCAGCGTAATCTGGGCGGTGCTGATGTTTGAGTTGTGGGCGGATAAGCATTTGAATGCGTGAGCGGTTAACGGGTTAAGGGTGGCGTGTGAGACTTATGGCCGCAGTGGCCACTGGGCGATGCGATTCAGGCCAAACTCTAGAAGCGATGGCTGACCGCCCAGAATCGGGTGCCGCCATTATAAAATTCCAGGCGGCTCGGGGATTGGATCGTCCTATCGCGCAGAAGCTATCTCCGACCACAAGCGTTTCTGCGCGCCGCGCGAGGTCTTGGTCAAAAGTCCGCGAACGGTTACGGTGACACTCACCGGTGCGCAAAGTGCCCTTGGTGGAAGAACGGCACTGGCCGTCCCAAGCCGTAGTCGCGGTACTCGGGATATTCCGCGCCATAGCCATAAGGTGAATAGATCGGCGGGGCATAGATGTTGGGCCAGTACATGGTGGAGCTGTACGGGGGCGCCGCCGGGTACAGCGGGTAGTAATAACTGGAGCCCGAACCGGGCGACGGATAGCCCAGCGGCAAAGTGTAGGACGGCGGGGTCGGCGCGGGCGCGACCGCAGGGGCCGGCTGCGCTTCGGGTTCCGGCTCAACCGTAAAGGCCGGCGCTCTCTGGGGTGCATAGTTGGGTGCCGTGACAACGGCCGGCACCACCTTGCCCAGGGCCTCTATTAACTGGCGGTCCATCTGTGCTTCGATGCCCACGATGGCATTGGGATTTCCCTCGGTGGTCAACGGCCCGGTGACGTGCTCTCCGGCCACCTCCAGGATATACATGTCCACCTTGAGGTTGTTGGGCGTCACCACAAAGCTTCCATACACCGCCACCGGTGCCCCAGCCTGGCGTGCCGTGGCGGCCACGCTTGGGGAATCCAGCGTGGCGGGCGCATTGCCCAAGGCGACCGCCTCCAGGGCCCCATTGTCCGAGATCACGGCCGCGAGGTTCTGCCACAGGGCCCAGAGATTACCGACGTTCGTATCCGGCGCGGCGTCGATTTCAAACGGCAGCAGCAGCACCGCGGTCTTGGCGGCCGGTTGCCGGACATCCGGATCCGCCGCCGCGGCCGGCCGGGCCAGACACCACAGAAAAAGCAAAAATAGCGGTAAGGCATTCCGCATCGTACACCCCCTCAAAAAATTCAAGTCCAGAGACTAAATGATCATAGGAGGGCAGGGCGGTGGTATACAGCCCGCGTGCGCCGGGCTGAGGTAAGGCGCGCCGACGCGTTCCGGAGAGTCTGGGAATTAATTGAAACTCGAACCGATTTTCGCTGCGGGCGCTATGCTGGCGTCAGTTGAGCGGAGCGCGAAAATCAATTTTTTCCCAGACTCGGAGGGACGACCTGAAAATAGCCCAGCCCGGGTGCATAACAGATTCGGTGGGGCATAGGTAACAGCGGGACTGGCGTATTCTTGCCCCGGCAGGGGCCTAAAGAATATAGCCCATGGCGCAGCCATGGGTCCGAAGGGTTAAGTTTCATGTTAGCCCCGGCAGGGGCGTAAGCAAGCCAAGACCGCGCGGCATCATTCGAACACAAATCGCTTGTCATACTCAATTCAAGCCGCGAATGATGCCGCCCATATATTTGAAAAGCCGTGACCGAATCTCTGGCGTCAGGATTGGATCGCGATTCTTGGTTGAAAAGATGATATGAAGGTGGAGCGACGTAAATGAGTGTGCCCACTCAAGACTCCTTCTGTCGCCCCTGCCGGGGCTAAGCCGTAACTTAAACCTATCCTAACCCACGGCCGCGCCATCTGCGACGGCTTGCCGTGGGCTACTTTCTTTGGCCCCTGCCGGGGCGGAATGCCGCAGATACACCCGCCTTATCTGTTATACACTCGCTATTGACTATGGACCCCACCAGAATGCTTGACTTGCAAGCTATTACCAATAGAGTGTAAACATAGCAAAAACCGCGACGCGGTCGCGGTAGCGGGGCTGCTGTGACCCCACAAATTACCACAACCCTCGGAGCCCAACCATGCCATATTCACCGCACTTCATCGGCCGCGCGCCGGCGCGATGGTGTGCCGTCATCCTCGCCGTGCTGGCCGTGGCGACAAATGTCTATGCCCTGCGCGACGAAAAGAATCAAGGACGTTGGGATAAGCCTTGCAAAGATGGGCCGGATGCGGTGGTGCCCGGGTTCCTCGTGAACATGGGGCCGACCGGAGCACGCGGCATTCTCACCAGGCACTCTTTCGTGGTGAAGTTTATTTTCCCGGAGACGCCGGCGGCCAGCGTACTGCAACTGGACGACACGGTCTACGGCGCCAATGGCAGGGAATTTTCGGAGCATACGTTCGGCGGCCGGGTCCACGGCATCGAGGGCCCGATCCAGGATCTGGGCTTGGCCATCGAAGAGAGCGAAGGCAGCAGCGATGGCGTGCTGCACCTCCAGGTCCAACGCGGCGCGCAGAAGCTCACGGTCAACGTCCAGCTCGAAAAACTCGGACGCTTCGGCGACGCGCTCTCCCAGGATTGCCCGAAGATCCAGATTCTCCGGGCGCGGGCCTATAAATACCTGACGGACCATCCTGGTGGGATCGACGCGCAGGGCCGCTGCGTCGAAACGCTGGCGTTCCTCAGCGCACACGAACCTGAAATATTTGCCGCCGGCCGGAAGCTGGCGCTGGCGTGGAACCAGCCCTACGACAATCAAACCTGGTCCTGGTACCTGGATTTCCAAGGCATCGCACTGGCGGAGTATTACCTCTTGACCAAGGATCAGTCGGTTCTGCCGACGCTGCAGTCCACCTGCGACCTGCTCCGCAACTGCCAGTGGAAGAGCCCCAACATCGTCTGCTACAAGCTGGACGAATTCACGAAGAAGAAGATCAAGATTGATCAGGAAACCCTCCAGAACCACATGGACCTCTACGATGGGGGCTTCGGACATGCCCCCTATACCACCGTGATCGTTCCCCGCGGCGGTGGCGGCTACGGCCCCATGCAGTGGCCCACCATCCTGGCCATCGACGCCTGGCAACTCGGCAAGCTCTGCGGCGTGCAGGAGAATCACCCGGGCTTGGAAGAAGCCTTCAAGTTTCTGGTGCACGGCACCACCGCCTCGGGTCACATTGCCTACGGCGGTGAATTTACGCTCAACAATGGCCCCGTCGATCCGGACCAATGGAAAACCGGCACCGCGAACATGTTCTCCGCAAAGTCCGGACTGGCCTATATGGCTTATATGCTCTCGCCCGAGCGGCCGGCTTCGGCAGCCATGATGAAACTGCACCTTTCGAACATCGACGCCGCCTATAAGGATATGCCCGACGGACACGCCGACGCGATGATGGGTTTTACCTGGGGATTTTCCGGCGTGCTGGCGTCCGATGACGCCGCGCTGAAAAAGAAAGTCAGCCAGTATTACATTCCCTGGCTCAACATGGCGCGTTGCGCCGGCAGCGACTCTTACGTAATCCTCCCCGGCCGGGACTACGCCGACCTGGCCTACTACCGCGATAACGTCCGCAACTACACCACCGCCTCGGTGGCGTTCATCTACAGCTTTGCCACGCCCCGGCTCCACATCCAGGGCGTCGGGCGCCAGCCGCCCGGCGCCGCGGCCGCGCCGCCGGGCAATTGAGAATCCAAGGTCAAGGCGCGCGTAGCCAATGATTCCGCGAACGGCGCATGGTCTGGACGCAGATATGGGCCAGCAATGCGCTACCCGGTTTCGCGGAGATCGCCGGTGTGCCGCTGCACGGCAATGATGCCTCCCGGGGGAATCTGGTTGGTCTTTCTTGGAGCAGAGCAAGTTGGGCCGCCCCGTTCAGGCGCCACGGCGGCTTGGGGGCTGCGTGACAACCTGGCGCATGGCCGTCTCGACCGCATGGAAATTGACCGGCTTGGTCAGGTGGGCGGCAAACCCCGCTTCGTGGCTCCGCGCAATATCCTGCTCCATGCCATAGCCGCTCAAGGCAATCCCCGGCCAATTCACGCCCCGGGAACGCAAGGTCCGCATGATATCCAGCCCGCTGCCATCGGGCAGACCCATATCGCTCAGCAGCAGGTCAAAGGACTGGGCGCCGGCCACTTTGAGCGCCGTGGCCACGTCGGCGGCATGTTCCACCGTATGGCCGGCGCCGCGCAGCAGGCGGCTCATGATCTTGGCCGTATCGCCGTGATCTTCCACCAATAAGATCCGCAACGCCCGCGCGGGTGGCAGGGCCCCCGGGGCCGCGGCGGGCGCGGTGGGATCCGTTCTCAGCCCGGCGGTGCCGGGGATACTCGTCAGCCGCAGGCGCACCTGAAAGCTGGCCCCCTTCCCCTTGCCATCGCTGGCGGCGACGATGGTGCCGCCGTGGAGTTCGACCATCGCCTTGCTGATGGCCAGGCCCAGGCCCAGGCCGCCAAATTGCCGGGTGATCCCGCGCTCGGCCTGCTCGAAGGGGCGGAAAATCCGCGGCAAAGCCTCCGGCGCGATGCCCACGCCGCTGTCATTGACCTCCACGATCACGTGCTGGGCCCCGTCGCCGCGGACGCGGACGCCCACGCACCCGCTTTGCGGGGTGAACTTGATGGCGTTCTTGAGCAGGTTCCAAAACACCTGCTGCAAACGGGGCGCATCGGCATCGACCACGTAGGGGGCGCCTTGCAGGTCCACGCCGAAGTGGATCTGGCGGGTTTCGATATCGGGCCGGCAGACCTCGATGGCGTGCGCGAGAATCGTGCATAACGGCAAAGGCTCACGATGCAGTTCGAGTTTGCCGCGCGTGATGCGCGTCACATCGAGCAGGTCGTCGATGAGCCGGGCCTCCAACTCGGCGTTGCGGTGGATCATCTCGAGCGTCTGGCGGGTGTCGGCGTCGAGCCGGGGTTCTTCCAGGAGCAGGGCGGCGGCAGCGAGCACCGGGGTCAGGGGATTGCGCAGTTCATGGGAGAGGACGGCGAGAAATTCGTCCTTGGCCTGGTTGGCCCGCTCGGCCTGGGTCTTGGCGTGCTCGGCACTGCGCTTGGCGGCCTCCAAATCCTCCTGCGCCTGCTTGCGGGCGGTGATGTCGTGAATGATTTTGGAGGCCCCGGACACCGCGCCCATGCGATCCTTCACTGGCGATACCATCAACGATACGTCGATACGTTGTCCATCCTTGGTGACCCGCACCGTTTCCAAGTGTTCGCATTGTTCGCCGCGCCGGATGCGGGCGAGAATCTCCTCCTCCTCCCCGGCGCGTTCGGGGGGCAGCAACCGGGTGATCGGTTGGCCGATCATCTCGGCGGCGGTATAGCCAAACAAGCGTTGCGCGGCGGCGTTCCAGCTGAAAACCGTGGCGTCGAGTCCCGTGGAAATGATGGCATCATCAGAGGACTCGATAATGGCCGCCAGGCGGGCCTGGGCCTCTTCGGCGCGCTTCAGTTCGTCCACGTTGGTGTTGGTGCCAAACCATTGCTTGACGCGCCCCTGGCTATCCTTCAAGGGTTGCGCGCGGGTCAGGAACACGCGAAACTGGCCATCGGCCCCGCGCAAGGGGAAGATCATTTCAAACGGCTCACCGCTGCGGATCGCGGCGGTCCACTGCGCCATGACCTGGGGCAGGAGCGCCGGATCGTGCACGCTCTGCCAGCCCCAGCCTTCCATCTGCTGGGCCGTGGTGCCGGTGTATTCATACCAGCGGCGGTTATACCAGTGGACGAAGCCATCGGCGTTGGCCATCCAGACCAGCTGGGGCATGGCGTCGGCCATCAGCCGCAGGCGCTGCTCGCTTTCGCGCAGCGCCTCTTCGGCCTGGCGGCGCTCCGAGCCATCCCGCAGAATAAAACTCAGCAGTTTCGCGCCCCCCACCACCACTTGGGAAATGGACGCTTCGAGCGGAAACACTTCGCCATTGGCCCGCTGACCGCGCAGCGTCCCCATGTGGCCCATGGCCCGGCCGGTGCGCTCGGGGGAGTCGAAGTCGCGGGACTGTTCCAAGTGGGCCGCGGGCAAGGGCTCGGGAATGAAGCGGGCGATGGGACTGCCCACCGCCGCGCCGGCGGGGCAGCCAAACATGCGCTCGGCGGCGGGGTTAAACAGCACGATCCGCTGGGCTTCATTGACGCTGATAATCGCGTCCATGGCCGAGTCAATGGTGCCCGCAAACCAGCGGCGATTGTCGGCCAGGGCCGCGGCCTGCTGCTGGCCGCGCCGTTGCAGCTGCTTTTGCAGCCCCGCCAGCACACTGATGCTCACGCCGCAGCCCACAAAGATGCCCAAGCGTAGCGCTTCGCCCCGCTCCAGAATGGATAATTGGCCGTACGGCGCGATAAACCAGATATCGACGAGCAACCCGGCGGCCAGCGTCGCCAGCAATCCCGGCCCCATCCCGCCGAACGCCGCCGCGGCCACGAGCGCCGGATAGAACACCATGAACGGCGTTTCAACCAGCACCCCGCCGAGCAGCCAGCGTGCCACGGCCGCCAGCGCTACCACCAGTAAGGCCAAACCGTAGCGCCCCGCCGCGTGCCACCCCAGCTGGGCGGTCAACTGGTGCTTGGGCGGCAGTTGCCAGTGCCGGGCGGCGAACCATTGTGGAAACATGCCTACGCTCCCGATCGAACCGCGGGCTATGGCCGCGTTGAGCTTACTTATCGTGATGCAACGATACCTATTATAGGCCCGCATGATCGGTTGCGGTCGCCACACTTGCCCACCGCTCTTCCCAACTCCTGCTGGGCACGACCCCCTCCTGGCATAACGTGCTTGGTTACGCGCTGGCGCCAACCACGGCGGCGGGGCTGGAGATCGGGGTGACGCGGAGGCGTGCCAACCGGCGCTGGAGCCAGAGGGTATTGGGGCCATAGACCGCGCCGCAGGCGCCGCGGCCACGGTACTTTTGAAACGGGGATTATTGGGCGGCTTGGAAGGAGCGGAGGGCGAGGTGGAAGGCCGTGGCCATTCATGACTGAGGCAGATGCGGCCCGCGACGTTCACCCGCTTCTGTGTGTTCATATTTTACTGTTATGGCCGTTTATATTTTATAATCTAAGCGGCCCAATCTTTGTACTTCCGCAACATGGCAATGGACAGGAGGCCCCCCCGCCCCCCCAGGCGGGGACTTACCGCTCTGCCACGTTTTTCGCGAAAATCAAATTCGTGCTGGTTAAGTCTGCCCGAAGGTTCCAATAATTTGCCCGAACGTTACAATAATTTTATGAGTAAAGCTGAAATCCTAGCTGCGCTGCCTAATCTCAAGGCCGAAGATCGGACGCAAGTGTTCCAGCGACTCTCTGAGTTGCAGGAAGATGACCTCTTGCGTGGCGTTGGGCCCAGCGCCCGGGAGAAGTTGCTTCTCGATGAGGCCTTGGCGGAATTCGAACGCGACGGCAACCTTGGAACACCATGGCGCGAGACGCTGCGCCGCATTCGCGCGGCGCGGCCCGTGTGATATGGCATGTTTCCACCCGGCCCGCCGCCGATTACGACCTGCAAGAGGCGCGGGATTGGTATGAGGCTCAACGGCCTGGTTTGGGCGATGAGTTCCTCCTCGCCGTGGCCGAAGCCTTCACCCGCCTGGAAGAATCGCCCCTGAGCGTCCCCGTTTATTACGGGGGATTCCGCCGCATGCTCACGGCGACGTTTCCCTATAAGATATTTTTTCGCACCAAAGGTGAAGCGGTCATTGTCTTTCGCGTCCTTCACGCGGCACGGGAGCACACCCGGCAGTTGAAATAGAGCCGATGGCCCGCAAGCAGCGTGACTGGTAGCCCAATTTCGCGCAAACGTCCAATCCCGGCCGCGCCGGGATCCAACTTTCAACGTTGCACAAAGCCGTTTCATTGGATGTTGAACGTTGAGCCCCGGCGCGCCGGGGTTGAACGTTCGTCAAGAACGCCGGAAGATATTTCGCGCCTGTTCCTTACCAGTTCGTCCCGACCCGCGCGGCAGGCTTCAGTACTTCTCCAGCAGTTCGAGAAGTTGGCGATCGAGCTTGTGACCCTGGAAATCCTCGTAGTGCACATCGGTGCGGCCGCTGTCGAGGACGCCGAAGCTGCCGCGGAAGTTCCACAGCGCCCAGCCCAGGCCGGCGCGCTTCCAGTTGTCCAGGCAGTTCTCCGCCCAAGTTAGCGCGACGGCATGCGGAGTCTTGTTGTAGACGCCCCACTCCCCGATCAGCACGCCAATGCCCTGGGATTCGGCGTCGAGCCACGGCTGCACGCCCTGCTTCCATAGCCACGCCTGATCGTACATCGGCAGGCCGACGAACGGACCTTTGGCGGTCCCGGGCGCATATGCGAAGGGCTCAGCCTTCTTCGTAAAGCCTTCTTCCAGGGCCAGCACATCTTCGCCCGCGGCCCCTTCCGGGCGGAAGCCCAGTTCGGACAGACTCAGCCAATCCCCCGCCGTAACGTGCAGGCGGATGCACTGGGCGCCGCGGGGCAGCACGGCGGTGTAATCCCGGTCATAGACGTTCTGGTAGACCTTGTATTTCTCTACGAAGACCGCCTGCTTCCACTCGCCGGCGCCCGGCCCGCAGGCGAAGGCATGCTGGAAAACGGGCACCGCATCGGCCTCGACGACGAAGGTGGCAGCGCCGGAGACCCGGCCCACGTGCAGCCGCAAGGTCACCGCGGCGGGCAGCGGGCCCTGGATGACGATTTCGTGGTTGCCGACGGCCTTCTGCGGCTGGGTGATCGTGCCGGGGTATTTCTGCGCCCGGGGCCAGGCGGGCGGCGGGTAGTTCTGGCTCTTGACCCAACTGGCCTGGTAATGCGAGATCTCCATCGGCGCATACCCGCGGCCCGCCTGGGCGATGTGCAGATCCGCCAGTTCCAACACCGGCTGGCCGCCCCAGTGCAAGCCATCGGAGATAATCAGGCGGTCGGGATCCTCCTGGCGGATGGCGGTAACCAGCCCGCGGATAACCGCGACAAATTGCTCGATTTTCACGTCCTTCGGCTCGTTGAGCAGATTGAAACTTAACCGGGCGCTGGGAATGCCCTTGTAGCGTTTGGCAAAGGTCGCCCAGTGCAACTGGCAGATGCGCAGTGCCTCGGGATCGGAGAACAGATCCATCTTCTCCGCCGGCTTGGCGACCGTGTAGCCCGGGGCGCGGTGGAAATTCAGGCAGACGTGGAGGTGATATTTATTGCCCAGTTCGACTGCCTGATCGATCTCCTGGAGTGCCGCTTCGTTGAACTGCTCCCAGTTGCCATCCTTGATCCAGCAGCGGTAATCCATCGGCAGGCGGACGAAATTGAAACCAAGCTGGGCGATAAGCCGGAAGTCCTCCTCGTTGAACGGCCGGGCATTGCCCTGGTTGAATTTATCGAGCAGATTAAAGCCGCGCCAGCGGGGCAGCTTGGCGGCGGTGACGACCGGCCAGGCGGCGCCCGGCTCTGCCAGCGCCGGGACGCAGAAGATCAATGTGAGAAAGACGAAAAGGAAGGCGGTCTTTTTCATAGGATTCCTTGCCGTGGTGGACGATACATTCGGTCGTTTTAACTTTGCTTCGCTGGCGCCGCGGCGAGTTTGCGGACCCATTTGCCGTAGAGGTAGATCAGGATCGCGGCGACCACGCCCACGCCGGCAAACAGATACCAGGTCAAACCAACATGGTGGGACTGGTAGAGCAACTGCGTCAAATGTTCGGGCGTATCGCCGGTGACCGCGATGAGTTTCTTGAACGCCTCGCCATTGGGCAGGGCTTCAGGGGTAACCATCTGGGGCGTCAGGCCGTGTTGCACCAGCAACTCGCGGGCAAACGCATCCTTGGACGAAAAGATATTGTAAAGTGATGGACCGGCCTTGCCCTCGATGGTAAAGCCCAGGAGGATCGGCGCCTGGGAAAAACCAATCCACATGGCTTTCTTGTCCGCCGGGGCAATGTTGCCCAGGTACTCGCTGAACTTGGGGCTGGCCAGCATTTCGCCGATGCTGAAGATGACCATGGCCAGCACGGCATAGCCGATTTGGTTGGTGGCGCCGAACAGTGCCAGCGCCGCGACGACAAACACCGTGCCCACCAGCAGGCTGGTGGTGGCGCGCATCCGGGCGCCGATGCCCGCGACGATAAAACAGGTGAGCATGATCATGCCCGCGTTGATGTTGACAATGCCTTCAGGCTGGATGTTCTTGCCCGCGGCGTCCATGCCCAGCAGAAATCGCCAGACCGTGCCCGGATGGGCCTCGGCCCCAAAAAGAAAATTGACCATCGGCGCCGTGTTGACCCAGTCTTCAACGTACTTGGGCAGCACATCCCAAAGCATGGGGAACATGAACCACCAGACCGAGAAGATCAGCAGGTACAGGTGCAGGTGCGGCTTCTTGAGTTCAACCAGGGAATCGATCACGAGGCTGCGCTGCCGCTCGTGACCGTCGCGGACGCGCTGCTGACGGGCGAGGCGCTCTTCCTTGCCCGGTTCGCGGTAGGTCAGCAGCAGCAGGAAGTTGAGGCAGATCAGCGCGGCGTTGGTGTAAAATACGTAGGTCCAGGCCAGGGTGCGCATCTGGAGGGCGATCAGCGGGCCGATCCACCCGCCGATGTTGACCGTCTGGTAGAACACGCCCCAGGCCATCGAGGAGTTGCGGCGGCTGGTGGCACGGATCAGCGTGCCCTGGATCCCGGGCTTGAAGACGGCGGTGCCCAGCGCCAGGAGCATCGCGCCGGCAAAGAAACCCCAGTATGTCGGAACCCAGGCCATCACCAGGTAGCCGCTGCACTTGATGACGGTGGCGGCGAAGATGGTTTGCTTGTAGCCATAACGGTCGGAGAGGCCGCCGGTGACAATCGGCACCAGCGACTGGGCCAGGTTCCAGCACATCAGCAGCGTGCCGAAGGTGGCCATGGTGACGCCCAGGCCGTGCTCGGAGACCGGGCGGGTGGCGTAGAGCGTGGCGACGGCGCGGACGCCGTAATAGGCCAGCCGTTCGATCATCTCCATGCCGCCGACGACCCAGAACACGTAGCTGAGGCTGGCCAGGGCGGCCCAGAACTTAAGCTGCGGGACATCGGCCAGCGTGCTTTCGTCGTAGGCGGGCACGTTGGCCTCATCGCGCACCACGAGCGTCGGCTCGGTATGGGTCGCCTCCACCGGCGGGTCATTGCTCTTCATAGGGCACGATTTCCTGTAAGGGGCCAGAATTTACCGCCCGATGATATCCCGGCGGGGGTTTTGTTGCATCATGGACTGGAGGGGGAGGGTGCCTATTTTTCCGGATCTTCCGTGGCACCGCCCTTCTGGGCGGTGCCCCCCCGGGCGGAAGCCCGGTGCCACGTTAATATACCTGTCCCCGGAAAAATGGGCACACCCTTTTAGATTTGTCATTCCACATACCCAACAAATCCTTTTCTGCAACGTTAACATAGGGGGAATCTGCACATTGGCGTATTGAAAGGATCCGGTTTCCATGTCACCCGGCCGGCGGCTATTGCAAATACTGATGCTCCTGGTGGTCGTCGCCAGCCTTGTCGGCGTGGCCGGCGCCAGGGACAGGAAACACAAGGACACAAAAAAGACCGCGACCCATCCGGCGGAATCGCTGGCCAATACCCTGCCGCATCCCCGCACACCCGTGCCAGCCGTCCCCGCCCCCCCTTCAACCCCCGCCCCAGCACCCGCCACGGCGCCCGATACCGCCGCCATCGACAGCCGACCGCCGGAAATCGACCATTCCCCGCGATCGATCGAAACACACCCAGCAAGATCCACAAATCCCCCCGAGACGCAATCGCCCTATCTCCCGCTGGTGCTCATCGGCCTGCTCGGCGCGGCGATCGCAGGCTTGCTGTTGCTCACCGGCCTGGGCGCTACATTCCGCAAGGCCGGCCAACCGGGCTGGGCGGCGCTGGTTCCGGTCTATAACCTCATCGTGCTGCTGCGCGTGGCCGGGCGGCCCACCTGGTGGATCATCCTGCTTTTGATTCCGCCGATGCAGTTTGTCTTTAGCGCCATTCTCTGTTGCGATGTAGCCAAACGCTTCGGCAAAGGGTTCGGCTTTGGTCTGGGCCTGTGGCTGCTGGGCTGGATATTCTTCCCCATCCTGGGTGTGGGCAGTGTCAAGTACCGCGCGCCGGCGCGGCCCAAGCCCGGCGTTCCCGCACGTGCCGCCGTCACCACCCGCAGGCCCGGCGCCATGGCGCTGGGGTCCCGCGTCCCAGTCGCCGGCCCGATACCGCTCCCCACGCGCCCCATCGACATCCCCGTGAGTTCCCGCGCCATGGACGTCAACATCCGGCCGCCGACAGACTAACGCCCCCCACCAGCTCCGGAGCCAATGAAAATGGGAATCTTGAGCGGTAGTGTAATCGGTACTGGAAGAAGAAGTATAGCGGCGGGGCAGGGCAGGGTGCTGTGGGTGCATAACTGATTCGGCCGGGCATAGATAACCGCGGGACTCGCGTATTCTTGCCCCGGCAGGGGCCTAAAGAATATAGCCCACGGCGCAGCCGTGGGTCCGAAGGGTTAAGTTTCGTTTTAGCCCCGGCAGGGGCGTAAGCAAGCTTGAAAAGCCGTGGCCGAATCTCCGGCGTCAGGATTGGATCGCGATTCTTGGTTGAAAAGATCATGTGGAGGTGGAGCGACGTAAACGAGTGCGCCATCTCCAGACTCCTTCTGTCGCCCCTGCCGGGGCTAAGCCGTAACTTTAATCTATCGTAACCCACGGCCGCGCCATCTGCGACGGCTTGCCGTGGGCTACTTTCTTTGGCCCCTGCCGGGGCGGAATGCCGCAGATACGCTCGCCTTATCTGTTATGCACCCGGGTGCTGTGTCCTCACGAGCCAAACAAGTGCTCCAATACCACGGCAACAACCAGAGCCACGCCGAGCGCTTTGAGCCAATAATCAAACAGGCATCCATGCCAGGCCTGTGGCCCGAGCAAGAGGGCGACGAGACTGAAAGCCATTAATGCAACCAACGCGCTGCTCACGGCCCCCAACCTTGTTTGCGACGCGAAAAAAGGGCGCGCAATGCGCAGCCGGAACTTCGGCACGAAGATTCCGACGGTGCACAATGAACCGATCAGGAAAATTGCGAGTGCGGCGACGTATACCATTGGGAGGCTCCAGGTCAGAGCGTGTGGGTCACGGGCGATCCATCGTGATCAATGCGCCGTCGCGACCTTGAATGAATTTGCCATTCTACCACGCAGGAAGGCGGCGGCGACAGGAGCGAGGGTGGCCACCCGACCCCGCGGTACGCTGGACTTGTCCGCCGCAAAGCCGGAGAATCCACGGTGAATTGGGAGGAACCGGCATGATGATTCGTGTATTGGTGGGTACGCTGTTGCTGGCGGTGCTGGCAGGGGCGACGCGGGGCGCCGAGTTTGTGCCCGGCGAAATCTGGCGCGATACCGACGGGCAGCCGATCAATGCCCACGGGGGCGGCATCCTGGGTCATGACGGGGCGTACTACTGGTACGGTGAAATCAAGGCGGGGCGCACGTATCTGCCGGAGTGCAACAAATCCTGGGGCGGCACGCGCGTGGCGGCCGGCGGGGTCTCCTGCTATCGGTCCACGAACTTGACGGACTGGAAGAACCTGGGCGTGGCGCTGGCGGCGGTGGATGATCCGGCCCACGACCTGTATCGCGACAAGGTCATCGAGCGCCCCAAGGTGATCTACAATGCCGCCACGAAGAAGTTCGTGATGTGGCTGCATGTCGACAGCATGGACTATGCCGCCTCCCGTTCGGGCGTGGCGACCAGCGACACGCCGGCCGGGCCCTTTACGTATGTGGGCAGTTTCCGGCCCAACGCCGGGGTCTGGCCCGAAAACGCCACCGCCGCCGACAAGCAAGCCGCCCCGGAAAACGCCCTGGCACGCGATTTTTCCGGCGGCCAGATGGCCCGCGACATGACGGTGTTTGTGGATGAGGACGGCAAGGCCTACCATTTTTATTCGTCGGAAGGCAACCCGACCATGCATGTTTCGCTGCTGACCGACGACTACCTGAAGCCCGCCGGCAAGTATGCCCGCATCTTCGTGGGCCGCAGCATGGAGGCGCCGGCGGTGTTCAAACATGGCGGCAAGTACTACCTGATCGCATCCGGCTGCACCGGCTGGAAGCCCAACGCGGCACGGTCGGCAGTGGCGGACAATATCCTGGGTCCGTGGACCGAGTTGGGCAATCCGGCCCAGGGCGACGGGGCGGACGAGACCTTTAAGACGCAGAGCATGTTTGTGCTGCCCGTGGCGGGCCAGGCCAACACCTTCATTTTCATGGCCGACCGGTGGCAACAGTGGGATCTGCCCGATTCGCGCTACGTCTGGCTGCCGCTGACGTTTGCGGCCGATGGACGGCCGACGATTCGCTGGTGCCCACGGTGGTCTTTGCCGGCGGCCCATTAAAGCCGGCTAACCGGAAATCAGACAAGTGAGGCGACCATGAACAAGGCATACAGTGCAGCGGCGGCGGTGAGTTTGGTTTTGGTAGCGGCTGCGGCGCAGGGGGCCGAGGCGCCCGCCACGCGGCCCAACATCATTTTTCTGATGGATGACCAGCACCGCTGCGATGCCCTGGGGCGCATCGATCCGGGCATCAAGACGCCAACGCTCGACGGCCTGACGGCCGACGGCGTGCTGTTTACCCAGGCCGTGTGCCAGGCGCCCATGTGCGTGCCCAGCCGCTATTCGCTGATGACAGGGCTCTATCCGCACCGGGTGGGCGTGCTGAGCAACGGGATGGGCCTGCGCGATGCGCAGATGCCCGGCCCCACAATCGCTGAGGTGCTGCGCCAGGCCGGGTATCAAACCGCCGGGTTCGGCAAGACGCATTGGTCGGTGCAGGGCAGTTCGACCCGCGGCTTTGAGGTGCGCTACACCTCCACCGACCCGGAACGCGGCGCCATCCAGATGAGCCAGGACGACCCGGCCGGTCTGGCACGCTACAACGCGGAAACCAAAGATTATGGCGGCGGCGAAGAAAACATCGCCGGCTACCTGGGCCGCACCAGTGCCGTGCCCGAGGCCGACCACCGCGACGGCTGGGCGCTCCAGCGCTGCCTGGATTTCCTGGACAAGGGTGTGGATGCCAAAAGGCCGCTGTTTTTGTACCTGTCGTTCCTGAAACCGCACGCGGCGCATAACGTGCCGCCGGGCTTTGAGCAGCTTTACGACCCCAATTCCATCCACATCCCGGAACAGCCGGCGCTGGAACAAGTGGAGCCGTGCCACGCCACAGGGACCAACCGCGAGAAAATGTATCGGCCCTTCTGGAGTACGGCCACCCCGGACCAGTGGCGGCAGATGATGCTGCGCTACCGGGCGAATTGCTCGTGGACGGATGACATGTTCGGCCGGGCGCTGGGGAAAATGCGTGCCAAGGGACTGCTGCACAACTGCCTGATCATCTACACCTCGGACCATGGAGAGATGCTCGGGGAGCGGTATTACCGCTTCAACAAGTACTGCCTGTTTGAACACAGCGTGCGCGTGCCGCTGATCGTGGCCGGCACGGCCGTGCCGGCTCAGCGCAAGGGTAAATTGGATATCCGCCCCGCCGAACTGGTGGATATTTTCCCGACGATCCTGTCTGCGGCCGGGCTGGCGCCGCCCGAGGGCAAACCGGGCATAAGCCTGTTGGGAGCGGGGGCACGCAAGGCCGGGTTCTGTGAATTTAATGATGCTCCGGGCAAGGTATCGTTCATGTGGCGGACGGCGGAGCGTAAGTTGATCCTGTCGTTTCCGAAAACCAGCGCGGCCGCGGGTCGGGTGGCGGCGGCGGATATCATGGCCGGGGAGTTGTACGATCTACAGGCCGACGCGCGGGAGTGGAACAACCTTTACAGCAAACCCGAATTTCAGGCGGAGCGGGAAAGGCTGAGCACCGAACTGATCGCGCACCTTAACGCCGCGGCACTGCCGGAAGTCAAAGGCACGCGGCCGTGAAGACCCACGGCCGTCGACATTCCCAGCCGCAATCAACAACCTGAACACGAAGTCACGAAGGCGCCAAGACCCACGAAGAAAGGCCACGAGAGGAAACCGCAGATGAACGCCGATATTAAGGATGGGGATGCAGCGGCGGGAAATTTTCGCACGGTACAAAGAAAGAAAATGATTGTGGCCCAGAGGACACACCACAATTTCCGCCATGGTTCCGCCCGCTGCTTGCCTTACCATACGACGCGGGTAAAATACTTGTGGAGCGGCCCAGTTCGCAGTCCAAGTAGCGGGTTCGATGTCGATGGTCCCGCGGCGTCAGGACAAGGCCTTTTAGGCCATTTTTCATCCGGCTTGCCGGAGCGCCAACATCTTTTGAACGAGCCGCTCCACTTTTTTTGCACTCCGTGCACCAGCACCAAGCGCCCGGCAGTGATCCGCAACCATTCCTTTCCCGCACGGAGCGACAAAACATGAATCACGATTCCCCCATCAATCGGCGCGACTTTGTGAAGACCTGTGCCGCGGCCGCCGCCACCACGGCGGCGTACTCCCTGCTTCCCGGCTGCACCCGCGCCCAGAACCCGTCGTTGTCGCCCAATGAAAAACTCAACGTCGCGGTCATCGGCATCGGCGGGATGGGCGGCAACAACACCGCCGACTGCGCGGCCGAGAACATCGTCGCCATCGCCGATGTCGATGCCGGCGGCTACGCCGCCAAGAACATCGCCAAGTACCCCAAGGCCCGGGTGTACAAGGATTTCCGCGTCATGCTCGACAAAGAGAAAACGATTGATGCGGTGATCGTGGCCACGCCCGACCACACCCACGCCGTGATCGGCATGGCGGTCATCAACCACGGCAAGCATGTGTTTATCCAGAAGCCCCTGGCGCATTCGGTCGCCGAGGCCCGGGCCTTGACCGAGGCGGCACGCAAGGCCAAAGTCATGACGCAGATGGGCAACCAGGGCCACAGTGGCGACGGCACCCGCATGATCCGCGAGTGGATCGCCGACGGCGCCATTGGCGCGGTGCGCGACGTGCACATCTGGACCAACCGCCCGGTCTGGCCGCAGAGCATCGAGGTCGGGCGCCCGACGGAAACCCCGCCGGTCCCGGCCACGCTGGACTGGGATCTATGGCTGGGCCCGCGCGACGTCCGTCCCTATCACCCGACGTATCACCCCGGAACCTGGCGGGCGTGGTGCGATTTTGGCACCGGTTCCCTGGGCGACCTGGGCTGCCACCTGATGGATTGCGCCTTCTGGTCCCTGGACCTTAAATATCCCGTGAGCGTCGAAGGCAACATCTCCACCTATTGGAGCGCCCTGTGGAAGAACGTCGAGGCCAGGAACGAGCAGTATCCCCGTTCGTCGATCGTCCGCTTCAAGTTCCCGGCGCGCGGCGTGCTGCCGGCGGTTAAGCTGACCTGGTGGGATGGCGGCATGATGCCGCCGCGGCCCGAAGCACTGGAAAAAGGCCGGGAAATGGGCGACTCGGACGGCGGCGTGCTGTTCCTGGGCGACAAGGGCATCCTGATGAGCGGCTGCTACGGACGAAGTCCGCGGCTGATCCCCGAGACACGCATGCAGGCCTACAAGCGGCCCGCGCCGACGCTGGCCCGGATCCCCGGCGGCGAGGCGGGGCATGTCAAAGATTGGTTACGCGCGTGCAAGGACGGCCGGCCGTCGAGCGCGAACTTCGACTATTCCGGCCCGTTTGCCGAGACCGTGCTCATGGGCAACCTGGCAATCCGCTTCCCCAACCGCGAGTTGCAATGGGATGGCGAAGCAATGAAGGTCACCAACAACAAGGACGCCGACGCCTACGTGCGCCGCACCTATCGCAAGGGATGGACGCTCTGAGAGCGCCATGGGCGTCGCTAACTACGCCCCCACCTTATTCCGCTTCTTCTGGGCCTCGAACATCTGTTCGGCAGTCGGGCTCTTGCCGGTGCGCATCATGTCGATGAAGCAATCGAACAGGTAGGTGGCATCGTGCGGGCCGGGGCTGGCTTCCGGGTGGTATTGCACGGCAAAGACCGGCTCGCTGTTGTGGCGGAAACCTTCGAGCGTGCGGTCGTTCAAATTGATGTGGGTCGGCGCGCCGCCGCGGGCTTCCAGGGATTTTACGTCCACCGCAAAACCGTGGTTCTGGCTGGTGATTTCCACCTTGCCCGTATCGGTGTTCTGCACGGGCTGGTTGCCGCCGCGATGGCCGAATTTGAGTTTGTAGGTGGTGGCGCCCATGGCCAGGCCCAGCAATTGGTGGCCCAGGCAGATGCCAAAAATCGGCTTCTTGCCGATGAGCTGGCGCAGCGTCTCTTGCAGGTAGCGCACCGGCTCCGGATCGCCCGGGCCGTTGCTGACAAACACGCCGGCCGGATTATGCGCCAGAATTTCCTCGGCCGTGGCGGAGGCCGGAACCACCATCACCTTGCAGCCGCTTTGCACCAGGTTGCGCAGGATATTGCGCTTGGCGCCGCAATCGATGGCCACCACCTGGAAATGCGGCGGCTCATGGGAATCGGTCAACTGGGCCCAGTGCCCCTTGCTGCTGGTCCAGGTATACGCCTTGGCCGGGGTGACCACCCTGGCCAGGTCCAGCCCTACCATACCCGGCCAGGCATTGGCGCGGCGCACCAGTTCGGCATCATCGCCGACGAGGACCGGGTCCGTGCAGATGACCGACTTGAGCGCCCCCTGGATGCGGAGCTTGCGCACCAGGGCCCGCGTATCGATGCCCGCCAGGCCCGGAATGTTGTTCCGCCGGAGATATTCATCGAGCGTTTCGACCGCCCGGAAATTGCTCATCACCGGGGAGAGTTCCTTGACGATGAAACCTTCGACCTGCGGGCGTTCGGATTCTTCATCGGTCTTGTCGGCAATGCCGTAGTTCCCGATCTGCGGGTAGGTCATCGTGACGATCTGCCCCTTGTAGGATGGATCGGTAAGGATTTCCTGGTATCCAGAAAGAGAGGTATTAAACACCGCCTCGCCGACGGCAATGCCCGCCGCGCCGAACGCCGTCCCGGTAAAGACCGTACCATCTTCCAACGCCAACTTTGCAATCCGCAGATCCACTAGGCAACTCCGTGAGAGAAACGCCGTAAATTAGCCACCAATAAACACGAATGAACACCAATCAATTTAACACGAAGACTCTAAGACGCGAAGACGCAAAGAAGAAAAAGGGCTATCGGTGTATTCTGTTTCATTCCAACTTCTTACTTCCAACTTCTAACTTCCTTCTGCTCTCTTCGTGCGTCTTCGTGGCTTCGTGACTTCGTGTTCATGCATTTATCTTTACCGCGAAAAACTCGCATTGATATCCGCAATCACGTCCTTGGTTTCCATGGTCTTCTTGCCGCCATACTTTTCCGTCAGTTCCACGATCAGGGCATCATAGGCATCGCCATCCAGGGGCAGCGTGACCGGCTGGCCGCGAACTCCGGCCAGCAGCATGGCATTGCCCAGTTCCAGGCCGCGGACGCCCTCGGGTCCGGGGGCGATGAGCTCCGCATTGGGCAGGTTCTGGCGTATGACATCCACAAACTGCTGGGTTACCGCCTGGTGACTTTCCGGGGCGCCGCTGGCGGCAATATCAATGTCCCAGCGCTCGGGCGTGCCAAAGGCCAGGGGCGACGTGCGGCTGAAGGCCTGCACGCTTTGCCGCGTCCGGATGAACTTGATCTTGCCGCCTTCCACTATCAGTTTGCCCTGATCGCCGGCGATTTCCAGCCGATCGGTGCCGGGCGCTTCGCCGGTGCTGGTTACAAAATGGCCGATGGCGCCGTTGGGAAACTCCATAATGGCCGAGACTTCGTCTTCCACTTCAATAGGATGGCGTTTGCCGATGGCGGCCACCGCGGTAACCCGCGTGGGCATCATCCCCAGCAAATGCGGGATCAAATCAAGATTGTGCGGGCACTGGTTGATCAATACCCCCCCGCCTTCGCCGGCCCAGGTGGCCCGCCACCCGCCCGAGCCATAATACGCCCAGGTGCGGAACCATGTGGTGGCAATCCACGTCAGGCGGCAGATGTCACCCAATTCGCCGTCTTTGATCAGTTCATGCACCTTGCGGAATACCGCGTTGGTGCGCATCTGGTACATCATGCCGAATTTCAGGTGGGAATATTTGGCTTGGTAAGCTGCCACCAGTTCCCGGCCGGCCTTAACGCCCACCGCCAGCGGTTTTTCGCAGAGCACATGGCGGTTGGCCGCCAGGGCTTCCAGGGCGATGGGCACATGTTGATAGTGCGGGACGGCGATGAGGACGGCATCGACCAGATCGGATTGCAGCAGATCCTGGTAGCGTTCAAAACCGCGGACGTTGAACTTTTCCGCACAGGCCTCGAGCCGCGCCGGTTCGCCATCGCAAACGGCCGTGAGCACGGCACCATCCACGGTGGACAAATAGCCGGCGTGGAACCCGCCGATGTTCCCCAGCCCGATGATGCCAAAACGTACTTTTTCCACGACCCGCCTTATTCGCAAATCAAACGCGACCAATACGAGTATCAACACCGCCCATGGCGGTCTCAAAGTGTATCGCAGTTCACCCGGACCCGCAAAGAGTGGAACGGTGTTCCCCGAACGCGTGCGCACCGCTTGCATATCGTGACAGAAGTCTTATTATCCGGACAAATTGAACTTAAGGAGATCGTCCATGGCGCTACGCACGACCAAGACCAGTTTGACCCGCCGCGAGGTTTTGGGTGGTGCGGCCGCCGCCGCCACCTTCATGATCGTGCCCCGGCACGTTCTAGGCGGTACCGCCGGCCCGGCCCCCAGCGAAAAGCTCAACCTGGCCTGTATCGGTGTGGGCGGCATGCAGGGCGGCAGCGATGTTAACTCTGTCAGCAGCGAGAACATTTACGCGCTGTGCGATGTCGACGAAAACCACCTGCGCAAGACGGCCGAGAAATACCCGAAAGCCAAACTCTATCGGGACTTCCGGGAGATGCTCGACAAGGAGCACAAGAATATCCAAGGCGTCACGATCACCATACCGGATTTCATGCACGCCACCGCCGCCTTGTGGGCCATGGAACGGGGCGTGGGCGTGCACTGCCAGAAACCGCTGACCCAGACCATCTGGGAGGCCCGGCTGCTGGCCAAGGCCGCCAAGAAATACAAAGTGGCCACCCAGATGGGCAACCAGGGCTATTCGTCCCAGGCCACGCGCATCGCCTGTGAGTACCTCTGGAATGACGAAATCGGCGAAGTCCGCGAGGTCCATTCCTGGAACGGCGGCGGCTTCTCCCGCGGCATTACGCAATGGCCGCCGGCCGACCCGATCCCGGAGACGCTTAACTGGGATCTGTGGCAGGGGCGCTCCCAGGAGCACCCCTTCAGCAAGAAGATTCATCCGATCAACTGGCGCGGCTTCCTGGACTATGGCACCATGATGATCGGCGACTGGGGCATCCACCAGTTCGGGCCGGCCAACTGGGGCTTGTGCCTCGGCGCGGCCCATCCGACCAGCGTGCAGTCGCTCGCCGTCGAGGGCGCCAATCCCGTGACCTACCCCAGCTATTCGTGCAAGATCGAGTTCCCCGAACGCCCCTGCCCCTACATCAAATCCGGCAAGATGCCGCCGGTGGCGGTCCACTGGTACGAAGGCAGCGTGGCCAAGTCCTTCAAGGTTCCCGAGAACCTCACGCCCGAGGACATGAAGGACATCAACGAACTGTTCATCGGCTCCAAGGGCTACCTGGGCACGATTGCGCGGGGCGAGAGTTACTCGCTGCTGCCGCGTTCCCGCCAGAAGGACCACGCGCGGCCGCCGGTGGTGCTCGAGCGTTCCCCGGGCCACTTCGCGGACTGGCTGCGGGCGTGCAAAGGCGGCCGGCCAGCCTGCTCCAACTTCACCATCTCCGGCCCCTATACCGAATGGATGCTGTTGGGCGCCATCGCCTGGCGTTTCCCCCAGGAAAAACTGCTGTGGGATGGCAAGAACCTGCGCTTCACCAACAACGAAAAAGCCAATGAGTTCGTCCGACCCAACTTCCGCAAGGGCTGGGAACTCAAGGACATCGTGCTCTAACACTACAGGGAACCTTCTTGGGATCGCGGGCATCCTGCCCGCATCTTTAGACCATTGGCGAGCAGGATGCCGCGCGCCCCAACCAGGCAATTTCGCCAAGGTGCATTGCCGTATTAACCATCCCGGCCACGATGGCGATTCGGGACGAGACGGAGGCTTGGCGGGGCACAGCACACCCGAGCCTCATTGACGAGAATGTGCGGGAGGAATATTGGGGCAAGGTCCGCTGGAAACCGGCAAGGAATGATGACTGGACGGCGTGATGCCGTTCTAAATCTGTTTCGCGCCGTCCGGAGGGTCTTCCAATGAATTGCCGCAATGGGGGCAGTTATTGCGGTAAAAGCGAAATTCCAAACTTCCCTTGCAGTGCGGGCACCTATGGAAGATACCAAACCCGTTTCGTTTCCATTCCAGAAAATTTTCCACGAGGACGGCACCGGCGAAAAATACGAAAGCCGAAACTATCAATTGCTGTATTGTGGACGGCATGATCCAATGGAAATAGTCACCGGCTACGAACGTCCAACCAAATATTAGCAATGCCAAGCCCAGCAGGAACTGTCCCACCCGTGAGCGGATGAACCCTTTTCGGAAAAACTCCAGGTACCTTCGTCGCCAACCATCACCGGGCGAGACGGCCAGCACGATGTGGAACGTCCCCAATGCGAAGATCAGAATCCCAAAGATAAGATTTTCCAGAGGAGTGGCGGGCGATCCTCTTGCCAGAATATACGGGGTCATGTGGATTACCGGCATGGTGGTACTCCGCACTGTTCTATTTTGGGGGACCAAAACCGAGGCATACAGTATATCATCGCAATTGCCGCCACCGTAGTCATTCGGTTTAGTCCTGAGCCAAGTTCGACGTAAAACCATTCAAATCTTGCGGAGCGATAGCGGAGACGCCCCCAACCGGTTCCGAGTCAGAAACTTGACCGTAGAAGACTGGATTTTGCGATCCGATGACCTACATCGCCTGTTGGATGAGGGTGTTTTTTCGATTCGTCGCAGACCGGTCGCTTTCGCGAAAAACAATCGTTTCCGGTTCAAAATGCCGCCTAATGCCGCTAATTGGTCGTGCCGTCCATGGAATTTCCACGCGGGTCATAATCATCCGCCTTGAAGAAGTAAAGCGGCTTTATCTTAGAGAGATAAAGCCGCTTTACTTCAGCTCGTGTACTCGAAATGTCAACAGAAAAAGGAAGGATGGCGATCCTCACGCCGATCCCACCGCTCCGGCAACAAGATCGTGAGATTTCGTGCCCTTTCATGCGTTTCGTGGTCCCAAATTGTTTCCGCGTTCAGCGTTCCCCTTGACCCCGCAACCCCTCCTCCCCTTATCATTGCGGCCATGCAAACGCCCATTGTCATCGTCGGCTGCACCGCCTCGGGCAAAAGCGCTCTGGCCGAGGCCCTGGCCCGCACGCTGGGCGCCACCGTCATGGCGGTCGATTCCATGCAGGTTTACCGGGGCATGGATATCGGCACCGCCAAGCCCTCGCCGGAGATCCGCCGGCAGATTCCGCATGAAATGATCGACGTGGCCGACCCGTGGGAACATTTTTCGGCGGCCCGTTTCGCCGCCCAGGCCCGGCCGATCCTGGAACGCCATATGGCCAGCGGGCCGCCGCTGATTCTCATCGGCGGCACCATTCTGTATTTGCGGGCCCTGCTCGAGGGACTCTTTGAAGGCCCCTCGGCCGACCCGGCCCTGCGCCAGCGCCTGGAAACCCAGGCGGCGGACGGCGGCCTGCCGGCCCTGCACCACCGCCTTGCCCAGGTTGACCCCGTGGCGGCGATGCGCATCCACGCCAACGACCAGCGCCGTATTGTGCGGGCGCTGGAGGTTTTTGAACTTACCGGCACCCCCATCAGCGCTTTGCAGACGCAGTGGAATCGCGACCATCCGGCCATCACGGGCACTTTCCTGGGCGTGGGGCGCCCGCGGGAGACGCTTAATGGGCGCATTAACGCCCGCGTCAAGGCCATGCTGGCCGCCGGCCTGGTGGAGGAAGTGCGAAAACTTCAGGCCGACCCCCGCGGCTTAAGCATGGAAGCCGCCAGTGCCGTGGGCTATCGCCAGCTCCTGGATCATTTTTCCGGGAAATATTCGCTGGACGACGCCGTCGAGATGGTTAAAATTCAAACTAGGCATCTGGCCAAGTTGCAGCGCACCTGGTTGAAGCGCTTTACCCAGACCCACTGGCTGGAGGCCGCGGACAACCAATCCGGCGCCGAGCTGGTGCCGGCCGCCTTGGCGCACCTGCGGCAGGTAACACCGGTGCCGGAACATGAGCGTGCAGAAATATGAGAAATAGCGTTATTGTTAGCCTGGTCGCCGGGGTGTGGTTCTGTGCGGTATTGCCCGCGTGCCAAACCCCCGCCGCCCCCGCCACTGAACCGGCCGCCACGATCGACCGTACCAGGAACCCGGACGCCCGCTACTTTGAAGGCACCGTGCAGTCGCTGCATCATGCGTTTCATGTCCTGGTCATTACCACCGATAAATACCCGGCCCTGCGCCTGAAGTACGACAAGAACACCAGGTTCTTCCTGAGCGGCCAGCCGGCGACCATCGCGGATATCCAGCAATATATGCCCATCAAAATCTGGGGCCACATGGTCTATCCTCCGGACACGCACTTCAATGGCGTATGTATGATTGACAGTATGTGGGTAACGCCGATCCGCGCCGGCAGCGTCCGCGCCATGCCCGCCGTGCCGGAATCCGGCAAGCCGTAACAGCCGCTTTGCGCGCAATACTTTAAATACGGTCCGACGAACGTCCAACGTTCAACGCTCAACGTCGAACGTTCAATGCACGAATCTTGGTTCAGCATTGGACGTTTAACGTTTAACGTTGGACGTTGAACGTTTAGCCGTCATTCGAAAATTGTGCAACCACGTTCTTCAGCTTCCACCGCTGCCGCCCGGCTCCGTGGCGCCGGGGTCTTGCCATCCCAGGCGCTGGAGAATCTCGGGCAATTGCGTGATCCGGCGAATCCGGATATCGGCCTGGTGCCGCTTGCCCCTGGGCACCCGCGCGTGGCGGGCCGGCTTCCACACGGTCTTCATGCCGCAGCGCCGCGCCCCTTTGATATCCGCCCGCAGCAGGTCGCCGATGAAGATGGCATCCGCCGGGGCGACCGCCAGTTGCTCCAGGGCCAGTTGGAAGATCTTCTTGTGCGGCTTTTGATAGCGCACCTGCGAGGAGTAGATGCGCACCGGAAAAAACTCCAGGAGCTGCTCCTGCTCCAGGTGGCGATCGAGCACCTGGCCGGGGATAAACGTGTTCGAAACGATCGCCAGTTTGACGCCTGCCGCCCGCAGCGCCGCCAGCATGGCATGGGTGCCGCGTTCAACGGTCCCGAGGCGCACGATCGGGGCGTACCAGATCCACCCAAGTTCCAGGATTTCCTCGGCGGAAACCTCGATGGCCAGGCGGCGGAGCACCCGGGCGACGATTTCCATGGCGTTGAATTCGCGCCGTTTGACTTTCGACCACAGGTAGGCGCGGCGAATGGAACGGTGGTGGGAGGCATGGTAGGCGGCAAACTCCGGCAGGGTTTTGCCGCGCCCCTGAAGGTAGGCATAGGATTCCCGGGCCCCGCTCAGGAACAGGGCTTCGGTATCCAGTTCCCCGAAGTGAATGATCGTGTCGCCGAGGTCAAAGAGTACCGCTTGGATCATTTTCCCCTCAGGCGAACTTCATGGTAAGCAACTTCTTGTCGGTCAAGGCCGGCGGCTGGGGATCCATTTCTTCCAGGGCTTTGCAAACCACGTGGGCAATGTGATAGTTCCGCACCCATTTGCGGTTGGCCGGGATAACGTACCAGGGCGAAAGCGGGGTGGACGTGGCGGCCAGCGCTTCTTCGTAAGCCTTCGTGTAATCGCCCCAGTACTGGCGTTCGGCAAAGTCGCCGGCGGCCAGCTTCCAGTGTTTTTCCGGATCCTGCTGGCGGGCGATGAACCGCCGTTTCTGTTCGTCCTTGGAAATGTGGAGCATGAATTTGAGCACGCGCGTGCCATTGGTCTCCAGCAGCTTTTCAAAATCGTTGATTAACCGATAACGGGTTTCCCAGACGTCTTTGCAGTCCCGCAATTCCGGGCGCAGCAACTCGTCGGCATGGACCCGCACGATCAGCACTTCTTCGTAGTACGAGCGATTGAACACGCCAATGTCGCCCCGGGCCGGCACCGGCGCATGGCAGCGCCAGAGAAAATCGTGCCGCCGCTCCAGCAGGGTTGGGGTCTTGAAACTGGTCACCTGCACACCGGTCGGGTTGACGTGGTCGAACACGCGCCGCACCGTGCCGTCCTTGCCGGAGGCATCGAGGCCTTGCAGGATGATCAACAGGGAGCGCCGTCCCTCGGCATACAGCTTGTCCTGCAGGTCGCCAATGCGCTGCGTCCAGGTATCCGTCTGGGCGTCGGCGGCTTCCCGCTCGGGCATGCCATCCAGCGCGGCCGGATCATAATCCTTCAGCTTCACCCGCCCACCCGGCTTGATGCGCAGATCTTTAAGCACGCCCATGGCATTCTCCTTGGCAAGTTTACGACCGGATCCTGATACGCATGTTCAGCGTCTTGTGCCGCGGCGTCAAGTGCTGGCGCCTTTCCGGGTGCAAAGATCCCGGACTCGATCACCCGATCGGCATCGCGTATAATTGCCGCCACAAGCAATACCGTACCACTTAACTATTTAACCACTTAACCGCCGACAGGAACCCCTATGCAGGTAATCCCTACCGTTATTCCGGATCTGGTGCTTTTGGAACCCAAGGTCTGGGGCGATGCCCGGGGCTTTTTTTTCGAGAGTTTCAACAGCCGCGACTTCACCCAACTCACCGGGCAAAACCCCACGTTCGTCCAGGACAACCATTCGCGTTCCAGTCGCCACGTGCTGCGCGGCCTGCATTACCAGATTCAGCAGCCGCAGGGCAAGCTCATTCGCGTGACTACCGGCGAGATCTTCGATGTGGCGGTGGATCTGCGGCGCTCCAGCCCCACCTTTGGCCAATGGGAAAGCGTGCGCCTCTCGGCCGAAAACCGCCGCCTGCTGTGGATTCCGCCGGGCTTTGCCCATGGCTTCCTGGTGCTGTCGGAGGCGGCCGAAGTGCTCTACAAAGCCACCGATTACTACGCCCCCGCCCACGAGCGCACGCTGTTGTGGAACGACCCGGCACTGGGCATCGCCTGGCCGCTGACCGGAACCCCGCTGCTGTCGGCCAAGGACCAGGCCGGGGTGGCGCTGGCGCAGGCCCCCACGTATGAGTGAGCGCGGGGATTTTCGATCATATAGCCGTCGCCGCAGCGGCGACGTTTTTCGCCGCGTGTAATTTCATCGGAATCCGGATTACTTCTTCTTTACGGGTCCCAGCGGCAAAACCGTACTCCCATAGACCTCATTGATCACCTGGGCCAGCCCGGTGTACATGGCCGAGGCGCCGCAGAATATGCCCTCATAGCCGGCCGCCTGCGTGTAGTTAAAGCCGGTGTTGCCGGTGAAGAATCCCAGCGCCAGCAGGCCAAAAAGCACCACCAGCGATCCAAAAACCACCTGCAACGCCACGCTCAGGCGCAGCGTGCCGACAAACATCACCAGGGTAAAGACGCCCCACACGCTCATCAGCGAACCCATGGCGTTGGGATCCGTCTTGAGCCCCGGCACAAAGTTCGGCAGGATGATCGTCGTCGCCAGCATCAACCAGAACATGCCATAGGACGTGAAGGCGGTGGTCCCGAACGTGTTGTTCTTCTTCCACTCCAGCACGCCGGCGATCACCTGCGCGGTGCCGCCGTAGAAAATACCCATCGCCAGGATCATGCTGTTCATCCCATAGCCGCCGGCGTTATGAATGTTCAGCAGCACCGTGGTCATCCCAAACGCCAGCAACCCCAGCGGCGCCGGGTTGGCGGTGGTGTCCTTGAGCGAAACCGGCGCAGAATTACAGTCGGCCATCGTCGTTCCTTTGTAAAGTACCAAGATTTGTTCCCACACTTTCGCAGCGCAGTATACCCGCGGACCCGTCCGCGGCCAACGCGAGAATTAGCGCGTTTTCCCATCGCATGTAGCGGACAATCCGAGCCGCGACCGTAAGGGAGCGACCGCGCTGCGTTCGAATGTCGATTGGTCGCACCCATACGGTCGCGGCTCGGATCTATTATTCACGCACGCGCTGCACCAGATCGCGCAAGCTTTCCAAGGAATGGAGCCCGAAGAACCATTCCCGCCACAGCAAGACTTTGTTGACCTGATCGTGCTCCAGCGCACTGGCGATGTGGCGCTCGAGGCGTGCCAGGGGCCAGGGCTCCCGCGCCCACAGGTCGCTATTGATCTGGTGCAGATGGCGGAACAGGGTTCGCCGCAGGTCATGGCCGTGCGGCGCGGCGCCAAGCTGCGCCAGCACGGCGGCACGCTCCTGGAGCAGCAAAGCCGCCGCGGGGCGCTCGGCCATGGCCAGTTGCGGATTGTGCAGCAGATGATGCCGTTGGTGCCGCAGGGACGAAACACAGGAGGTTTCCTGTGGCTGGCCCAAGGGCAGCAGCCACGCCGCCGAGACGCACGCGTAGGGCGGAGCGGTGCCGAAGATGGTCGACAGAATGCCATCGGTAATCTGGTCGTACAGGGCACCGCCGATGCCGTGGATGAACAGGTCCGCCAGGAACAAGCGTACGAACATCGTCAGTGACAGGGCCCGCGGACGAATCACCAGCCCGGCACGCTCCAGTAACTGCCCCAGGGCCGTCGCCGCTTCCCAGCCGTGCGCCCCAATCACATCGCCCAACCCCAGGACTTGCTGTTGATACAGCAGGGCCGGGACGCCATCGGTTATTTGCAGTACCAGCCGCTCCCGCGGCGTGCCCACACGGTAAATCCAGAACGGCATTTCGATCTGCGTGGAGCCCATCTTGAGATCGGGCATCGGGTGGGCGGCATTCTTGATCCCCGCCCGCCGGCGATACGCCTGCACCTGGGCGTTATAAATTTGTCCCCAGGCGGCGGCATGGCGCACCCACGCCAGCACAAAGGCCAGCCAGGCCGTATGGCCGCAGAGTAGACTGGTCGGTACGTGCAGCACGTCCACATCCAGCGCGGCCCCGAGCGCTTTGCGCCCGCGGCTCATCCACGCGGTATACGATTCGCCCGGTGCGCCGGTGCCCGGCTTCACGGCATTCAGCAGCAATTGCAAACTGTCGCTCCGGGCCAGGGGATAACGGCCCAGGTCCGCCCGCCAGCGTGCAAATTGCTCCGGCGTGGGCGGCAGCAGACCATCGGCGGCATACACCGGGGCCGCGGCCCATTCGACCGTGCGGCGCGTCCAATGGCCGTCTTCATGGGCCGGGACCGCAAAGCCCAACTGTTCGACGCCATCGTGGTCCACCAGCAGGTCCACCGGTACCGCGCCCGTTTGCCGGGCCACGGCATCAACCGCCACCGCTTTGGCCCACACGCCGGCGTGATAGAACTCCACTTGGTGGCCGGTGATAACCCAGGGCTTGGCCAGGATATCCGCTGGCGGTTGGGCCGCGCCAATCTGTCGGGCAAATTGCCCCATGGCGGCGGCCAGATCCGCCCGGGCCTGGCGGGAAATTTCCACCCGGCTAAGGCCGCCAAGTTCGTCGCGGCTTTCGGCGCCGCAGGCCGGGGCGGCACACTGTTTTCCGGCGGCGCGCTGCTGCGCTTCGGCCAGCACGGCGTGGAGCCGGACCGGCGGCGGCTCGATAAGGATCTGGCCATGTTTTCGCGGGGTAACAATACGGGCGGGGTCGGGAGCAAGCGTCGGACAAATTGGAATCGCGGGCAACGTCATGGATGGCACGATACGCTCGGGCGCTTTTACTGGCAACAGCCAGCCGGCTCCGGCAGCAACGGCAGCAGCGGCCGGGCGGCGGGAACCGGGGTGGTGCGGACGCGTTCCATCTCGCGCAGGAACACTTGCAGGTAATGGGCCAAGCGTGCCGACGGGTCGTCGAGCAGGCCGCCAAAATGACGCGTGGCATCTTTATAGATCAGCTTGACCGGTATTTCCACGATGCGCAGCCCGGCCGCCACCGCCTGCACCCAGAACTGCATGGGGAAGGCATAGCCCGGAATGGTCAGGTGCAGTTTCGCCAGTGCCGCGACCCGATAGGCCTTAAAGCCGCAGAAGCTGTCCGTCAGGCTCAGCCCCAGGGTGGAGTTGAGCAACTCAGTAATCGTCTCGTTGATGCTTCGCCGATCGGCCGGGGGCTGATCGCCGGCTTCCTGCGACAGATACCGCGAACCGGAAATGATATCCGCATCATCCGCGGCAGCCGCACGGACAAACGCCGGGATGCGCCGCGGCTCGTGCTGTTCGTCGCAGTCCATGGTCAGCACCCAGTCATAGCCGTGCTGGGCGGCCCACGCAAAAGCACTGATCATCGATTGCCCATAGCCGCGATTCTCCGGATGCCGGACCAGGGCAATCCGGTCGGTGGCCCGCAGTTGCGCCAAAATGGCGGAGGTACCATCGGTCGAGCCGTCATCGATCACCAGCACATCCGGCGCGTATTTGCCGATCTGGCGCAGCACGCGTCTAACGTACTGCCGTTCATTGAACACGGGCACCGCCACCAGCAATTTCATGCACACACCTTTCAACGCAGGAACTCCCCAGAATGGTAGACAAGCCAAAGGGGATGTCAAATCTGACGATTGGGTGATCGGACCATCGAGCCAGCGGGTCATTGACGGATTGGGGACTCCTTAAATGACTCGATGACCCGATCACCCGATGGCTCGATCCCCCCATCCCCATCGCGTATAATCCCCCCCAACACCTTGGCCCCTAGACCCCTCGACCCCTTGACCCCTTTTACACAGGAACCGCCCATGCCCTTTGCTAAATCCCAGCGTCTCCAGGCCCTGCCCCCCTACATCTTTATCGAGATCGACAAAAAGAAACGTGCCCTGCTGGCGGCCGGCAAGGATGTCATCAACCTGGGCGTGGGCGATCCGGATCTGCCCACACACAAGTTCATCATCGATGAGATGGCCAAGGCGATTTATGACCCCAAGAACCACCGCTATCCGTTCGATGAAGGCGTGCCGGCCTTTCGCCAGGCGGCGGCCGCCTTCATGCAAAAACGCTTCGGCGTGGTCCAGGATGCCGACAAGAACATCCTGACCACCATTGGCTCCAAGGATGGCATTGCCCACCTGCCGCTGGCCCTTATCAACCCCGGCGATGTGGTATTGGTGCCCCAGCCGGGCTACCCGGTCTACAACACCGGCACCCTGTTCGCCGGGGGCGTGCCCTACCTGATGCCGCTGCTGGAGAAGAATGATTTTCTGCCCGACTTCGACGCCATCCCCGAAGAGATCAAACGCAAAACCAAACTGGTATGGCTGAACTATCCGAATAACCCAACCGCCGCCACCGCGCCGTTGGCGTTCTACAAGAAGGCGGTGGACCTGGCGCACAAATACGACTGGGTGATCGCCAACGACCTGGCCTACGGCGAAGTGTATTTCGAAGAGGCCCCGCACTCGATCCTGGAAATCCCCGGCGGCCTCGATGTCGCCATCGAGTTCCATTCGCTCTCCAAATCCTTCAACATGACCGGCTGGCGCATCGGCTGGGCGGCGGGCAATCCCGCCATCATCGCGGCCCTGGGGCAGGTCAAAGGCAATGTCGACAGCGGCCAGTTCAACGCCATCCAGGTGGCCGGCAAAGTGGCCCTCGACAACTACGACCATCCCGATGTCAAAAAACAGATGGCCATCTACCGCGAACGCCGCGATGCCCTGCACGCGGGTCTGACGGACCTGGGCTGGAGCTTCCGCAAACCCAGCGCCGGCTTTTTCTGCTGGGTCAACACCCCCCAAGGCATGCCCAGCATGGACCTGTGCGCCAAGCTCCTTGAACAAGCACACGTGGTCACCGTACCTGGCGCCGGCTTTGGCCCGGCCGCCGAAGGCTATTTGCGCATGGCGCTGACCGTGGATGTGGCGCGGATCAAAGAGGCCGTGGCGCGGATTGCCAGACTTAAGATTTAGACGTTGCTGTCGAAAAACACCTTCACTGGCCGTACCGGCACTCTTCCACCGCCCGGTCAATCACGGCCTGATCAATGCCTCTCCGCTTGGCAATACGCCGCGCTTTGCGAACTTCGGCGTCCCACGCGGCCTGTGCTTGCCGCGCCAAACGCTCTTCCAGCAGCAACCGATCCTGCTGCGGCAGCGCCTCGATCCGCTTAAGAAGACTCTGAACAACCAATTTGCTCATGACCTCACCTTTATATGAGACGGCGCTATTGTACCACCGCCCCCCCGCACTGCGCCGCGCGGCCGCACTCAAGGTTTTGCACCGCCAGGGCACAACGCTCCGGGTATATTCCCGTGCGGGGCCAGCGGCCGATTCTCGCGGGCGAGCAGTTCCCGATACGCCGCCACGGTCTGGGCGTTGGCCACCTTGTCCAGATTCGCCGCCAGGATCACTGTCTGGGCCCGCAGGAGCAACCGCTGCGTTTTGGCCCACTGGCGCTCCAGCGTCAGGTCCTTGTCGGCGGCTGCGCCCAGTTTCTCCTGGGCCTCCAGCAGCGCCTTGTATGCCGGATGGCTTTCCACCGCCTGTTTGATCGCCGCCCCCTCGGCCGCCACCACGGCCGCGGTCTGCGGATGCCAGGGAATTTCCAGCTCCGGCCAGCGCTGCCCCAGGGCCTGCTTGATCTGATCGCGGGCGGCGTTAACGGCATCTTCCGCGGCTTTCTGCTGGTCGGCGACCGTCTTTCGCTGGGCTTCAATCTTTGCCGCCTTGGTCCGCGCCGTCGCGAGGCGGTCATCGCCGGTAAACTGGAGTTGCGCGGAAAGCCCCTCCAGCGCGGCCTGCTGGGCGGGTGTGGCCAGCGCCAGCACCTTGCCATAGGGGGCATCGCGGGGCAGCAGGTCCGTAGTGTTCTTGGTGCGGAAGGCGCTTTGATCCTGCAAAAACTGATCCGACGTGGCCAGCGGAACGTCGATGGTATTGGACGTCAGCAGCACGTACGTGAACGCGTCGGTCAGGGTGACGCAACCATCGTGATTGTAATCCGGCGGCGCCACGGCCTGGCCCGTGCGGGTCTTGCCGGAAATGGCCGCGAAAAAGAGCGTGGAAAACTCCTGATAATCCTCCGCATCAATATCCGGCGTGCAGCCGGCGGCCGGGCGCGACGCGATAGTGGCAAAAAAGCCGCAGCGGTGCTGCCGGGAGAGCCCCCGTGCCGGATCGCCGTGGTTGTAGATAACGTTGGCAAACCCGCCGGAATGGCACTGCACCATCACCAGCGTCACATCCACGGCCGGATCGAGCGTATCCAGCCGGGTGATGAAATCCCGCACCGTGATCGGGGTGTTGTTCCAGGTGTACAGTTCGGTGTTGCGCTCGTCACCAGATTTCTTGTGTGGCCCGCGGTGTGCGGGGTGATCCTGCTGGCCGCCATGGCCGGTGAAATAGATGAGCACCCGATCGCGCGGTGCCAGGTCCCGGGCCGCCGCGGCAAACCACCCATCGATGGCGGCGGTGGTGTTCGGGCCGGTCAGAGCGGGAATCGACGACGGGCGAAAACGCAACGACACATCATCGGCGGCACCATCGTAAATGTCGGCCAGCAGGCGCGTGAGTTCATCGGCATCCGCGCGGTACTGCACGCTGCGTCCCCTGGCGGTGCCATCGGCAAAGTAAATGTCGTGCCGCACGCCCGCCAGGCCCAGCATCTTGACCACGCCCTGAAAGTACAGCACATTCTTTTCGAGCGATGCCTGGTTGTCGTTGGGGGTCGGCCCGCCGCCAAAGGTCAGGATGCGATCGGCCGCGTGGCCCGTGGAAACCAGGACGGCACACGCCACCGCCGCGAACCGCCGAATTCCAATAGATCGCCAGCACATAGAGAATCTCCAGTTACCCCTCCCCACGGGTCCCCATGAATGTACCATGCCCACGGCGCTTCGTCACCGGTGAACACCCATTGGCCCACTGGATGGGCGTGGCCGGATTTCTTGGCAGCGGGCCATCCGTTCGTCGTACCGCTGGCTCTGATGAAACCCTGCAAATGACGAGCGGTCGCCGGAAAGACGAATGTTTGGAGTACCGCCTTTAGGCGGCGTTGGGGCCGACGGGTTGAGTAATCCCACCGACCTGAAGTTGGTAAGTGCGAACGCCCGGGGAGGATTTCATCAGAGCCCGTACCGCTTTTAGGCGGTGCACGAGGGTTCAGACGCCACCACCGCCGTCTGAAGGCGGTACGACAAACGACTCTTGACAAGTTGGAAGGCTGCCCGGACGATGCAGATCCGGTCCGGAAACGCGGACAACATGCCAAGCGCCCGTTAACCAAGAGCCTGCTATGATGAAAGCCCGCGGCCATACCGTCATCCCTTTCGCGGAGGATCCCGGGTTGACCATGCCCGGGACCAGCGTGCGCGAAATCCTGCGGCCCCATCGGACCTTCGCGGATCGTTGCGTCCGGAAGATTTCCCTGGGCCGTGCGGCGGGCAGCGCGTTGCATTGATTCCACGATTTCCAGATAAAGGACACGTATGAGAAACGCCAATAAAGCCGGGACGGGGCCAGATCCGATGCTTTCCACACCCCCCGATCGCCATCCCTGGGCCAATGTGCGTCCGCCACAGTACCAAGGCATGCATTGCCCCAACGCCGGCATGGCCAGCGACCCTTGCCTCCGGGTCACGCTGGCCATAATCGGCCTGCTGTTGGCGCTGGCCGGGCCACGGCCGCTCTGGGGCGCGGAAGGTGCCACCAACCTGGCCCGCGGCCCCGGCACAACGCCCTTCGGTAATTGCAGCGACGGCCCGTTCACCATCGGCAAGATCAACGATGGACGGTTCGATACTCTGGGCATGTGGTGCACGGGCGGGCAGCCCGGCTCGTTTGGCGGCGTAAAACTCGGCGCCGCGCCGGTAACGTTCAACACGGTGCGGTTCTATCTCTTCAACGGCCGGGCCGCCTTTACCGGCTGGCGGATCGAGGGCTCCAACGACGTGGCGATCGATGACGACAGCCTGGTAGGCACCGTTTACGATCCGGAATTCATTGCCACTGATGCCGTTGGGCAATTCACGAATGCCGCTACCAAAGAACACAACGTGGTGACGGTCAGCTTTCCGGCCGTCAGCTATAAGTTTGTGCGCCTGGTGTTTCCCAACAAGTCCGGCCGCGTGGGCGTTCCGGAGATGGAAGTCTTTGCCTATGCCCACAACCCCACGCCGGCGGCAGCCCTCACCGGCGCCGCCGACGCCGTGGTGGATAACATGAAGAACACCCTTACGCTGCCCCGGGCCGCGCCGGTGGGCGAAGTGCTCGGCCGGCTTACCAAGCCCGCGGGTGTGCTGCTCGACGCTTACGATGCGTCCGGCAAGAGACTGGCCTTGACGGATCCCCTGAACCAGGAGTGCCGGGTACTGGCCATGCATGGCGCCGGCGGGCAGACCGAGCCCTTCCAATTCGAGTACAAATGCTACCTGGTGCTGGATGCCAGCCTGCCGCCCCCGGCACCGAAAGTCTACACGCCAGCGCCGCGCCCCCCGCCGCCGCCCAAGCCGCAGATGACCCCAGCCGTTGCGCCCGAAGCTCCGGCCGACGCCGTCAACCTGTTGATCGGCAAGACCATCACCGCCAGCATTGACCCGGTGCATGCCGCGGCGCTGGCCCAAACGGGCTCCGGCAACTGGTTTGCGCAGCAGCGCTATCCCCAATGGCTGGCCGTGGATTTTGGAGACGAGACGGAATTTGACTATTTGGCGCTCCAGGTGGCCGGGGCGCTCTCACTCCAGAAGCTCTGCGTGCAAACCTCCCATGACCAAACCGCCTGGGACACGCAGGTGCTGGTCGATCACGTGCGCCGGAACACCCAGTGGGCTGGTT
>Ga0316217_10000830_pt1 | contig 42207 bp, 38 predicted proteins | sample 1anoAmetaG_FD_203633 | JGI IMG/M metagenome (GOLD analysis project Ga0316217, IMG submission 203633) | Freshwater microbial communities from Trout Bog Lake, Wisconsin, USA - 1anoA | ecosystem: Environmental > Aquatic > Freshwater > Lake > Hypolimnion/Profundal zone | place: USA: Wisconsin...
GCGCCAGCAACGCCGGCGAATAGGTGTTGAGCGACCGCATCCGCAGTAGTTCGGGCGGCGATTCGAGGTAGGGATCGTAGTACGGATTCAAACCGCGGGCCAGCCTTCTTGCCCCGACGACCTTGCAACGCAGGTCCAAGCCAGGGTAGGCCTTCAGGTCGCCCCATGACAGAAGAAACACGTATCCAATCACGACTGCGGCGCACAGGCACAGGCTGAGGCTAATCCATCGTCCCTTGTCGGGAAGAATTCGCATGGGAGGACTCCGAAGGCATTTTTGCAGGGTACCTCGTTATTTTCTCATGCGTGGCTGCCTAATTGGAGAATCCGCTGCGTTCCCCGTGCGGGATGAGCTATTCCTGAACCCGGCGGAACTTTTTGCGCAGCTTCAGAAACGGCATCTCGACCAGGTTGAACGAGCATAGGGAGACTCCGTAGATGGCCAGCACACGCCACAGAAGCGATTGCACCGTCGGGATTGAATGGGAGCTGAGGAAGAGCTGCTGCCAGATATACAGGCTGTAGGACAGTTTGCCGATGTGGACGGCGGCCGGCTGATTGCAGAGGGCGTGCATGATTCCCGCTTTTCCTGCAACCAGGGTCAGGATGGCGCAGGCAATTGCCACGGCGCTGAGGGTGGGCAGAACCAGGGTAACCAGGTCCCGCGCCACGGAATGCTGCGGGAAGCAGGACTGAGCGTAGGGCGCGACCGCCAGCACAAAGATCGAAGAGGCCAGCAGGACCGGCCCAACCGGAATGTTCTGGATGCGCTCGCGCCAGCGCGGCGAATCCAGCAGATAGGCCGCAAAACATCCCATCATGAGCCCGTCGACCCGGGTATGGAACATGAATCCTTCATGGCCTCGTAAACTCGGGAGCAAGAAGTGGTTTGCGATGAGCAGAAGCGGGCCGGAGAAGGCAATGATTCCGGCCAGAGCCATGGATTTTTTTCTGGGGAGCAGGGCAAACAGGGTGGGCCAAAGCAGATAGAACTGCTCTTCGACGCTAAGGGACCAGGTGTGGACTAGCCACCACGAATAGTCCTGACCGTGAAGGTGGAATGGATAGTCGTGGGTGAAGGTGAAGGCGCGAAAGATGTCCCAGCCGGGGATGGAAATCAGGTGGAAGGATCGCAGGGCGGTGACGCAGAGAAGCAACAGCCAGAACAACGGGAGGATGCGCAGCGCCCGCCGCACGTAAAAGTTGTACAGGGACAACGCCCCGGTTTCTTCTTTCTCGCGCAGCATCAGCCAGGTAATCAGGGTTCCGCTGATGACAAAGAAAATCATCACGCCCAGATAGCCGGCGTATCCCGTCAGTTCATTCTCATAACCTCTTCCGCCCGCGCCGTGGCAGAGGAAGACCAGCAGGATAGAGAAGGCGCGCAAACCGTCGAGCGAGGCCAGGTGGTTCCCGAAGGAACCCCGGCCAGGCAAGGGCATGGACGGATGCGCCTGCGGCTGCGTTTGCTGAACGGGAGTCACTGGCATCATCTTACCCGCGAACGCCCCGCTCTTCCATCGCCAACTGGCGAGCGCGGGCAAAGACGGCTTCGAACATGGGGGCGGTGAGTTTGCCGGTGGCGGTGTTCTGGTTGGAGGGATGATAGGAGGCCAGCAAGGCGATGCCGCTGGGCAGAAGGTATTCGGCGGCGTGGGCGAATGGATAGGCGGATTTGCGGAACGGCGGTGAGTCGCTGCCGGCCGCGGACGCCAGGTAGGCGTCGAAGGCGAACTTGCCGAGGGCGACGACGACTTTGAGGTTGGGGAGGGCGGCGAGTTCGCGGCGGGTGAAGGCGGCACAGTTGGCCAGTTCGGCGGGAAGCGGTTTGTTGTCCGGCGGGGCGCAGCGGACGGCGGCGGTGATCCAGAGATCGTGCAGTTGGAGACCGTCGTCCAGGCCGGTGGCGGTGGGCTGGGAGGCGAAGCCGAGGCGGTGCAGGATGGGGTACATGAAGTTGCCCGAGGCATCCCCGGTGAAGGGCCGTCCGGTGCGGTTGCTGCCGTGGGCTCCGGGGGCTAGGCCGAGCGCGAGGACGCGAGCCATGGGGTCGCCGAAGCCGGGGACGGGACGCGCCCAGTAGGTGCAGTCGAGATAGGCGCGGCGCTTTTGCTGGCCGATGCGCTCGCGATATTCGACCAGACGAGGGCACAGGCGGCAGGCGACGACGTCGTCGTAGAGGATGGTCAGCGCGGTGGGCTGGTTCATGATTCTCCCCGATGCGTGTACTTTTCTCCTGCGCAGGCGCGAAAATCCATATCGGGAGCGTACACCAACCAGCGATCCCTGCAGAATAATCGATGGGTGGCCGAGGGGCCCCTGGTGCGGCAGCGGACATTGGAGTGGCGTTGGGGCCCTTCGCTACGCTCAGGGTGACACCTCTTAAAAGAAACGGGGATTAGGTGAGCTGCCCGATTTTTGCGGCGCCGGTTTGACCCGTGGTTGTCCCGTCTCATACACTGAATCCTTCGCGGTTGGCCGTTGCGCGTACGTTGAGTGTGAGCAAGCGGCTGCGGGCCTACCGAAATCTTCAGAAGCATTAAGGCTATCCCTTTGACATCGAGCGATTTGACATCCAACGAAGCAACCTCGGGTGAAGCGACCTCCGCCGAGGCGACATCCGCTGAAACCACCCCTGCAGTGATCCCGAACCCGTGCGAGCGCGAGGTATCGGTCGAGATTCCCGCTGAAGACGTTACCCGGGAGTGGAAGAAGGCTTTGGCGCGCTTCCAGAAGCACGCCCGTCTGCCCGGCTTCCGTCATGGGAAGGTTCCGCCGGGGCTGATCCTCAAGAAATTTGCCGACGACATCAAGTCCGAGGTGGTCGAACACCTGGTGCCGGCCGCATTCCGCGCGGAGACGAAGAAGCAGGACCTGGTTCCCATTGGACAGCCGCAGGTGGTGGAGTTGGAACTGGAAGAGGACAAGCCGCTGCGCTTTAAGGCGATCTTTGAGATTCTGCCGCCCTTCGAGGTGGCTGGCTACCAGGAGATCAAGCTGGCGCACGAGCCGGTCGCGGTGAGTGACGAGGATGTCGAGAAGGCGATCACGGCGCTGCGCGAGCAGAACTCGACCTATGTGAATGTGGACGAGGACCGCGGGCTGGCCGATGGCGACTTCGGCTCGGTGGCGTTCAAGAGCACGGGCCAGGACGAAGGCGGCGAGCCGGTGGAGATGAACGACGTGCTGGTGGACATTGGCGGATCGAACACCCTGCCGGCCTTCAGCGAAAACCTGCGCGGCGCCAAAGCGGGCGAGACGCGGAGCTTCGACGTGACCTACGCCGAGGACTTCGGCGACCAGCGGCTGGCGGGCAAGACCCTGCACTACGAGGTCGAGGTGAAGGGCATCAAGACCAAGACCATGCCCGAGCTGGACGACGAGTGGGTGAAAGAGCTGGGCCAGGAGGGGATGAATACCCTGGAAGAGCTTCGCGCCCGGGTGCGTTCGGGGATGGAACACGAAAAGCAGCACATGGCCGAGCAACGCAGCAAGGAAGATCTGCTGCGCCAGCTGACCGACAAGTATCCGATTGACGTTCCGTCCATGCTGGTGGAGAACGCCGTTGACCAGCGGCTGGAGCGCGGACTGCGCTCGCTGATTGGCCAGGGACTGCGGGCCGAAGACATCAAGCGGATGGATATGAGCAAGCTTCGGGTGGGCCAGCGCGAAGGCGCGCTGCGCGACGTGCGGGCCAACCTGCTGCTGGAAAAGATCGCCGAGCTGGAAGGCATCACGGTGAGCGACGAAGACGTGGACCTGGAAATCGCGGGAGCGGCGCAACAGTCCAAGCAGAACCCGCTGGCGATGCGCAAGCAACTGGAAGAGAAAAACGGGCTCGAGGGACTGCGCTCGCAGTTGCGCTGTGACCGCGCGCTGGACTGGCTGTATAAGCACTCGGAGTAGGCAACTACCCCACTCAAGCCAAAAGCAGGCTTGAATGGGCCACCCGCCTGTGCCGCCCGCAGGCGCTGGGTGTGGGGATGAGGGATGGACCTGTTGCTTCCCACCTTGGCGCCGGAAAGCACGGCGCGAAGGTGGGGCACCCATCTGCATCCTTTTGGATTGCTGGGGAAAAAGATTCGCAAACTGCCGCGCCTAGAACGGTTTGAGCGCATCGAATCGGGAGGAGCGGTTTTTCCAGAACCGGGGCTGGCCCCCGGGTACGTTAAAAGGAGCCGGATAATTATGCTTGTGCCGATGGTGATCGAGCAGACCAGCAGGGGCGAGCGTGCCTACGACATCTATTCCCGGCTGCTCAGAGATAACATTATTTTTCTGGGCACCCCGATCGATGACAACGTCGCCAACCTGATCATCGCCCAATTGCTGTTTCTCTCCGCCGAAGATCCGGAAAAAGACATTTCGCTATACATCAACTCGCCGGGCGGGTCGATTACGGCGGGAATGGCGATTTATGACACGATGCAGTTCATCCGTAATGACGTGGTGACGATCTGCATAGGCCAGGCCGCCTCGATGGGCGCCATGCTGCTGGCGGCTGGAGCGGCGGGCAAGCGCTATGCCCTGCCGACCTCGCGCATCCTGATTCACCAGCCGCTGATCATGGGCGGAGGGATCTCGGGACAAGCGACCGACATCGACATTCACGCGCGCGAAATTCTGCGCATGCGGGAGCTGATGAACCAGTTGATGGCCAAGCATACCGGACAGGTGCTGGAGAAGGTGGAGCGCGACACCGAGCGCGACTTCATCATGAACGCCCAGCAATCGAAGGAATACGGAATTGTGGATGACATCATCTACAAGCACAAGTAGAAAACCGGCGAACGGGATCGGACGGGCCAGCCGCCCGTCCGCTTTACCGGGAAGCGGAAATAGAGCAATATGATGTGAATCGGTTACCGGAGTTTTCGAATGGGAAACTTTGGTGACCGGAACGAAGCCAGAGTTGGGCATCTAATCTGAACGCCGGCGACTCCTAATTGTATGTAGCTGGGAGTTTGCGGGCGGTAGGGCGGGCTGGTTCCGCCGGATGGCCCGACGGAAGGTTGCAAGTTGATTCAGGGCAGCACGCAGGGCCCAAGGCCAGCTTCTAACATATCCGGTAAATCCGGGAAAGCAATAGGAGTTCCGAGTGAGATCAAGGTCTGGTTCCGACGAAGTATTACGTTGTTCGTTCTGCCACAAGTCCCAGGATGCGGTGGCGAAACTGATCTCTTCGCCCTCCGACTATCCGCGCGCATACATTTGCGACGAGTGTGTCGCGGTATGCAATTCGATTCTGGAAGATGACCGCAGCGAGACCCCGACCGCGGCCAGCCCGAACCATCTGCCCAAGCCGCAGGAAGTCAAGACCTTCCTGGACGAGTATGTAATTGGGCAGGAGCGGACCAAGAAAAAGCTGGCGGTGGCGGTGTACAACCACTACAAGCGGATCTATATGAACCGCACGCGCACCAGCGAGATCGAGCTGTCGAAGTCCAACATTCTGCTGATTGGCCCGACGGGAACCGGCAAAACACTGCTGGCCCAGACCCTGGCCAAAATGCTGGATGTGCCCTTTGCGATTGTGGACGCGACCACGCTGACCGAAGCCGGTTACGTGGGCGAGGATGTGGAGAACATCATCCTGAAGCTGTTGCAGGCCGCCGACGGCGATGTGGCGCGGGCACAAACGGGGATCATCTACATCGACGAGATCGACAAGATCGGCCGCAAGGACGAGAATCCGTCGATCACGCGCGACGTCTCCGGCGAAGGCGTGCAGCAGGCGCTGCTCAAGATTCTGGAAGGCACGGTCGCCAACGTTCCTCCGCAAGGGGGCCGCAAGCATCCGCACCAGGAGTTCACCCCGGTGGACACCACCAACATTCTGTTCATCGTGGGCGGGGCGTTCGTGGGCCTGGAAAAGGTGATCGAGCGGCGCATCGGCAAGCGCAGCGTGGGCTTCAAGACGGGCGAAGAGGCCGAGCGCGAGGCGGTTGCGGTGCCGAGCCGCCGCGACGACGAGATGCTGCAGATGGCCCAGCCGATGGACCTGGTCAAGTTCGGGCTGATCCCGGAGTTCATCGGAAGGCTGCCGGTGATGGGCGTGCTGAGCGACCTGGACGAGTCCGCCTTGGTGCAGATTTTGACCAAGCCGCGCAATGCCATTGTGAAGCAGTATCAGCGGCTCTTCGAGTTTGAGAACGTGAAGCTGCGCTTCTCCGACGAAGCCTTGACGGCGGTGGCGCGCGAGGCCATGAACCGCAAGGTCGGCGCTCGCGGACTGCGCATGATTCTGGAAGAGCTGATGCTCGACCTGATGTACCAACTGCCTGGCCAGAAGAAGATCAAGGAGTTCGAAGTAACCCAGGAGATGGTCGAACAGCGCAACGTTTCCATGCCGCGGATTGAGAAGCAGGCCTCCTAGGCGGAGGCTGCCGATACCAGGGCCCAGCCGCCAGCGGCTGGGCCTGTTTTTTTGCCGCGGGCGCGGGGCGGGCGTGATCAGGGATGGACAGGTAGCCCACCTTCGCGCCGGACAACACGGCGCGAAGGTGGGGCACCCGTCTCGGGGAGATTCCCGCCGCGGAAGTGGATTCCAATTCAATCCGGAACGGAAGGAATAGAAGTAGAGTGGCTGGAGGAAAGGCATGTTGCCGCCGTTATAGGGTTGTAGTAGGCTCGAATGCAATCAGTGGAATCCGGTCGAGTTGGTATTGCCTAAAGTGCAAACAGCGCGGGCCACAGGGGAAGTGAGGCTGAGTGAGCCTGATTAAAGAAAAATTCGAAACCCGCAAGCTTCCGATGATGCCTATTCGCGACGTCGTCATCTTTCCGTTCATGATGACGCCCTTCGTGGTGGGGCGCGAATCGAGCGTGCGCGCGCTGGAAGAGGCGCTGACGGGCGACAAAAGGATCTTCCTGGCGACCCAGCACGACCCGGGGGTGGACGAACCGAAGCCGGATGAGATTTACCAGGTTGGCTGCATCGTCAACATCGTGCAAAGCCTGAAGATGCCCGACGGCAACATCAAGGTGCTGGTGGAGGGTCTTGAGCGGGCACGGATTCTGCAGGTGACCGAAACCGACGGCTTCTACATGTCGTCGGTGCGGGTGAGCCGCTTTGCGCCGGAGATCACGCCGCAGGTGGAATCGACCATGCAGCGGGTCAGCTCGCTGTTTGAGCAGTACGTGAAGCTGTGCCAATCGCTGAACCAGGAGACGATTGCGGCCACGCTCCGGCTGGATGACATTGGGCGGCTGAGTGATACGATTGCCGCCAACCTGCAGCTGTCGATCGAAGAGAAGCAGGAGCTGCTGGAGATCTTTGACCCCTCCGACCGGCTCTCCCGGATCTCCGACGTGCTGGATATCGAAATCGAGAAGCTGAACATGGACCGCACCATCCAGTCGCGGGTGAAGCGGCAGATGGAACGGGCGCAGAAAGAGTACTACCTGAACGAGAAGATCAAGGCGATCCAGAAGGAACTGGGGCGCGGGGAAAAGAGCGAGTTCGACGAGCTGAAGAAAAAGATCGACACCTCGGGCATGCCTCCCGACGTGCTGGAGAAGGCGACGCAGGAGTTGAAGAAGCTGGAGGCCATGCCTCCGATGTCGGCCGAATCCACCGTGTCGCGCAACTATCTGGACTGGCTGCTGGCGGTTCCGTGGAAGAAGAAGTCGAAGGAGATCCGCGACATCGAATTCGCCGAGGTCACGCTGAACGGCGACCACTACGGGCTGGAGAAGATCAAGGAGCGGATTCTGGAGTTCCTGGCAGTGCGCCAGCTGGTGAAAAATCCCAAGGGCTCGATCCTCTGCCTGGTGGGACCGCCGGGCGTGGGCAAGACCTCGCTGGGCATGAGCATTGCCAAGGCGACCGGGCGGAAGTTTGTGCGCATGTCGCTGGGCGGAGTGCGCGACGAGGCCGAGATCCGCGGCCACCGGCGCACCTACATTGGAGCGCTGCCGGGGCAGATCATCCAGATGATGAAAAAGGCCGGGACCCGCAACCCGGTGTTCATGCTGGACGAAGTGGACAAGATGTCCAACGACTTCCGCGGCGATCCGTCGTCGGCGCTGCTGGAGGTGCTGGACCCGGAACAGAACTACATGTTCGTGGACCACTACCTGGACGTGGAGTACGACCTGTCGCAGGTTTTCTTTATCGCCACGGCCAACGTGATGCACACGATTCCGGCGCCGCTGCAGGACCGCATGGAAGTGCTGCGGCTGCACGGCTACACCGAGCCGGAAAAGCTGGAGATCGCGCGGCAGTATCTGGTGAAGAAGCAGTTGGAGCAGGCCGGGCTGACGGCGGCCAATATTCAGTTTGAAGACGATGCGCTGCGCGGCATCATCCGCAACTACACGCGCGAGGCCGGGGTGCGGAACCTGGAGCGCGAGATTGGCAACGTCTGCCGCAAGATTGCGCGCTCCGTGGTGCGCGAGGGCGAGAGCTTCTCGGCGACCATTACGGCCGAGAGCCTCAACACCTACCTGGGCGTGACGCGCTTCCGCGATACGCTGGCCAACGAAAAGAGCGAGATTGGGCTGGTGACCGGACTGGCCTGGACCGAGGTGGGCGGCTGCATTCTTACCACTGAAGTGGCCATCATCGACGGCAAGGGCAAGCTGACGCTGACCGGCAAACTGGGCGACGTGATGCAGGAGTCAGCCCAGGCGGCGATGAGCTACTTGCGCTCGCGCTGGCAGCGGCTGGGAATTCCGCGGGACTTCTACCGCAACGTGGACATTCACGTACACGTGCCGGAGGGAGCGATTCCCAAGGACGGACCATCGGCCGGCATCACCATTGCAACGGCCATCGCCAGCGCACTGAGCAAGATTCCGGTGCGCCGCGACATTTGCATGACGGGCGAGATTACGCTGCGCGGCAAGGTGCTGCCGATCGGCGGGCTAAAAGAGAAACTGCTGGCGGCCCACCGCGCGGGGATTCTGGAAGCGGTGCTGCCGGCGGAGAACGAAAAGGACCTGGCCGAAGTTCCGGAGAACCTGCGCAAGGAGATGAAGCTGCACTTTGTGGATTCGATGGACGAGGTGCTGCAGATCGCGCTGGAACAGCCGCTGCCGGAGGTTCCGGAGAGCAGCCCGATCCCGGCGATCCAACCCCTGCCGGAGGGACCGACCGCCCGGCAGTAGAGCACTACGTTGTTATAGAGAGCCCGCCAGATGGCGGGCTTTCTTGTTTGCGTGGGATCGTAAACTCGCCGACGGTTCCGGGCGCTGCGGGCTATTAAGACAAACGTTCATTTTCTGCGCGCACTACATTCCACGTTCGCGCGTGATGCCAGACGCTTCCCACCTCACTTCTTGGGATTCGACACGCTCAATGAAAAGGAGGCAATCAGATACTTGGCTTGATCGCTGTCGATCGGATTAAGCTCCAGCAACTCCACACTTCGCGACAAAACAAGCCGTGTGCGGTAGTAATAAACCTTCCCTGCCACCGCTGTGAAATGCGCGAGTTCGACGCGCTGACCGACCACAGAGGACTGCAAGGTAGCGCATATATGCTGCTCTCCCGGATCGACGGAGACGGAGAAATAGGAATTGTCGTGATTTGCTCCTACCCATAGTCCGTTCATCCCGAGCTTCGTCGTGGGATATCCAAAGCCGAAGGATGTACCGGCATCATGGAAGAAGTAAACGCGCGCCTTCCCCGGATCGGGCTGCACCAGCGTGTATTGGGATTGGTGTTTCTTCACGCTAAAGCTGACCCGCTCGGGGCCGCAGGCTGCGGTAGCAACAGCAAGCGGGGTCTGGGCGAATGCGGATGCTGCAAAAAGCAGCATGACGAGGACGATTCTCACGGCTTTCCTCCGTGCTGGGCAGACGAAGTCGATCATCAGCCCACAAATCCAGCAGGTCAACAACAGTTACAAATGTTTACGGAGTAACGCGCCGTAAACGAGACCGGGCGAATACCTGTCGATCTACGCTCTGCGGCAGATGTGGGGCACCTGCGGGCATTCGCTTCCTGCCCATCGTGTGATGGGAGATCCACTGCGAAAGCCACGGATGGGAAGGACTGCTCTTTCTTTGGCTTCGAAGGGCGGGAAAATCGAGTTATGGTTGAAATGCCTCTGTGGCGCCGTGGGAGATTTGAGCGGTGCAGGGATCTTTTGCTGCGCTCAAGATGACACATCAGAGGCAAAGGCAAGGGCAAAGGCACGGACAAAGGCAAGATCAAGGGCGGAGATAGCGCGAAGTGGAGGGGTTCTGCGTCCCACATTTGCGTCGAACAGCGCGACGCAAAGGTGGGCCTGTATTTTTCATGCTGCGCAGTTCCCTGCCCGGTGCATGAGGCGATCAATAGTGGAAGCGGTAGCGGAGTTCGACGTAGAGCTGGCGCGGCAGATTCCAATGGAATCCGCCGAAGGTTACGCTGTCATCGTAGATGACGCGGCGGTTGGTGACGTTGAGAGCGGTGAGGATGACGGTGAAGGGCTTGCCGAAATCCTTGCCCAGGGAGAGATCGAAGGTGGTGTGTCCTGGGAGATAGGCACCGGTGTAGGGCCAGCCGGGAGTGCCTTGCGCTCCGTTACTGAAGCCGGAGCCATAGTAAACGTTGGTGGAGGCGAATCCACTCCACGGGAGGGTGACGCTGCCGCCCACGTTCAGCGTGTTGCGCTGGTCGTGATCGAGCGGGCATAGGTACGGTGTGATGCCGGTGACCGGATCTGGCGGGCAGACGACGGTGTTGTTCAGGCCTCCCGTGATGACGCCGCCGCCCTCGGCGATCTGGTTGGAGTAGGCGAGGTGGAGCTGGACGCGATGGGCGATGCGAGGCGAGCGCAACGTGAGCTCCCAGGCGCGGATCAAGGCCCTGGTGTCGGTGAGGGGAAAGAAGATGTTGGAGGCTCCGATGTTGTTGTGGTCGAGAAAATTGGCGACATCGGTTTTGAAGGTGTCGGCGTCGAGGACCCATCCGCGGTAAGGGATGGAGACACCGAACTGATGTTCTTCGTCGCGCTCACCCTTGAGCGACAGAAACTGGCAGGCATAGGCGGGCTCGTCACACAGGGATTCCAACTCACCGGAGACGGTTTCGATGGGCGGCGCCTGATAGTAGTGTCCGTAGAAGGCGCGGAAGGTCCAACGGAGTTTAGGAACGGTGAGGGTGGCTCCGAAGCGTGGGCTGATGGCGGACTCGGAGACGGGCGTCTCGGGCGCGCCTGCCGGAAAATTGCCTTCGGAGAAACGCGTTGGACGCATGCCGGCCGAGAGCGTCATCCAGGAAAAGGGATTGAATTTGTCATCGATGTAGAAGGTCTCGAGATTGGCGTTCGGGGTCTCGCTGATGGTGAAAGGTGGATTTCCGCTGCGGTCGTTGAAGATGGCGCCGAAGGTCTGGCTGTCGCTCTGGTAGAAGCTGAGGAATCCAACCTGCAGATCGTTCTTCTTGTAGTTGGCGGCGAAGGTAGCCTGGCCTCCGACATAGGTAGAGCCGCGGTCTTCCGTGGTGGCGATGGGGATGTCATTGGGATTGCTGGCGTAGTCGCCGCTGTTGTAGTGGTAAAAGGGAGAAACCGTGGTGAGGAGGTGGGAATTGAACGTGTGCAGCCAAGTGAAAAGCAGTCCGCCGTCGAGCTCGGTTTGGTTATCGCGAAGATACAGGCTGGGAAAGAGTCCGGTCAGCTGTCCATCTACTAAACCGTTCTCGATGTCGTTGGGATTGGGGTCGTAAGGGATCTGGTAATAGTCGCGGCGGAACGAGGTCATCAGGCGCAGCTGGTTGGAGGGATCGACGTTGTAGATGAGGTCTCCGAAGGCGCCGGCGCCGTTGACGGCATCGTGCACCACCTGGGGAACGGGCGGCTGCAGTCCCAGATTGCTGCGGTTGCCGTTGACGCTGGCGTAATAGGCGAAGCGGCTGGTGTGGCCGCCGAAGCTGAGCTGGTCGTCGGTCTGGTAGAAGTTGCCGCCGGTGAGGACCAGTTCGGCATCGTTGTTGCGCTCGAAGCCGGTACGGGGCACGACGTTGAAGACTCCATAGGTGCGGTCGCCGAACTCGGCTCCATAGCTGCCGCGATTGACTTCGACGTAGTCGAGGTCTTTGGGATCGAACTGAGGACCAAGATTCTGCGCGATGGCGGTGTTGATGACGGGAATGCCGTCGAGAAGCCAGGTGGTCTGGTGTCCGCCGCGCATGTGCAGCATGTCGTGCGTGACGTAGGCTCCGGGAACGTAGTCGGTGATCATCGCCATGCTGTTGGTGGCATCGGCGCCGGGGGTGTGCTCGATGTCCTCACCGCTGACCAGGGTGACGGGGGTAAAGCTGTCGGTGGCGATCACCGGGGACGCGGCGGAGACAGTGACATTCTCACTGGCGCCGGCGACCGGCAATTGGAGATGCACGACGGGCACCGATCCCGAGATGACGATGAGCTGCTGCGAACTCTGCGCGAAGCCCTGGCTGACAGCGCTAACGGAGTATTCACCGAGTGGAACGGCGTTGAACTGAAACTCGCCGTCTGCGCCGGTGGTGGCGGTTTTGGCCCAGTCGGACGATTTGGCTTTGAGCGTGACCATGGCGTTTTGAATGGGGCGATGCTGCGGGTCGTGCACAACGCCGCGAACGGCTCCGTAGTCGTTGGCAAAGGCAGCGGTAGAAATGAGGATGAAGAATGCGACGAGCGATGATAAGCAAACACGACGAGACATTACGATTCTCCAAGATCGCGCACGCAACCGTACAGGCCTAGCGAGCAGGCAGGATGGTTCGGTAACCGATACCAGAGCATGCGGCGGCAATGACGACAGGCCGCCACAAAATCCCATGGTGATTGGATGATCTGTACGCTAAAGAGGCAAGCCGGGCGGACCGCGTCCCGACAAACGAATACGGTCCTGGAATACATTGGAGGCCGCTTCGAATGGGACGAGGAAGTCCGCGGAGGGCGGATGGATGGAGAAACGCCTTTTTACCTCGGTCGCGCCGGCGGCGTGGACCACCAAGCCGAGCGCACGGCAAGGACACCGCGGCGAGTTGTCATGAAATCCGGGGCCATCGGAGCCGTGACGCGACATGCAGCAAGTGCAGCCATGATGCTTTCCGTGGCTGCGGCAGCAGATGGGCAGGTCGAGTTCGGTCGCAGCTAGAAAGGCCGGAGCCAGGCAGCTCCAGAGCAGGATGGCTAGGACGAGAATGGCCGGCGAGCGCCGCATCGATGAGCTGAATACTAGCACAGCACGATTGGAAGCGAGGGCGGAGAGATTGGCGGTCGAGTTCGGCGTCGGTCAGCGGCTCGTTCTGTTCAAATGGTTTCACCGAGGGCTCCGTTGATCTCAATGCCCGCCCACAAGATAACCGTTCCATGGCGGCCTTCGATTCCGCTCAGACCTCGTGCAAAAGCATCGGCTGCCCTGAACTCCCGTGACGTGGAATTCTGTAGCGTTGAACCCGCTCACAATGTTCCTTAGTATGAGCGACGGTGATAAGCCCTGCCGCTCACTGAAAGGAGCCCTCCGATGCATATGCTACACATTGACGGGAGAATAATTCCAGGCAGAGAACAAGAATTTTTCGATGCATGGAATACGAAGATTCTTCCCTGGATGAAAGAGCAGGACGGCTTTGTCGGCGAGTTTCTGCTTTTTGAGGATTGCAGCAACGCTGGCATTGACATCTCCTTCTGGAGTACCCAGAAAGGAGCGGAACAGTATCTACAGAACGTGTTTGAAAAGACATTCTGCCATCTGGAATATCTGCTGGAGGGTAAGGTCACGGTCTACAGTTGCGGATGTGATGACGAGGTAGTCCAAAGCTTCAACCGCCACAAAGCCGCCTGAACGTCATCCACAGCACCGAGCCAATCGAGAGTCGCCCTTTTGCTGTGAGCGAAAAGAAGATTCGCTAAAGATTCCCAGAGCCGCCTGTCTCCCACCGCTATGCCAACCAAGTCCCAGGTCTGCCACGGCCACCTTCATTTTTCGGCAGAGTCCTTGACGATGGGCAGAGGAACCCCGAGTATCAATGGTAGACAGCGTGCCCTAATCTCAAGAATACGAAGTGGAGACAGTGATGGTCGTGTGCCCAAAGTGCAAGAGCGAGATTGATGTCGAAGAAGAGGAACTCGAAGAAGGCGAACTTCTCTCGTGTCTGGAGTGCGACGGTGATTTTGAAGTGGCCGCCGTCGAGCCTCTGAGACTGGCGAAAGTCATTGATGAGGAGGAAGCAGACGAGGGGGAGGAATAACACCTCGCCATGCCAAAACCAAAATCCAATCACCAAGCCGCCTTGGAAGCCATTGAAAAAGTCCGGGCCCTTCTACGCTCGGTTCAGACGCTGCAAGGAACGGACAAGGACGGCGTGGAGCATTTGCTGGCAATGGCGGCAGAGAACCTTAAGAAGTGACGATTCCCTCTTCCCATCAACTGGCTAACGCCGCTGCCCTGCACACTGGAACCGAAAGCCATGTCACTCTCTAGGCGGCAATTTCTCGGTCTCAGCGCAGGGGCGCTAGCTGGCGTGGCTCTCGGGAATGGGCTTTACGAGCCGCAGGAGACTGTCGTCAGCCAAGTCGGAATTACGCTCAAGCGCCTTCCGTCTGGATTGGATGGCCTTCGCATCGCACAACTCAGTGACATCCACTTCAATCCGTTCATGACCTCCGATCATCTCGACCGGGTGGTCGAGTTGACCAACGCCCAAAAGCCCGACCTCGTGATACTCACGGGAGATTTCGTCACAGCCTCACCTACTGGAAGAGAACGGGCTGCAAGAGCCGAGCACGCATGGCCGTGCGCCGATGTGCTGCGGCGAATCGAGTCTCCGCTGGGCTGCTTTGCGGTGCTCGGCAATCAGGATTACGACACCAACGCTGATGTGGTTGCCGAAGCTCTGAGCAGTGGCTCCAAAATAGAGGTCTTGCGGAATCGGGCGATTGCAATGGAGCGGGACGGCGGTCGCCTGTGGCTGGCCGGGATCGACAACGTGACAGCGGCTCGTTCCAAGCCGGAGGTCGCATTGCAGGGTGTTCCTAAGGAAGAATGCACCATCGTTGCGGTCCATGAACCGGACTTTGCCGACGAAATTCGGAAGTTCCCAGTTGACTTCCAAATGTCCGGCCACTCCCATGGAGGGCAGGTTCGTTGTCCCGGCATTGGGGCCCTATATCTGCCCGTTGGGGCACGGAAGTATCCAAAGGGACGTTATCAGCTAGGTGAGCTGCAACTGTACACGAACCGAGGCATCGGAGTGGTTGGGATTCCTGTGCGCTTCCTCTGTCCGCCTGAGATCACCGTCTTCACGCTGAGAAAGCAAGTCTAGCTCACGACTTCGTTAGCGCACAGATCATGTCCCTGTACTTCGGATACGCCTCGCTGAGGCGTTGTTGTGACCCGCTCTCGTAGTCCGCATACTCGAATCCGGGGCTGACGGCGCAGCCCAGCAACGCAAATTCTCCTCCGGCGGCGAGCCTTGCTCCCTGCCAAACTCCATGCGGCACCACCAACTGTGGAGCCATGCCCCGCTCAATGTCAGTGCCGATCAGAACTCGCTTGCCATTGCCATCCGGCCACAATTGCAGCATCTCAACCGGGTCACCGAGGTAGAAATGGAAAACTTCGTCAGAGGCGACACGATGGATTTCGGAGAAGGTGTTGGGTTCGAGCAGGTAGTAGATGCAGGTTCCGAATGTTCTCGATCCGCTGTATCTGCTCGGCAGGCACTCCTGCGGAATCATTTCCGTGGACCGGTATGTCTCGGAGAAGTATCCGCCTTCAATGGACAGCGGGACGAGATTGAGCAGCGATTTCAGCTTTTCAGCGTTCAACGGGAATCTCCTCCACAAATCGAAGCACTTGGGCTTGAGCAAATTGTAGCTGGCGAATGCCGGACGGCGTGAACTACTCCGTTTTCTACTTTGCCAAGTCACCCGATGGGGAAGTGGCAATCCCCCCTGCCCTACTTCCGCTTCTGGCTGTCTGTATTGAGGGCAAGGAACTGAATGATTACGTCTTCCCTCGCAAGGACGGGAGCCGGGGGAAAAGCTTCAAGACAGCCTGGCGCAACGTCTGCATCGCTGCCGGGGTGCCGGAACTTTACGTCCACGACCTGAGGAGAACCGCCGCAAGAAATCTCCGTCGAGCTGGTGTGGCAGAGGGTGTAATAATGAAGCTCGGCGGCTGGCGTACACGATCGGTGTTTGACCGCTACGCTATCGTGAACACCAACGACATGAAGGAAGCGATGGTCGAACTCGAAGCGTCCAAGGCGGAAGTGAGAGCCAAGGAAAACGAGAACAGCCAAAGATCAGCCAACGATGCACCGACACAAGGGCAGACGAAAACTAGACCAAACTAAGCAAGTTCTGTAGAATCAAATACCTACCTATAAGCCGGGATGGCGAAACTGGCAGACGCAGCGGACTTAAAATCCGCAGGCCCGAAAGGGCTGTGGGGGTTCAAGTCCCCCTCCCGGTACCATAAAGCTTTCAGAATGTGTTCCTTGCAAATTTGCATGTGGTCATTTCGACACAGTGCGTTTTCTCTTCGAACGGCTGGTGTCCGTTGTGGTGTCCGTTGGCGATTTCTGTCCCTTCTTCTTCAAAAGAGACTCGACCGCTTCATGGAGTGAATTCGGTGCAAGATGGGAATACCGAGCAGTCATGGAAATCGTCTTGTGACCGGCTAGCGTCTGAACGGTCTTGAGGCCGACTCCAGCCATGATGAGTCTCGAACAGAACGTGTGACGGTTGTCGTGCCAGCGGTAACCATCGATATTGGCATCGTCCCTGACTGTCTCAAACCAAGCACGAGGGTTCTTGATCTCGAATACACGAGTTCCCTTCTTCGCGCCTGTCTGCTCCTTCCGTCTTTGAAACGCCGCGAGCACATCCGTGTTCATCGGAACGTCGCGGGCGTCTCCGTTCTTTGTTTTTGCAAGGTGTACCTCCTTGCGCCCGAAATCTACCTGCCCCCAGATGAGACCGTACTGCTCTGACAAACGCATACCGGTTCCTATGGAGATAGTCAGTTCGTCTTGGTGCTCCGGAAACAGTTTCTTGATGGAGGCGCGCATCCGATCCTCTTCTTCGTCGCGCAGGAATCGAATGCGCCCTCCGTTCTCGTGCCGCTGCCGGACCAACCGCGCCGGATTGGAAGTGATCTTTCCATTGCGGAGCGCTTCTCTAAAGATGAGACTGAAGGTCGCGCGATACCGGTTCGCGGTGCCTGGTGTTTTCGTGTTCTCGGATATCCAGCCATCAATCTCAGCAGGTTTGATCTTGTCTGCTGTGCGCTCGCCAAACTCTGAATTTATTTTGTTGACTCTGGATTCGACATTTCGCGTGTCGCGATGATGGATTTTTGAGTAGGTAAGTATCTCCTTGGCGAGCGTCTTAAAGCGCACTCCGGCGGCGCGCATATTCTCGGGAAGTTTTACACCCTGCAGAATTTCCGTACGGCGCTTTTGATACAACTTAATGGCGTCACCTTTACGGCCTGCCTTCTCGCGCTTCCGGTTTCCATCGGCGTAGTAGTCAACCCACCATATCCCTGAACCGGCAGGCCGCTCCACAATTCCCCGGTCTTTCCGCTTTCGTGTATGTGCCATGCTTCCGTTCCTTTCCGAAGACTTTTTGAACAAACAAAGCGTTTAATGCGCAGATATACCTTGCTGAACACCGCAGCTGTGCGCATACGTTTCTTCCCATGCTGATTCCGAATCACTGACGCTCCGGGAGGGATATACGAACAGGAAGGGATCGCGGCGCCAATATAAATGCTTCCCGGGCGCGCCCGATGAGAGCCGCCGGGTTCGCGAGCTCACTGCAACTATTACTGAACGGTCACAGTTACGCTAACCGCTGCCGGATTCATCACAGTGCCGGATCCCGTCGGAGTCACCGTCACCGTATACGTCTGTGGCGATGGCGTCGAGCTGCCGCAGCTCCCACCGCAGGCTACCAGCAAGCCCGCCGCCGAGATCGCCAGCGCCGTCAGGAGCACGGCCAGCGCCCGCTTTCTACGCCCCGTAAACGGAGCACCCAGCAACACAGCGCAGAACATCACCGGCCCGCCGCTCTTCCACGGAAGCCTCGGCGAGTGGTTGGCCGCACTCGTCGCGGCCGTGATCGTCAGTGTGGAGTTTCCCGTCGTGCTGGAAGCGAAGCTGACCGAAGGCGCGCTCGCCGAAACCGCCGTGGGCGTGCCGTTGATCGAGCTGACACTGGTCGCAAACGAAACCGTCCCCGTGAAGTTGGTTGCAGTCAGGTTGAGGCTAAACTGCCCGTTGCTCCCGGGCGGGATCGTAATCGAATTCGAGGATGCGCCCAACGTATACGCCGGCGGCGCCAGCGCCGCATACAGCGCGCCGCCGTTAATCGAGCCCAATCCCGTCACCAGATCGTACCCGGGCGTGGCCACATAGCCCACCAGGCCACCCACACAACCCGTCGAACCCGTGGTACAGGGCTGCGCGTTGCTGCCCGTCGTAATGTCGTGGAAAATCGCCGCATAGTTCGTCGGTTGCGCCGCCAGGTTATAGAGCGGCTGATTGAAGTTTCCTTGCTTGCCGTACTTCTCTACCAGCAGGGTCAACATTCCCGCAAACGAGGGCGAGGTAGCCGAAGTTCCGCCCACCGCCATCAGGTCAGTGTTCGACTGACGGAAGCCGTCCACGCAGCTTGGACCATCCGTCTCCGACGGGTCGGTGGCTGAGGTGAAGAGCTGCGAGCATATCAGGTAGGGGTCGTGATCGGCCGACGCGGAGAATGCAACATCGGGCACAAAGCGCATTGGTGTCCCGCTGTAATTGCTCGGAGCCCACTGCCAGTCCGGCATGGCATAGTACAGACTCACTCCGCCGCCACCGGAGGCTAGCGTATTGGTTGGATCGAGTGACTGATCGTAGGCCGTGTCGTTCCAACCCGTCTCCGGAATATATTGCAGCGCCGAACTGATGATGTCGGCTGTACTGCTGTAGCTCCAGTACTCATTGGCGCCCGGCTCGGGGTTGCTGGCGCTTCCGTCGGCGCTGAAGGTCGTCCCGCCGATGCCAGTCACGTATGGGCTGGAGGCCGGGTAGTCCGCAACCGCCCCTTGCGTGGCGGTGGTATTTCCCTGATCGCAGCCCGCCGCTCCCGCATCGCCCGAGGAGTTCAGAAACGACTGTCCCTGCGCTACGGCTTCTTCCAGAAATCCATCGAACACAGTTCTCTGGTTCGCCGAGAATTGCGTCTCGCAACCCCCATAGCTGATGCTGATGACAGGTACCACCGCGCCGCCTACCTTGTAGGTCGTCACCAGGTAGACTGCGGCACTGATCACGTCCTGATCCGGATCATCGGCGGCGGCATAGACGAAGTCCACCGTCGCGTCTTGGGCGATGCCGCCCGACCATTCCACGTCCAGGTCCGCCTCGCCGATATCGCCTACGCTCTCGCCCGCCACGTCAGTGCAGTCCGCCGTGCTGATACAGACCATATTCAGCTTCGTTGCGCTCAGCCCGGCGGCCGTGCGGAAATCATCGATGTCCTCCTGCGGAAAGTAGGTCTGTCCGGCTATGCCCACATGCATCCCGGTGCCGGTGTATCCGGCGGCGTAGATCGGGGTGACGTTATAGATGGTCGCCCAGTCGCCCGGCGCCAGGAAGTGATTCCCCGAGAACTGCGAGGTGAATTGCGGATCCAGATGCTTCACGGTCGTCCGCGGCTTCGGGCGGAAACCGCTCAGACCTCCTACCCCTGCCACTACGTTGCCCAGCCCCTGTGGAAGCGCGATCTCCGTGGCGTTGCTGATGCGCATGTCGACGCCACTCCTGTACTGATGAATCTGCGTGTGGAAGGCACGCTCCGCCTGCGCCACCGTTCCAGAAAACGTAATCAGGTTGCGCGACGGGGCCACGCTCTTGACTGTGAAACCCTGCGTCTCCAGCCAACCTGTCACCTGGCTCAGGTCCGCCTCCGTCAGCCCAAAGCGCTCGCCGAACTCCTCCTGCGTCAGCCACTGGTGATACTGAGCCGCCTTCGGATTCTGCTGCGCCTCCACGAGAGCATCCAGCTCCGTCTTTTCGGCCACGCTCGGCGCAATGTTCAGCGTCATCGACTCCAGCCGCATGCCGGGGTTCGCCTCACCCAGCTCACTCGCCTGCCGTGTCAGCGGATGTACAGTTCCAGAGATTGTCACAACCGGCCCCGAATTCAGGTCATGCGTGATCCGGTTGGCGCGCTGCGTGGTCTGGGAGACCACTGTTACCGCCATTGCCAGGACCACGGCGCACACGGCTGTCCATCTCTTCCAGCTGTTCACTGCACGAAGCATGTGTAATTTCATTCCGGGGATCCTCTCGGAGGAAGTGTTTAACGAATTACCAGCAGTGTGACGGGATGGTTGGGCGCGCAAATCTTTGGCACCACCGCCGGAATTTCCAGCGCTACCACCGGATTACTTCGTAACGCCACAAAACCGCTCCAAGGCACGTCCAAAAAACCAGGGAGAGCAATAAAGCGGTAGCAATTCCCTTCCCCGGCATCCCACTAAACTGTTCATTTTCTTCACTGGCGTGTTTCAGAAGGAGCCTCCGGAACGATCAAACTGCCATTTGCAGGTGTGCGTCGCTGCGACCTGGGAGAGCCATTTACGCCCCCTCCTCGCGCCTTCTTCGTGGTGATGAACGGGTGAACCATGGTCTCGAACTTCTCAATCGCTTCACGAAACGCCAGGTACGCCCGATAGGCGTTCAGGAGCTCGTAACACGCTGGACATTCCCCCTTGATGCCCCCTTGCTCGTCCTTAATGGGGTTGTAGGCGCGGTGCCTGGGACATCGGCTCTCGATGCGATACTCAGCTCGAACTGCCAGCTTGAACATGGAGCTCCTTTCAGCAGAATCATAGCATCAATAGTATTACTATGCTTAGCCTAATTACCCATGCACGGCGACAGATCGATGCCGCGGTGGAATCCGGCGCCGTGGTCGCCGCCGGAGTACCGGTCGCGCAGATCATTCCAGGAGAGGGGGTCGTGCTGGAAGGCGGCGAGCGAATCGCCGCTCCTGTCGCTGTCTCGAACGCCGATCTGCGGCAGACCCTGCACCTGCTTGGCGCTCGCGCGGATGCAGTTTGGCGCGAGCGTGTCGAAAGCATTCTGATCGAGGGCTGCACGCTCAAGCTGAATGTACTGCTGCGCGAGTTGCCGAACTTTACGGCTCGCCCTGGAACCGATGAGCCGCATCACTATGGGCAAATCAATGCGCCGCTGACGAAAAAGCAGTGGAAATCAGGATTCGCGCAGGCGCGGCGTGGCGAGTTGCCAGAACATCTCTGGTGCGAACTCTACTTCCAGAGCGTGCATGACAGAACGGTCGTTCCGGCAGGGCAGCATACGATGAGCGTCTTTGCGCAGTATGTTCCCTACAGCCTCGCCCATGACACATGGGATGGGCGGCGCGACGAGGTGAAGCGTTTGGCGCTGCGGTCGCTCGGGCGCTTCTGTTCGAATATCGACACCGCTGTGATTGACGCGCAGGTGTTGGGGCCGCAGGACATCGAGAAGAAGGTCGGACTGACGGGCACATCTTTCAGGGAGAGTGCTTGCCATCCTACATGTGAGCAAAGCGGCTTTCGGCGAGAACTCTGATGCCGGGAGTCTACCTTTGCGGGGCTTGTACCCACCCCGGCGGCAGTGTCATCGGCATCAATGGACGAAATGCAGCGATGGCGATTATGAAGGATCTTGGAATGGTGGTTTCCTGTCCGTAGCTTCCTGGGTAACAAGCCGACTTCCCGAGACTAATTTCCTTCGCAAGTTCCAGACGGCCGCACACGCGAGGCTGAGCCGCGCAGCGAGTAAAATGGCGGCGCTGCTGGAAATGAACCCGACTCCGCTGCTGATTGCGGCCATGTTAGCCATCGCTTCGTCCTCCTTGCTCTTCAAGAGATCTGCTTGCTATTCACTTTGTCGAAGGCAGTGTAGTGCTTAATATAAAATCAGAGTCTTTGTAGTTTGCGGCGACTTTCGTCGTCACCCCAGTGTCTGTTTAGTTTGGCTCGTCATTTGTTATTACCGATGGCTAGTAGATGGTTAGGAGGCGCACGTGGCGTACGAGGACTATTGGGAATCTGTTCGGGCACAATTGAGAACCTATCGAGCACGAAAGCTGCGTGAGGTTCACCTTTGGTTTGATGTAGTCCCTGAGAGCAAGAAAAGCTCGCCAGCATCGCGGATCGCATTTCAGAAGGAACTCGCTATTCAACTAGAGCAGTGGCGCCGACGCCGTCCCTTCAGCGTGCCGGTAGTCGTGCAAATGGACTTTACTGCTTCTCTCGTGAACCCTCCGTCCGTGCACACGTTGGCGAAGCACTATCTCGATCTCCTGCAGGCGCCTGTTGCCGGGTCTGGGCTTTCTCAGCGCCGTCTACTACTGACCGACGACAGATTTGTAAAGGTGCTGATCTGCAACTACTCCATCGCCGATGGAGTCCCTCCAGGGCTCAGCATCCGCATAGCAACGCTGAACGATTTCGCACTCAATCTTGAGCTCCTGAGAAGAGTGCTTCACAGGGAGTTCAGCGACAAGGAAGAATGGCGTTCTGTCCACGGCTGGCCTACAGAGGACGACGAGGACCTCGAGCGCGAAGACTTTGATGACGCGGTGCAGGACTACAGGCGTGATCTCTCCCGAAAAGACCGTTACATCCAGCAGGGCGGAAATGCTTTGTGGGAGGCAATCCACTGGTGGAGCTTACGGACGCTTCAGGAACACATGCTCAACAATCGAGAACCGCATGCTCTGCAGTTCCAACCCATTTTCCAGAAACGGAAGAAGGCGACCGACCCACAACTAGAACATCTACACGAATCATTAGCAGCGTTTTCGAGAGAGCTTCTTACCAAGGCACTCGTGAGTGTTGATCTCGGATCTCCTGCGGTAAATGAGGGAGAGGGAGCTCACTTTAGGGAGAAGACCAGGGCCGCACTGGCCGAACTAGGTCGAAAGCACAAATATATGAAGCCGCTCGTAGCGCAGTTGGGGGCAACGATTCTGTATTTGCCGCCGGTGAAGAGCAACGGCATCGACTTAGACAATCTTGCGCGTAAAGTTCTCCCTTGGGTCCACGAAGAGCTGAAGCCTCCCGTGACCTTTCTTCATGGTCTTAAAGGAATCAACAGGAATCACGAACTCTCGGAGGAGCTAAGAGGACACTGGGAAAAAGTGAAGCGCGTGCCTGCCGATCAAGTTACACGGTACCAGGTGCTCGAAGTACCACGGACGACTGGCGATCCAGCTGAAGGTTCCATCAAACTGATCCTGCATAGCGGGGCGATCGACGCACGTGGCCCCTGGTACGAATGCGACGAGATACTCCGAAAATGGGAGCACGCGGTTGAGTGGGTGTAGCCAGTTAGAAGCGGAGCGCGGATGCGGCGGACGGAGCATCGGTTGGATCGGCCTCATCCCCGAGGTCCATCAAGGGGACGTTCTTTCGGAGAGCGAAGTTGAATGAGAGATCGGTGTCTCTGCGGATGAACATTGTCGCATGCCCTCGACCGGATAGGTAATGAAATACGCCGTAGCATCGGCGAATCGCATAAATATGGTGCGGTGAGTTTCCGTGAGAATTGCGAAATGCGCCGAGTCGAACAAGGAAGGCGTGGCCACGAATGGGTACTCCAAGCACTCTTGCAAGTCATTGAAAACGGGGGATCGCAATTGTTCGTCTGAGATGGGCCCAGATTTACAGTTTTTTGGCCGGTGGGGCTCCGGCTTCAGACTGGATATTTGTATCTTGAGGTCCAGCGAAGTGATGCGCGATACCGGAATAATGTGGCGCTAAAATCCGCGCCAAGGCCCTCGTGTGTTGGTTCTTATCGACTTACCCGTCCAAAGGTGCTACATTGTCTGCCATCAGAAACATGCATTCAGAGGCCGTTTGTAGGGATCGGCGTTGCCATACTTTGCTAGCCTTAATCAACTGCCATGAACGATAAACAGCAGAATGGATCTCATTCGGCGGAAGCCGCCGCGCTGGGTTTCTACTATCAGGCGTTTCTTGCTCTATTGACACTGCTTCAACAGCAAACAGATAATGCGGCTGTTGGGATCGAGCAGCTTGATGATATAGAACTAAGGATCGATGGGCAAACCCTTCTCTATCAGCTGAAGCACTCAATGACTGCCACTCCGGCGGTAATCAGCCTCAAGTCGAAGTCCTTTTGGCGTACGGTGAAGGTTTGGACCGACATTTTGCCGATGCTCACACTGTCAGAGACTTCATTCCATCTGATCTCCGTGGGTGGCATCTCAAGCGACAGCCCGCTTTACGTGCTGAGTGATCCAAATGCCGATCGGGCAGAACTAGTAAAGGCTATGCTTGAGGAGGCGGAGCGAGTTATCGCCGCTCGTACCGTCGCAAAAGAATCCAAGTTTTCGCTGCCGTTCTCAGACCGTGTCGATGGATGCAGTGCTTTCTTTGCACTCGGAGAGGCAGAACGACTGAACCTGATGCGCCGTGTGACGATCAAGCAGCATAGCCCTACCATAGCTGCTATCGAGGACTTGATCGCTGTGCATCTTAACATATTGCCCAGCAACCAACGTCCGATAGTGGCTAAGCGGTTGATCGAGTGGTGGGATAGACAAGTCGTATATTCTCTCTGTGGAAAGCGGGAACGCGTCCTCTGGAGAACGGAATTGCAGCAACAGATCAGCCTCATTGTCGCGGATATCGAACAAGGCAAGCTGGTGGCCGAATTCGAAACCATAAACCCGCCTGATGATTACCAGCCTGATGGCATGCTTGCTCGACAAATCAGGCTCGTCGAGGGCAAGGCGTCTGACCATGCGAAAGCTATCCGTGAGGAGTGGAAGGCTCGCGAACAGCGATCCAAGTGGTTGAACAGTAATCCTGCTATGGCATCAATCATCGGCGAGTACGATGGCGTGTTGAAGGAGTATTGGTCAGATCGTCATACCCAGATGTCGGAAGATTGTACCGAACTGGAAAACAAGGAGAAATGCGCATCCGGACTTAAGATCTTACGCTGGACTCACGATGAAGCACCGAGCATCGTGCGTCCCCTAGCTGAGGGTTGGAACGCCGCTTACTATATTCGCGGCAGCTACCAAATATTGGCGATCAATCTGCAGGTGGGGTGGCATCCGGAATACAAACTGTTGCTAGGGGAAGACGGATGATAATCGCCCACGATATCTATTCCGAGACGAACCCAGCCTTTTGCAGCTTCGCACTAGTGTCGTTTACTACAGCATACATTTCTGTCAATAACCGGGGACCCGAGGTGCTAATCACTTATATCGCTCTGCCCATAGCTATGTCCGGCGATTTCGGAAGTACCTTCCTTGGCACTAACAGAAACACAGGGTTACTCGAGTGGCTTGAACGCAGTCCGCAGGTGCGGGTCGCGCTTGCTGAACGCATGAACGCTTCGCTAGAAATCGTTACCGAGGCTATCCGTTTTGGGTGCTTCTTGAGGGTACTGAAGTTCGAAGACGAGGCGCGTATCAGTCTAGGTGATCGGAAGATCAAGAAAAGTCTTCTGCAAGAGCTAAGCCAAGAGCCAGCGAAAGTCATGAGGCGCGCTGAACGGCTCGGTTATTGGTTCGGATCCGCAGGGTCTACCCGAGCGATCTTTGACATGATGGGACTTACGGTATGAATCGTTGGAACATCGAGAACATTTTCTTCCTCGGGATATCAGGTCTGCGTCGCGATGTGAAGTTTGAACCGAACGTGGTCAACATAATCACTGGCGCGTCAGGTACCGGAAAGTCGACCTTGATCAAGGCTATCGACTATTGCTTGGGCTCAAGTAAGTGTGAACTGCCTGTCCATGTGCGCAGGCGTAGCGTAGCTGTAGGCGTTAAGTGGACTGCCGGTGAGACTGAGATGGTGGTAGGCCGCATCATACCGCCTGTCGGCCAACGTGCTAGCACGCGCATGTTCTGTACCGCCGGAAGGAACCTTTCTCTTCCGGCGAAGCTCGATGAATTTGAAGGTGCCACTACGGTTGAAACCGCCAAGGCATTTATTGAGCGCGCGTTTGGAATTGACGATTTAGCCGTGCCCGGCGAAGCAGGCGACAAGCGCGGAAGGGCCACAGTGCGCCATGTCACACCTTACCTCTTCGTTACGAAGGAAGTGATATACAGCGAATCTGTCCTGCTTCATGGATTAGAGAAGGCAGAGAAGGCTAAAGACATCATCGCGTCAATGCCCTACTTTCTGGGAGTGACCGATCAGGCCAGCGCTATAGACGAGCGGCGGCTTCGGCAATTGCAGAGCGCACTAGAGAAGGAGGAGGTTCGTGAGCGCTCGCGGGCGGCATCAGACAGTGCTCTCAAGCAGAGGGCAATGGCGCTTATATCTGAAGCTCATCGAATTGGGCTAGGTCCGTCTGTATCAGAACAGGATTCTGAAGCTGATCTGCTGGCGCATCTCAAGAGTATTTCGGAGAGCCAACTGCAGGCGACGTCCTACCCGGTGGAGGGAGAATTTGGAAGCCTGAATGCGCGACGGCAGGAAATTCTTGAAGAACTCCGAGTTGCACGTCGCCAATTACTGGCCACGCGAACGGCAGTTCGGGAGGCGGCTGGGTTTCAAAATGCCGTCACCCAGCAGCGCGAAAAACTGATGCTTGCCGAGCATCTGCGCCTAGATGAGATTCCGGGGGTGTGCCCTCTTTGTGCTGCCCCTTCCGATCGCGGCAGAGAAGCGGTCCGTGTCTTGCAGTCCACGCTGGTCAAGGTGCGAGCCGAGAGTGCGGCGATTGAGCGAGTTAAGCCGCAGCTCATTGAGCATGATAGAAGCCTTGAGGAAACAATCGCGCGGCTCAGCGGGGAGTTGCGCAAAGTGGACGATCAGATTCGGAGTTGGCTTCAGCAGAACGACGCGACGCGCCGACTCGCTGATCTTGCTCAACTACGAGCACACGTTCTCGGGAGAATATCCTTTTTTCTTGAGGCAAGTGAGAACGAACCCCGGCAGATGCGTCGTGATTTGAACGTGCTCAGAGCTGAGATTGCCGAACTAGAGGCACGCGTAGATCGGGAAGCGCGGCAGATTAAGCTTCGGCGAGCAGAGTCTAGAATCTCGCAGTTCGCGTCTGAGGCGTTCGGTGCATTGCCGACAGTAGCGCCGTGCGTGGGATCTGAACTCGCCTTTTCGTCCCGCCAGCCGGAAATCGCGATCATTGAGGCGAGGAGCGAAGCGGTACTGCGGATGCCTGATGTTGGTTCAGATCAGAATTACCTCGCCGTCCACATAGCGTTGTCGTTCGGCCTCCAACACTATTTCGAAACCATTGAGGCGCCCGTACCCGGGCTGCTCGTTCTGGATCAGATTAGTCGACCATACTTTCCTACCCGCAATGAAGACTACGACGAGGCTGAGATCGTGGGCATGGAAGAGGATGAAGATGTTCAGGCAATGCGAAGGCACATAGATTACCTGTTCGTCGAAACCGCGCGTCGACCTGGCTTGCAGGTCCTACTCATCGAGCACGCCTACTTTGCCGACGATTCACGTTATGTGAAAGCTACGCGAGAGCGATGGACACGGGCTTCGGGGACGGCTCTAATCCCTTTGGAGTGGCCAATTCGCGGAGACGAGTAAATCACATGAGCACAGGCTTGTTGCGACGCTGTTTCCGTCGGAGGCGCACAAATTCAGATTTGCTGGTGAACCACCAGCGATCGGTATCTGACCGCTTCCCATACCAGGCGTCTCCTGCTCAGCCAAACAGCTTGATCGCGACGTATCAGGTGGCTTCCTCTCTATTTGCCTGGACTGAAACTGTTGTTCAGCGAGCGGATGTGTGGCATTCAGTGCGGCGCGCCTTGACCTGCCCCGATTTTCTCAGCCATTCATAACTGGAGATTCTCGGTTGTGATTTGGCTTCGAGTGTAGCTCACCGATTGGCGCCGGATGATCCTTGGTGGCCGCCCATAGGACTGGATGGTTGGGTGCGGCGTCTGGGAAGGTTCCCTCAAGGTCGGTGAAGACCACGAGCGCCTGTGGCTGGATGTGCTGCTCCTCGATGTATTCGAAGCAAGGGCAGAAGCTGGTTCCCCGCCGCCCACTGGTTCGAGCGTAATCGGCTCGCACTGTTCAAAGACAGCGGCGTTATGGACCCGGGTGTCGAAATAGAGGACATGCACCCGTTGGGGCCGCCGCTCCGAGAGGATCGAGTTTAGTTCATCCTGGAAAAGCCCAAGCTGCCGACGATTGATCGAGCCGGAGCAGTCCACGCCGACTACAATCTCACCCACGCCATCCTTGCGATGCTTGGCAGGTATAGTCCCGAGTCAATGTGGCGCCGGTTGGGAGACGCCCAGGAGTAGAGCAAGGCCTTATGCCGTAAACCGTAACACCGCAAACTTGGAAGCTGGAATTCGGCACCACAAAGGATTTTCATGAATTGTGCGCTGTCCGTCCATATTCAATGAATTCTGACTTGCACGTTCTATGCTCCTCCCAGTTCCCCGTGTAGCCTTCGGGACGTGGTCGATGGGCGGCGCACGTTAGCACCAGGCGGTCTTTCGCACGAGAAATCTGAACGAAGAATGTAGGCCGTGTTCTATCGCTCGCACCAAAAAATATCTGATTCTCGATTCCCAGTGCAATAACAGTATGAAATTCGAGCCCTTTGCTCTTGTGAACCGTCATAATACGAACAGCACCGTCTTCAGAAAACCTGGCCAAGGCGTCGCTCATGGAGAGCCCCCGCTGCAAGAGCTCTTGGAGGCGCGAGAAAACCTGTTCCAAGATCTCATCGAAATGCGCGCCCTGGGAGTAGTCGGCTGATAGTGATATGAGGGCCGCTAGGCCGACGAGATTCTCGAATCCGTCAAAGATGCTTCGCAACATCTTGTCAGTAGGACCAGCAAATGATTTCGCGCGGACCGAATTCCTCTGCTGTTCGAGGAATTGTCTGAAGAGTCGATGAGCTGCAGGATTCGAAGCATCACTCCAGCGTCCTTCGCAAAGCTCCACTAGACGCGCATAGGGCTCGGGAGCCCGATCCAGAAATACGCATTTCAGAATATCGACGGCAACGCGAGCTAGCGGCTCCGTTCCGAGATCTTGGAACTGTTTTTCATCGCGATACGGTATCCCACGAAGCTCAAGCTGCTCCATCAGCTTCAGCGCATATAGCTCCGGTTTAATGGCGATCAAGACGGCAATTTCAGACGGAGGAATCTTTTGTTTGTTAATCCAGTTATCGATCTTCTCCACGAGCCAAATCGCTTCTTCATCATCGGAAGCGAAGGCCTGGAAGCCAATTACGCCTTCCTCGCCAACCAGTTCGCTGTCAGCCACGGCCGCGGTCGGGTCCATGACCTTGACCATCTCGTTTTGCATTCGTCGAAGACGCGGTTTTGAGCGAAAATTCTGATATAGGTTCAGGGGCTTTGCGTCGAAATCTGCAGCGAAGGTTAGAAAGATTCCCTCAAGTGCGCCGGCCCACGCCATAATCTTCTGTTTCGTATCTCCAACCGCCGTAAGAAGCGCACCTGTACCGAGAAATCCCTGCCGAATCAGTTGGTATTGCTCATTTGTGCAGTCTTGGAATTCATCGAGAAAAACGTGGCTGTAGGTCTGAGCCAGAGCCAAACGTGCCATTTCGGACTTGCGCAAGACTTCGAGCGCCAGCGGAACCAGATCCTGAAAAGTGATTTGGGTTCTATTGATCCGGACTTCACCAATCGTGTAATTGGCGTCAAGCGCATCGAGCCCAGTCAGGACTGGGCGAAAGCGATCAATGAGTCTCTTCGCGAATCCATGAAATGTCTGGGAGTCGAAACGTTCGGCAAGATCACTCCCGCAGCGCAGCTGAACACGTTGACGGAGATTTACGCTGGCATCCACCTTGAATGCGATTGCAAGGATTCGCTGTGGGTAGCGACAGCCACCCGTTCTGAGAAGGTAGTCTGCTTTCTGGGCGAGCATCTCTGTCTTTCCCGCGCCAGGTCCAGCGGTGAGTGCTAGACTCCTCTCCCCCTCTAGAACTGCAGAAAGTGCGTTTGGTTCTAGCTTGAGGTCGCCGGCTGGCGCCCAAGCAGCCTTTGAAATCATTCCGGCAACCCCGTAAGCTTCGTCTGGACCATCGCAACGAGACGGAACAAGGACTGGGGTACAGCCGTCTTGAATTCCACATCGGAGAGTTTGGTCATCGCATCCAAGTGTTCCGCAGGCTTACTGCCGATTTTGAATAAAGAGTGGTATGTGGCGAACAACTTCTGTTGTTCCGCTGCATACTGGCTAACGTCACCGTGGCTCTTGCCGAGAACAGATTTTACGGTGGCCTCTTCTGGGAGTGTTCGTGCCGCAACTGCTGGCGCTCCATATGCATCCGGAAAGGCCGTCAGCATAGCGAAATCAAGATCCAACGGAGATGAAAAGAAAACTCCGTAAGCTTCGAGGAATGTGAGCCAATCTTGCCCAGGGGAAGGAGTATCGAACATTCTCGGAGCAGAGTTCCACGCCGGAATGCTCGCTACGTGAGCAGCGGTCAGTGTGGCACTTGGGGCCCAATATTGAAGGAGCTGATCCGCTGCATACTTCACGCGACCCCAGCCCCCGTAGTAGCGTCCAAGATCGAGATCTAATAAGGTGACATGGGGAATTCCGAGAGCCGCGAGTAAGCGCCAGAAATGGTTGACGTGCCTTCCGCCGAGAGGAACTACAGAAACGGATGCCTCATCCTCTCCGATACCCTGCACCTGCAACAGCCGAGGAATCACTACTTCTTCGCTGTCACCTTCCCCTAGAATGACCAGCCTCGAAAAATACAGTTCTGGATAGGCCTGGACAGCTTCCCTCACAAATTTGTGTGCTTCGTCCGTTTTGGCCGGCATCTGAATTGTATTGACGACCGTAGCTCGCTTCTCATCGAGACGGAGATAGCGAATCTGTTCAGGCGGTATTCTCTTTACAACCGATGGGGAGTGTGTCGCGACAATCGCTTGTGCATCTTCATTGCCTGACATTTCCTTTAGGCATTTCAGAATGCGACCGAGATAGTGCGGAGACAAGCTATTCTCAGGCTCCTCCAGCGCGACGAGTGTAAAGATGGCTGGGCGAAGCTTATCAACATCAAATGCTTCTGTTTCCCCTTTCAAGACCTTTCGTCCAATAGCCTGCATGGCTAAAACGAGCGAGAAGTACAGAAGAGACTTTTGACCGTCGCTCAGGCGGGAGAAATCTACTGTTTGCTCGGTCTCTCCAGGGCTGAAACCAATTGTCAGATGCCGGAGCAGTTGCTCTAACTCACCAGAGATGAAAGAGATCGCAGGAGAGGCAAAAAACTTACTTTTGTGTAGCACTGTCCAAGACGTTGTGAGCTGAGCACTGATCGTCGCAATGGCGGTATTGTTCGTCAACTCTTTGCTGATGCTTTCCGAGAGTGCCGCTATTTTTTCTTGCTCTCCCGCCCAATTGGCAGCCCGCAGAGCGCGTCCCAAAAGAGTTGTGGCTGCGTAGGACACGTGGTCTGCCGGATCCCGGCGAGCGGGAAGGTAGTGGACGTGGAAGCTATTCCTATCGTTGCGAGAGACCACGCTTGTTTTCGTTGGTTCACCTGCATCATCTGTTTCGAGTATCCACAGACACTGTTCGTCGATCTCTCCGTCGGCATTCATCTCAGCTGTAAGCCTGATACGAACGCAAGGAACACCGTTGGCGGTCAACAGCTGCATGTGGGCGAAATTAGCAGGGACGGTGGCGTACTTACCTGAAGCATCCTTCAGCTCTGGAAAGTCGAAATGCGACTCTATCCAGAGCTGTTGTGTCTGCTCTGTCAGGGCTCCCAAAACACCCTCTGTTGCGTGGAAATCCGTCCGACGAATCGGACGCATCGAGCGTTCAAAGCCAAAGAGGCGAACTAACGCCTGCAACACGGCAGTTTTCCCCGATCCGTTTGGCCCCAAGAGAAACGTCAGAGCAGCTAAATCAATCTCCGCCGGCTTCGACGAGTATGATTGAAAATTGCAGAGTCTCAGTTTCACGAGCTTCAATTAAGATGTCCTCACTCATCATCTACGGGTCATTTTCAAAGGACCTTTGAATTGTTCCACATTTCTGGCCAGCCAAATCCAGGCTGGATTCATCTGGTCCAGGAGCTTCGCTCTAAATTGTGTTAGCCTGCACGTCTTGACACATGCGGTCGAACGAGTGGCGGCGGCTGTACCTAACAGACTACACCGCCGCCATTGAAATCACCTCGCCAAATGGTGCCGAGTGGTCCCTGGTGGCCGCCCACAGGACTGGATGGTTTGGTGCAGCTTCCGGGAAAGAGCCCTCAAGGTCGGTGAAGACCACGAGAGCCTGCGGCTGGATCGACTGCTCCTCGATGTATTCAAAGCAGGGGCAGAAGTTGGTCCCGCCACCGCCCACTGGTTCGAGCGTAATCGGCTCTCCCTGTCCAAAGACCGCGGCGTTATGAACCTGGGTGTCGAAATATAGGACGTGCACCCGCTGTGGCCTCCTCTCCGAGATGATCGAGTTCAGTTCATCCTGGAAGAGTCCAAGCTGCCTGCGGTTGATCGAGCCGGAGCAGTCAATACCGATCACGATTTCACCCACGCCATCCTTGCGAATGCTTGGCAGGTATAGGCCTGAGCCGATGTGGCGCCGGTTGGGAGACGACCAGGAGTAGTCCTCGGGAATCGCCGCGGCGAATGAATTCCGGAGTGCAGCCCTCCAGTCCACGGTTGCCCGATCCGCCGCTTCCATGGCACGGCGCACGCCTCCTGGAGCTTTGCCTGCCATGCGAGCGACAACTTCGGCCTGTTCAACAGCTCCCGTCCAGCTCATCCGCTGCTTCTCGATCTGGTCGCTGGTCGCCGGCGCTCCTTCCTTGTCTGTGTTGCGCGCGTCGATGACCTGGCCAAACCCGCCGTCTGTCACTGGAACCTTGGGCGTTGCAGTTCCCTTCTCGTCTCCCTGGGCCAAAGGATTTCCGGACCCGGAATTCGTGGAACCGTCGCCACTGCCGTCGGCAGAGTCGCCGTCTTTGTCCTCGGCGATCAGGTTGTAGATCCGCTCCGCGCTCAGGTTCCGAAATGCCGGATCATAGAGCGCCCCTGCAGGGAGCGCGAGGTTGGCATCCCGAATGAGCGGGTTGATGGCGAAGTCGCACGCGATATTCCAGCGCTTCGGCGAGCGCGTCCCCCGCCGGGTGTGGTGTTGCAGCGCTGGATGCATGACTTCGTGCGCCAGGCATCCAAGCAGTTCAGGCGGCGTCAGCTTTGCGACGAATTCAGGGTTATAGAACAGGGAGACGCCATCGGTCGCCATGGTGTCGATCGATGGTGTCTCAACGTCCTTGAGCCGCAGGATCAGTACTCCGAAGAATGGGAAATCGAGCAGCAATTTCGTCCGGCCCTGCTTGAGCCGGACGGCGGGGGAAAGTGTCACAACAGGCATAAATTGGCCACCTCTACAACCATAAGTTGGCCGAAAATGGTGCGCTTCAACGACGGCATTCCACCAAGCCAGGGACTGTCCAAGGATAAAGTGGCCGGGAGTTCTGCTTTACAGGCATAACTTGGCCATGGGTGCTGTCTCACTCTTTGCAATGTGCTTACCATATTGATTCCTATTCGGATTGTGATTTCTGATTTCTATGCATGTACGTTACTGTACGTACATGCATTCCCTTGAAAGCCCCGCCGAAGTCCATCGTTGGTTCCAAACTGCTGTTCAGCGAGTTTGGCCGATTGCAGAGGGTTCACTTTCGCTTAGAAAAAGCCGGTGCATTCGTAAAAACTGTTCGGCTTGCTCTTCTGGAAAGGGCCACGTCAGCTATGTGCTCTGCGGGCGACGAGGAGCCGAGCGGTTCTCCATTTACGTGCCTGATGACCTGGCGCCGGCGGTTCAGCAGGCCATCGAGAATGGCCGTCATCTTCAAGAACTGATGAACGAAGTGCGTTTGGCAACTAGTTTTGGCCCACTTGTGGAAGTTAACTCTGGCCCATCTGTGGAAGCTTACTGGACCGGATGGAAGATGCGATGTATCCCGGGCTGAAGCGTAGCGAAAGCCCGGGATACATCGAGTGCGATCGATCAGCCTGCTTTCTTGCTCTTGCCTTTCTCCATCGTGCGACGGAAGCGGTAGCTGTCCGTGCCGGTCTCGATGATGTGTGCCCGATCCGTGATGCGATCCAGCAGTGCCTTGCATAGCCGAGCGTTCGGGATCACCTGGGTCCATTCTGAAAAGGGCAGGTTCGTGGTGAGGATCACGGCAGCCTTTTCCGCCCGCTCGGCTATGACCTGGAAGAGGAACTCGGCTCCCAGGTCTGCCATCGGCACATAACCAACCTCGTCTATGGCAATCAAGTCATAGCGTTCCCATCGTGCCAGTACGCGACTTAGCTGCAACTGCTGCTTGGCCTCGACCAGTTCATTGACCAGAGCTGCCGCGGTAGCAAAGCGCACGCGCCGTTTCTGGCGGCAGGCTGCAATGCATAGGCCGGTCAGAAGATGCGTCTTGCCGGTGCCACAGTCGCCGATCAGGATCACCGGTTCGGCGCGATCAACGTACCCGCCCTGGGCCAGTTCCTGGATCTGAGTGGCCGAGACCTGTGGTGCCTTCGCGAAGTCGAACTCCTCCAGTGTCTTCATCCTTGGCAAGTGCGCCTCTTTGATTCGGCGTGCAATGGTGTTTCGCTCGCGCTCTTCCAACTCGACCGCCAGCAATGCTTCCAGATAACTCAAGTAGGTCTGGCGTTGCTTGACGGCTACTTCCGCCAGCGAAGCACACTGCTCGGCGACAGCCGGCAATCGCAGTGCGCGGCACTGTTGCTCTACGGCGGCCTTCTCCAGGTTCTCGGTGGCGGCCTTCATGCCTGCACCTTCGCCAGGAGCTGGTCGTAGTCGCTCATCACCGGCTGTGGCCTCTCATAACGGGACAGCATGCCGATCTCAATCGCGGCGACTACCGGCTTGGTCAGGCGTCCGGCCAGCATCAGATGCCGGATCGCGGCGACATCCTGGCAGCCGAGTGAGAGTGCCTGTTCCACGGCGGTGCGGAGCCGATCCCAGCCTTCACGCGAACCGTGCGACAGCAACTCGATCATCTGCCGCGTGCCTTCCTGGCGGCCGTGGCGCGTGTTCAATGCCTGCCACATTCGGTCGAAGCACTCCGGCCACCGTCCCGCCTCGCGCCACTGTGCCAGTGGCGTCGAGCCAGCCAATGCACCTGGCTTCTTCCGCAGCACGTCGAGATAGTGCTCAAGATCGAGGATCTTCTGCTGGCGGTTGTAGCACCGCTCATGACAAGCAACCCGCACACCTTCATGCCACACCTCTACGTAATCGGCTCGCAGCTTCGCTTCGACTACCGTGCCTGGAGGCAACGGAGCCGAGTAGCGGTTCGTTCGCACGCGCACGCAGCGTAGTCCGTCAACGGTGGGAAAACTACTCTCGGTCAGATCGAAAGGCTCGGCCACCAGCGGCATTAAATGCGGTTGTTCGTGCAGCATCGCCGTGCCTACTGTTTCCGTTCGTCCGTCGAGGATGCGCCTTTGGTCCTGCTTGCAGCACTGCTCCAGATAGACGTTCAGCTCTTCCAGATCGCGTGCTTCCGGCAGCGGCACCCAGTGGTTGCGGCGGAAGTATCCACCTTCGCCTTCCACGCCGCCCTTCTCGTTACCGCGAGCCGGGTTGCAGAACTCGCTCTGAAAGCGCCAGTGCGAACGGAAGCCAATGAAGCGGCTGGTCTCCTCCCGCTGGTACCCGCGCAGAATCCTCTTCACCACACTTTTTAGGTTGTCGTACCGGAGAAGCTTGAAGACGCCATCAAAATACTGAAAGGCCCGCTCGTGCGCTTCCAGAAATGCCTGTTGTGTGGCGTGCGAGTAGGCCCGGTGATAGGCTCCCCCGCTGGCCATCGAACGCATCTCGAAAACCTGAAGCTTGATCCGTTCGCCACTCAGAATCGCGTAGGCTTCATACCAATCGCACTGCGCTTCCACGCCCCACTCATAGCTCTGGGGAACGAACACTTCGTGGTGTAACAGCCCCAACTGCTGGCGCCGCCGTCTGACGTAGCCGCGCACCGAACGCTCACCCACGTTGAACCCCGGCACTTCCGCGCACAACCGCTGCCAGATACGGCGTGCCGTATGCCGCTGCTTGGGCGGCGCTTGCCGGTCCTCTGTCAGAACCCGATCAATGAATGCCGACGCGGCTTCTAACTTCCGCAGTCGCCGCTGTTGCGGCTTACTCTCCGCCGGCACCGCACTGCTCAGTGCCTCGCGGACCATGCGCCGGTGAACTCCCAACTTCCGTGAAACCCCGGAAATCGTCCCAACGCCAAACTCAAACTCTCGACGTATCTGCTCGAAAAGCTCCACCTTCGCCCTCCTCGGTAACCAGCTACGCTTTCGTCGTTCCATCCACGAAGCTTATCCAGCTACTCCCAAGTGGGCCAAAGTTAACTTCCACAGCTGGGCCAAACTAAAATACCGAAATCAAGGAAGCTGGAGTGCGGTTTGTGCATGCGCTGAAAAACCAGCGCAAGAACGAGAAAAGAACTGAATGACGTCACGTCAGGGGAGGATTCATGCTCGGAAACGAAGAGCTGTTAGCTTGGTTCCAGCGAGTACGACTGCCGGAATGCGGCCGCTCGATAGTCCACCAGGTTCGTTCCTCTGATCCGGCACGGCGTGTGGGTGGAGGTTATCAGAACGTAAGTGGCCGCTATCCTAGCAAGAAGATGGGAGTCACCATCCAGTTTGAAAGCCACCGTGTCGAGCTGGCACGTATTTACGAATTAGAACACGATACCGCCCGCTACCTCGCCTCCGGCGAAGGCGACGTGAAGCGCCTCCAGGACATCGAGCCGCCAGAGCTGCGGCTACGCGTCGGCGACTACCGCGTGCGCTTCTACGACTATGGCGACTCCATCCTCGTCCTGGCCGTCAAGCACCGCCGCGAAGCCTACCGCTGACCGCCGCCGCACTCTGCCGCCGGCCTGCTCGAATGAGCATGTGGAACATGAGAAGAAGACTTTCTTCTCATGGCTGCCAACCGCCCGCAGCGGAGCAGCCGTCAAGGACGACCGAAGGGAGCCGCGTAGCGGGCTTGCCCCTTGACGGCTGCGTCAGCGGAGGGTACTCGCTGTGCCGCTCCGCTGCACGTGGTTTGTCGCCGTGCTTATTTGCCGAGGTCGTGCTCGATGGCCTTGCGCTGCGTCGCCGCCTTGTTCTTCTCCTTCACGCCGGGCTTCTTCGGCGACTTCAGGATGTGGCCTTTCGGACGCTCGCTCTTGCTCTCCAGCAACTGCTCAACTGCATCGTGATTCTGTTTCACGGGTATTGCTCCTCAAAGGGCTAGTTGCCCCTGTTGGTCTAATACCTATCGGCTGGCGAAACCGAGATTATCTTTTTCGATTTTTTCTTCCAACAGCTCAACGGGCGGTAACCGAAAGGTCCTCTACAGGAACCGGAATCGCGCACCTGCCTTTGTTTTCAGTGTTGCCGTATAGCAACCTGCGGTTGCTCTGCAGCTACCCTGGAAGGGGTGGCGTGTCGCAAATACACCCGGTGCGAGCCGAAGGCGAGCACCGAAGGGCCTTTAACCTCCCCGATACCGCACGGTATCCCGCTCAGAACCGCCCCGTGGAACCGCCGCGCAGAGTTACAATGCCGCCTGGTAGGACCCGACATGGCCAGCTCATCGCGTCCCGACAGCCACGGACATTTCACCGACATGCGCGACCTGAAGTGGCTCCGAGTGCCTGCGCTCCCCAAAGTTGGAAACAAAAAGACACCAACTCTGGGCCACCAGCCAGCCAGCCCAAAAAGAATGTCCCGAGATAAACTGTAAAGCATGTCGTGGGACTGCACATTCCGCTTCGCTGCGTGAACCCTGGGGCATCCGGCCGTTTTAAACGTCATCCAGATAACGAATTTTGTTCTCTACGAAGCCATCTTGATAGCGCTTGTATTCTTCAATCAATCGCTTTCTCTCCGCAGCAACCTCATCCGGAGATTTCTTACTTGAATTCGTCTCAACATCTCCGACGTCATGCCCCAGAGAGGCGACCAGAAGACTTTGAGCTTCCAAAGTATACCAAGGCCGACTCATCGCAGTTACAACCTCTGAACGATGTAGCTTTGGCGATCCCCCACTTTCAATTTGATTTATCCACTCATCGAAGCGAAATTGAGGCATCTGCCATATCCTCTTACAATCTGTCAGATGTTCTATTATTTCAAGGCGTTCTCCGCGTTCTAGAAGTTCTTCCGCCAATAAGAAGTTAGGGGCCCGGACTCCACAGATCAGCGAGGCGTGAGCATCAGCCTGACAGGCTCTAATTGATTCACGTAGCAGTTTGACCGCATCGGAAACCAGACCTTTCTCAAGTGCTACCAATCCCTCGACCACACAGATGTTGTACAGGTGCCATGCTTTTGGAGCTAGGTTCCGCGCTTCCTTAGCATATTGTCCCGCTCTACCTAAATGCCCCAGCTCGATCGCGAACATGGATAATTCGACTAAAAAAGCGATACGCGAACGGTCTGTCACTTCTTGTGTTATGCGCTCCAAGCTAATCAACTGACTCTGCGGAGATGGGCACAGGGAGAATACGCCCATCTCCTGAAGAGCTTCCAGCGCATTAGCATGACGATGCGAGTCGATTGAATCGTTAAGCTTTAGTGCTGCGCTATCTACCTTCCGAAACTCTGGAATTACTACTAATTGTGGGTCTCGGGAATCCACGGGTGCACTGTCGATCAATGAGCCGAAATTATCATTGACAAACCCCTCCAAGCTGATGCGAACGTTATACGCTGATTTCATCGCATAGAATAGGCACAACAAATGAATCGCGGAATTGTCGTTGGCATCACAAATGGTTGAGCTGGACCTAATTAGACGCACGAACTGTGTTATAGCATCACGCCAGTCGTAAATTGCTAGTTCCAATTACAGTGCCTCCTAGGGTGCTCCCGCGAGCAAAGCTGTGCAATAGGCAGTTGCCTCTGCGAGCAGAACTTCAAATGGTTCGTTTTGGTACATTGGGTAGAGGCTATATATGTCAATTTGCACCGCTATGCAAGCAGCAACTAGCTCCATCCTTATCGCTATCGCCGTAAGGCTTAGCTGAGAAATCGCGGCTACTCTTTCTCCTAGCTGCATAGCGTACGTGATAATTGAATCTCTACCACTCGGATCAATGCGATTCACCGGGTCGCCGCCCGCATATAGGTATTTGTGCAGCGTCTTCGGGTCGGCGGGCTTCCCTGCCTCCGGGTCTCTGGATAGGAACCTGCCGGTGAGGGGATTGTAGTAACGCGCCCTCAGGTAGTACAGGCCCAAGTCCGGGTCGTACTGTTCGCCGCGATAGAGATAGTTGTTCGGCGTGGTTCCGGTTGAGACGACTTTGTTGCCGAAGGCATCGTACTCGTACGCATCTGTCACGGTGCCCGCCGCATTCGTTAGGAACCGGACGTTGCCGAATCCATCGTAGCCGTAGAAGCTCGGCGTCCACGTTCCGCTGATGACCTGGTTCTCGCTTATGCGCTGTAATCCGTAGGTGTACTCACGCTGCACCGCGCCGCCGACCACTTCGTCCATCACCTGCGGATAGCCGGTTGGATTCAGGTTGTCGACCAGGTAGCGTGTCGTCACCGTCACGCCGTTCGTCGTGACAGACTTGGCCACGCGGTTTCCGTCGCCATCGTAGACAATCGTGACCGCGCCGCCGTTCTTCGAAGTGAGATGGTTCTCCGAATCGAAGACAAACGTCTTGCCGCCGGTGGCAACCGTGTTGCCGTCGGCGTCGTAGCTCTCCGTCGAAAGTTCGTCGTCGGCGTTGTACCCGAACGTTTCGGAGGCCACCCCTGTAATTGTCGAAGAATCCGACGACCGGTTGCCCACCGGGTCCAGCACGTAGGAGACGCTGCCATTCACGTTCGCCGGGTCCGAGCTGATGGTTTCATTGTTCAGCCGGTAGATGCCGTCGTAGCTCCAGCTTAGCGTCCGTCCGCTCGACTCCACCGCCCCGGTGCGAATGCCCGTCAGGCCCAACGTGTACTTGTAATTGGAGACCGGCGGCGTGGACAGCTCGGTGAGCCGGTTCAATTGATCGTAGGTAAACGTGGACTGCAAGCCGTTGGGATAGCTGACCGTTGCCACATTGCTGGCAGGATCGTAAGTATATGTGGTTGTGTTCTGCCCTGAGAGCAGGCGGTTATCCACCACCGTGCTCAGCCGGTCGAGGCTGTCGTAGGTGTAGCCAGATCGATTCATAGTCGAGGCACATAGCGGAAACCGCCCCACTCAAGCCGACAGATGGCTTGAATGGGCCACCCGCCAACATCTGCTAACTCCAGCCGATATGGGGCACTGTCAATCTCTCTGGTTCCCCAGACCTGGGCCACCGGCCTGCTCAACATCGCCAGAGTTCTAGCCCTTACTCAGATCCCATTCTTTAATCATCTGCGAATATATCTTTGACGACGGCTTGATTATGAGGAATCGTTTTATCTCTTCCAATGCCTCAACCCGCTTTCCCGCATTCCAAAGTGCATTGCAATAGAAGAATGATAACTTCTCTGATTCAGGCGACAGTAGAACAGCCTGCCTCCCGTGCTCGATTGCCTGGTCAAACTGGCCAGTACCCACCAATAGAAGGGCAAGATAACCGTGCAGGCTTCCGACGCTTGGCAATTCCTCGATGAAGGCAGACAGGTGTTGTATTGCCAAAGCTGTTTCGCCTTTTGAATCAAGGTCAAGCGCATGCTTTATTGCATCGAAGACGCGGGGATCACTCTTAGGACTCTCAGTCGCCATTCCAGCTCACCATACCTCCATTGTCCGTTTGACCCAATTGTTCATTCTACGTCATCCAAACTTGTTATCTTCTTCAGCTCATTCGCCACCTTCTGCATCGACTTCGTAATGTCGTCGATAATGCGTGCATTGTCACTCCCGGTGCGTACCCTCTGTTGAGCCTTCTCAATGCTCTGGAGGTTGTCAACCGCCTCCTCCACGCTTTCCAAGTTAGCTTCGGCATCCTCCTCCACAGAGCGCCCACTCCGGTCCACTCGATTGGCCGGATTCCCGCCGACGTATAGGTATTTGTGCAATGTCCAGGGGACAAAGATATATCCATCGTCCGGATCTCTGGAGAGGAACCTTCCGGTGAGGGAGTTGTAGTAACGCGCCCATCTATAAGCCCCGCCGCGATTTTCAATCCACCCAGCCCGCAAGCCCAACGCGGTTGTGGAGTTGCAGACCGCAAAGCCCAGATGCGATGCCGTCCTTAAGCTCGAAAGCCCCAGACGCGGTTTTTCGGCACTGGCCGCGTTCGCTCCACCGTGAGTTTCGACGGCAGCAAGACCGGCGGCTAAAGGAAAAAACTGGGCCGGATTTTCCTGGGCTCGGAGCACGCCCAATATTGTGAGTCACAGGACTGGGTATGGCCAGCGATTTCTCACAGGATTTTGGTTCATCCGTCCGCCTGGAGAACGAAGGGAGCAAACTTAGATCTGCACGACCGTCAAGCCGGGGATTTGCTGGAAGTGACGGACATTGAGCGTCACCACATCGAAGCCGAGATGCAGGGCGGTAGCGCCGATGATGAGGTCAGGGAAGTCGATGCTGACTCCCTGGCCCATCTGCTCGCCGTGGATGCGTCCGGCCAGCCGCGCAACTTCTAGCGTGAGTGAATGCACGGCCACGGCCTGGAAGAGTTCTTCAACGAAAGTTTCCCGGCGTTTGCGGTCGGCATCCGCCTTGGCGCGATAGATACCGTGCGTCAGTTCCACCGCAGTCACCGCCGAGAGCGCAGCGGCGGTCTTTCCGCAAATGGCCTCGACACGCTCCAGGACTTCCCACACACTGTCCCTGCGCCTCTCGCCTGCGATCAGGATGCTGGAATCGAGGATTACTCCCATGCGGGCGGGTTCCACGGCCTGCGGCTACGGATGATCTCTTCCAGGTCGGCGGCGAAGTCCGGGTCCATCCGTGGCTCGTAGCCCAGCTCTTCGGCGTGCTTCTTCGCCAGAGCGATGGATTCGGAGAGCAGGCGGGGCCGGAACTCGTCGCATGCGGAACGCACGATTGCCACAGCGCGCGCCTCGGATTCGATTACAACGTCCATTCCCGCGCGCACACGGGCCAGCACACCCGCGAAGTCGCTGGCTGCTTCCGCTTCCGAGATGTGGATCACCGGCCTGGACATGGGCTGATTATACCCGCTATTCATTCTCGTCCTCGCCTTCTTCCGCCAGTGATTCCAGCAGTGTGGCCTTCCGT
>Ga0316217_10000832_pt1 | contig 42053 bp, 31 predicted proteins | sample 1anoAmetaG_FD_203633 | JGI IMG/M metagenome (GOLD analysis project Ga0316217, IMG submission 203633) | Freshwater microbial communities from Trout Bog Lake, Wisconsin, USA - 1anoA | ecosystem: Environmental > Aquatic > Freshwater > Lake > Hypolimnion/Profundal zone | place: USA: Wisconsin...
TCACCAAGCGCACCATTTTCAGCGGCTGGGATGTGTACCGGAGCGAGTTTCCGCTGCTGACCCTGATCGCTCCGCAAATCATCAATGACGAGATCAACAGTTGGATTGAATTGGCGGACCAGAACGGGACCCATTACTTCGATCGCTGGGAAATGTTCAATGCCTACTCGGGCTGCATGAATGGCAACCCCGCCGTCACTGTCATCAACGACGCCTGGCAGAAAGGCATTCGCGGCTACGATACCGCCAAGGCCTACGAGTATGCGGTAAACACGGCGGAGAAGAATAAGAACGGCCCTTTGGGTTACAGTCCCGGAAGCTTGTCCGCCACCTTCGAGTATGGCTTTCACGACTGGAACCTCGCGCAACTCGCGGCCGGCTTGGGCAAGACCGAAGACGCGGCCAAATACCGCCAGCGCTCGCAGGCTTATCAGTTGCTGTTCGACCCCGAAGTTCCGTGGACCTACGACCAAGCCGGCAAAGATATTCGACCGGAATGGAAAGGCTGGTTCCGACCCAAGGATGCCAAGGGTCAATGGGAACCCTGGCTCGGGCTGACTTCGCATCGGGGCGTGGTCGAAGCCTCGGTTTATCAGCAAGGCTGGCATGTGCCGCATGATCTCCCAGGGCTGATCCGCCTCCTGGGTGGCCGGGATTCTTTTATCGCGAAGCTGACCGACTTTTTTGACCGGGTGCCCAACCTTTCCATTTGGAACGACTACGACAACCCTTCGAACGAGCCAAGTCATCTGATTCCCTTCCTGTTCAACCGCGCCGGCGCGCCGTGGCTGACCCAGAAATGGGTGCGCCGCATCTGCGCCGAGGCCTACGGCGCCGATTACAAGGGGCTCTGCGGCGATGAGGATGAAGGCCAGATGTCTGCCTGGTTCGTGCTGGCAGCCAGCGGCCTCTCCCAAGCCTGTCCCGGCGACACCCGCTTTGAGATTTTCACCCCGCTCTTTGACCGCGTGACCATGAAGCTGGATCCGAAATACACCAAAGGCGGCGCCTTCACGATCACCACCACGCACAACTCGCCGGAAAATGTTTATATCCAGTCCGCCACCTTGAACGGCCAGCCGCTCAACCGTTGCTGGCTCGATTATAAGGAAATCGTCGCCGGCGGTTCGCTCGAACTCAATCTCGGTCCCACTCCGAATCAGAATTGGGGCACGCTCGGAGCGCCCGTCCTCCGTAGCAGTACTGCGGAGGGTGGACCGGCCTCCAGCACGGCACGAAGATAAATCCAAATCCAAATTGATATATGCCACTCCTGAAACTTGAAACAACCGTCGTTCTCTCCGACGAAAAACGAAAAACCCTCCTGGCTGCCCTCAGCAAAACCATCGCCGCCTGCATCGGCAAGCCGGAAGCATACATCATGGTGACGTGCAGCCACGCGGATATCCTCATGGCTGGCAAAGGCGGCGAAGCGGCCTTCGTGGATGTCCGAAGCATCGGCGGATTGAATGGCGAGGTGAACCGAAAGCTGGCACGGCAAGTCTGCCAATTATTGCAGGATTCCCTCGGACTCGCGCCGGAGCGTGTTTATTTGAATTTCACCGATCTGAAAGCCGCCAACTGGGGTTAGGATGGCAACACGTTTGGTTGAAGCCGGGACTGTGGTAGCCGCCGACGTGAGGCGGATCGTGGGGGCGAGTCCAGCCGTCCGCCTCCTTACGTCGGCGGCTACAATTGTCGGACAACGCTTTTTTTATCTATGTCCATCTGTGTCCATCTGTGGTTGAATTAAAGTGTTCCCGTTAACATTCGATTAAAATGCATTATCGCAATTTCACTCTAGCGCCGCTGGCGGCTCTGTTGACACTCTTGTCGCCCTTTTCATCCCCCGCGCAAAGCACCATCGCCACCCCGCCATCCGCCAGGATTTTCCGCGCCGCGCCCGGAACCAACACGCTCCAGATCGCACGCGACGCGGTTCGGGCCTGGCGCGCGGAGGGACATGCCGACGAAGCCGCCACCATCTTGCTCTCGGCTGGCGAATATGCGCTCACCGAACTCCTGACGCTCAATGACCGCGACGGAGCGGTGACTTGGCGGACGCAGTCAGCGGAGAAAACGCTCATCACGGGCGGACAACGCATCACCGGCTTCACCGCGGATTCAGCCGGCCTCTGGCACGCCCGCACCAGCCGGACATTCGAGCAGCTTTATGTCCATGGCCGCCGGGCCACCCGCGCCCGCTGGCCGATGGAAGGCTTCTTGAACATGGAAAGTGTGCAGCAGGAGGAACTGCCCGATGGCAAGGCACGCCTCACCGTCAAACTTGCCGCGTCCGAAGCGGCGGCGCTGCCGTCCGACCCGGCCGCATTTCGCGGCGCGCAAATCCTCGTTTTTCACAACTGGGATACCAGCCGGTATCCGGTCTCCTCGGTGGACGCCGCCGCCGGTACCGTCACCGTTGCGGGCGGGCGCATGAAATCTTGGAATCCTTGGAACGCCAAAAGCCGGTTCTTCTTCGACAACAGCGCGCTGATCCAGCCGCTGGCGCCGGGCACCTGGTTCTTGGACCAGCAAGGCAACTTGAGCTACCGCCCGCTTCCCGGCGAGCAAATCGGCCAGACCGATTTTGTGGCGCCGGCCATGGAAAAATTTCTCGAAATCCGCGGCGCCAACCACTTGCATTTTGCCGGACTCCGGTTTCACCACACGGAATACAAAATGCCGGCAGGTGGTTGTCCGCCCATGCAAGCGGCGGCGGCGATTGGGGCGGCGATTCAAGTGGACGAGGCCCGGGACGTGACGTTTGCGCAGTGTGAAATCGCGCATACCGGAAACTATGGAATCTGGTTCCGGCAGGGCTGCCAGGATTGCCGCATCGAGCATTGCCGGCTGGCCGATCTCGGCGCCGGCGCCATACGCATCGGTGAAATGGCCATCCCCGGAGCGCCGGCCTCCAGTACGGCTCGACTCAAAGCTGGAACGCCGGTCTCCGACCCGGCTCGGCTCCAATCCCAAACCGGCCGAATCATCGCCGACAACAATATCATTCGCGGTTACGGCCGGATTCATCCCAGCGCGGTGGGCGTCTGGATCGGCCAGAGCGCGAACAATCGCATCACCCACAACGACGTCAGCGACGCGTTTTACACCGCCATTTCCGTCGGCTGGACCTGGGGATACGGGCGCAGCCTCGCCACGAATAATTTCATCGGCTGCAATCGCCTGCACCAAATCGGGCAGGGCGTGTTGAGCGACATGGGCGGCATCTACACGTTGGGCGTCAGTCCCGGCAGCGCGTGCGTGGGCAACGTCATCTATGACGTGCGCGCGCATGACTACGGCGGCTGGGGCATCTATCCCGACGAGGGCAGCACCGGCTGGCGGATCGAGAGCAATCTCGTGTGGCGCTGCACCTGCGTCAACGCGCCTCGCGGCGGCGCCTTTCATCAACATTACGGGGCCACGAATCTCCTGGCGAACAACCTCTTCGCCTTCAGCTCCGGTCCGCCCATGCAAGCCACGCGCGTGGAAGATCATCTTTCCTTCACGCTCGAACGCAACCTCATCATCAGTTCCAACACGCCGTTTTTTACCGGGCCGTGGGACAAAATCCAATTCGCCAGCCGCAGCAACTGCTTCGTGGCCTGCGGTGCGACCGGGCACCTCTTCCCCAGCGGCGACCTCGCCGCCTGGCAACAGGCCGGCCATGATCCCGGTTCGATTTTGACCAATCTCGAGTTCCTTGGCCGCTGGCCCGACGTAACCCTGCCGCGTCATTCGCCCGCTTTTGCAATCGGGTTTCAGCCCTTTGACCCGACCGCCGCCGGTGTGTATGGTGAACGGCGATGGAAAAAGCTGGCTGCCCAAGCGCCCGAATAACCTTGGAACCGGCCATTTTCCCAACCCGAATGGTTGGCAGACAGTAGCCGGGGGGTTGAGCGCCTTGCCGTGTTGAAGTGCAGCGCAGACAGGAGCGATACTCCCGGATCAGTGAGAGAAAACGACCCGCACCCGGGAGAGGGAATGGCGCTTAGTTAACATATAAAGCTTTGATTGCAAGCAGGATGCGGCGCTTCGGTTTTAGCGCCGTAGGCGCGCAATATTTGTAGAACCGAGCCAATGATCATGTTTTTAGCTCCGTTGGCAGCGGCATAGGTTCTTGCGGATGGCCACCGTTGCGGATGGCCACCATGATGTCGCTCCGACGGAGCTTCCATTTTCTTTGGGACATAGTGCTACAAAGAGGCCGCACCTACGGTGCTAAAATTGAAGCGTGTCCCAGGACGTTGCTGGGCTGTCAGGTCATGGCGCTTTCAGCGCAGGCTGAAATGACCGCCTATCGCCACTACCTCAACCCGGCCCTCGGCAGCAGCCGCTTTGGCTTTCGGTGTGCGTGGGAGTTTTAGGGTCGACCCGCATCACGCATCACGCATCTTCGCGCAGTAAGCCCTTGGGAAACAGGCCGCCCAGTTTCGAGCGCATTCCCTGCGCCGCGATTTTTTGTGTGATTTTGTGCGGCCGGCAGGTTAGTTTGTGGGCGAGGGGACTTGCAGGCTCCTATTTAAGACATTGCTGATATGATGAAGGTCAAGGAAAACATCGCCACGCAAAGCGGCTGGCCGTTGTCGGTGGAAACCCGGGCCACGCCCGGCCACTTGGAGGTCAACTTCGAGGCGGCCAAGGCCAAGCCATGCCTGTTGCATTGGGGCGTGCGGCCCGCGGCGGAAAAAGAATGGCAGCTCCCGCCGGCCGCCTGCTGGCCGGTGGAAACCAAAACGGCGGGGAAAAACGCCGTGCAATCCCCCTTTCTGAAGCAGAACGGCGGCAGCAAACTGGTGATTCAACTCCCCCAGCCCGCGGATTTCGCGTCGCTCGATTTCGTGCTGTATTTCCCCGACGAAAAACGGTGGGACAACAACCAGGGCCGCAACTACCAGATTCCCTTGTCGCCGCCGGCCCCGGGGCCGACGGCAGAGCCAGCGCCGGTTCCGCCGCTGGAGGCGCTGCATGCGCAGATCGCCCAATTGGGCGGCTGTGAGGTATCGTTCGAACGCGCCTTCCAGATCGAAGGGCGCGGGCAACTGGCTGCCATCGTGGCCCGGCGCGGAGACCGCTGTCGCGTCTCGCTGCTGAGCGATCTTCCCGGAAGCCTGATGCTGCACTGGGGCATTGCCCGGCATTCGCCGCTGGAATGGCTGCTGCCGCCCGAGGCGATGCGCGGCCCGGGCACCGTCCTGTGGCAGGAGCACACGGCCCAGACGCCGTTCACCAAGCGCGAAGGTTTCAATTCCCTGGAAATGGAATTTGCGCAGGCCGACGCTCCGCTGGGCATCCAGTTCGTGCTGAAGCAGACCGACGATGGCGGCCGATGGATTAATAATCGCGGCGGGAACTTTTACGTGCCCATTCACCTGCCGCTGCCCCAGCCGGCCTCGCCAGGCATGGTGCAATTCCAGGAACTGGCCGATGAAATCATCCATGCGGAAATGAACCGTAATTCGTGGTCGCTGATGCACCGGTTCAATCTCTGCCACGATTTGCTGGAGCGCGTGGGAGCCGAGGTGGAGGGGCTGGCGCTGCTGTACGTGTGGCTGCGGTTTTCGGCCATCCGGCAGTTGACCTGGCAGCGCAATTACAACACCAAGCCGCGCGAGCTGGCCCACGCCCAGGACCGGTTGACGCACCAGTTCGCGGAGCTTTACCAGCGGGCGCCCGCCACGCGTCCGCTCGTGCGCATGTTGCTGGTCACCGTGGGCCGCGGCGGGGAAGGCCAGCGCATCCGGGATGAAATCCTCAACATCATGCACCGCCACCACCTCAAGGAGGTCAGCGGGCATTTCCTGGAGGAATGGCATCAGAAACTGCATAACAACACCACGCCGGACGATGTCGTCATCTGCGAGGCATTGCTGGAATTTCTGCGAAGCGACGGCGACTTGGATTCGTTTTACCAGACGCTGGAAGCTGGCGGGGTCACGCGGCAGCGGCTGGAAAGTTTCGAGCGGCCCATCCGCTCCACTCCGCAATTCGTGCCCCGCCTCAAGGATGCCTTGCTCGGGGAGTTTGAGAATTTCCTGAAGATTCTCAAGGCCAGCCACTCGGCCACGGATTTTGAAACCGCCCTCGGCGCCACCCGCAATCAGTTGGGCGATTATCTTCCCGGCGTGCTGGATCATCTGTGGCGGCACCGCAATGATCCGGGCGAGCCGCTCGTGCCGTTCGTCAGCCGCATTACCGAGGCGCGCCGGAGCCTGCCGGCGCATTTTCAAGCCGGCGACAATGTGCGGGAACTGCTCTATCTCGACCTGGCGCTGGAACAATTGCTGCGCGGGGCCGTGGAACGGAACATCCACCTCCGGCTCAACGGCGATCAGCTCACCGAACTCATCCTGCGCGTCCTGGAGAATGTGACGCTGTCCAATCCCGACCCGGAATTGTCCGCCTGTTTCCGCCACTGGGAGCGGCTGCAAGCCCCGCCGCGTTTCAGCGTGGATTGGTCGCTGCACGCCAAAGCCGTCACGGATCGCGCCGGCCGCGCGCTGGCCGCCTGGATTGACCGGTATTACCAGTTGTTCCAACCCAAAGCCGAATATCTCGGACATGGCTTCCAGGCCGAAGCCTGGACCATCACGCTGTTCAGCGAGGAAGTGGTGCGCGGCGGGAGCCTGGGCTTCGTCCTCTCCCTGCTGCTGCGCCATCTCGACCCGCTCCTGCGGCAGGCCGCGCACCTCGGCGACTGGCAAATCGTCAGCCGCGGCCGCGGCGCCGGCAAGGTCGAGGTCGTGGATTCGCTGCGCTCCTTGCAGCGCACGCGCTTCACCACGCCCACGGTGGTGGTGGCCGACCAGGTCATGGGCGACGAGGAAATTCCCGAGGGCGTCACCGCCGTCATCGCCCCGGACGTGACCGACATCGTGTCGCACGTGGCGGTGCGCGCGCGCAATGCCGGCATCCTCTTCGCCTCCTGCCACGATGCCGCGACCTTGCAGCGGCTCAAGGCGATGCGGGGAAAGTTTTTGCAACTGGACATCAAGTCGGACGGGGAAGTCACGTTTACGGAGCACGAAGCCGCCGCCGCCGCTGCTGCTCCGCCGCCGGCCAGGCGCCTGGTGCGCGCCCCATTGCTGGGAAAATGGTTCGAGAAATACGCCGTCACCATGGAGGATTTCAACGAGCAAACCGTGGGTGGCAAATCGTGCCACCTTGCCCGCCTGCGCCGGCAGTTGCCCGAATGGATTCACCTGCCGGTTTCGGTCGCGCTGCCCTTCGGGGTATTCGACCGCGTGCTCAAATCGGGCGTCAACCAAGCGACGGCCAAGCGGTATCAGGAATTGACCCGGCAGGGTGAAAAGGACGCCAGCGAAACCACGCTGGCCGCATTGCGCGAAACCGTGCTGGCGTTGCATGCGCCCGAGGACTTGCCGGCCGCGTTGCACGACGCCATGAACACCGCCGGCCTGCCCTGGCCGGAGGATTGGGGCAAGGCTTGGAACCGCATTCAGCAGGTCTGGGCCTCGAAATGGAATGACCGCGCCTATTTGAGCCGGAAGCGGATGGGCATTCCACAGGAGAATCTGTCCATGGCGGTGCTAATCCAGCAAGTCGTGCCGGCGGATTACGCCTTCGTGATTCATACGATCAATCCGGCCAACGGCAACCGCGATGAATTATACGCCGAGATTGTCCTGGGCTTGGGCGAGACGCTGGTGGGCAATCATCCCGGCCGCGCCCTGCGGCTGGTGGGCAACAAAACCACCGGCCACCAGCAGATTCTCGCCTACCCGAGCAAGAGCATCGGACTTTATGGCGGCGGCCTGATCTTCCGCTCCGACTCGAACGGTGAGGATCTGGCCGGCTATGCCGGCGCCGGACTTTATGACAGCGTCCTGTTGGAGCCGGCGGCGGAAAAGAATCTGGATTACTCCCAGGAGCGGCTGATTTGGGATGAGGGATTCCGGCGCGATTTATTCGCGGGCATCCTGCGCGTCGGGCTGGAAGTTGAACGCGTATCCGGTTCGCCGCAGGACATCGAAGGCGCGATTTCGCAGGGCAAGTACTACGTGGTCCAAACGCGGCCGCAAATCGGCGCGGAAACGGCGGCATGATTCGCATCGGCAACCAGACCGCCTGTTGGGCCGCCACGCCGCGCGAACCATTCGATTACGCCGTGGCCAGCGGCTTCGACGCTTTCGAGTGGTTTCCCGACAAGAAACCCGATGGCGGCTGGGACGAAAATAATTTCACTGGCGCGCAACGGCAAGACCTGCGCGAAACCGCCCGCGCCCGCGGAATGCGCGTGTCCGTCCACGCCCGCTGGCAGGCCAACCCGTTACAGCCGGAATCCTATCGTCTATTCGAAAAGGACTTTGAATTGGCGCGCGATCTTGGGGCAGTGTTGGTGAATATTCATTTGTATCACGAACGGGGAATTTCCGCTTACGTCGAGGCGATCCAGCCGTTGCTGCGCCGCGCGGCCGAAGCCGGCCTCCAACTTGCGATTGAGAATACGCCCCACCATTCGCCGGAGGATTTTAATGAACTGTTCGCGCAATTGCGCCGGCTGGAGCATCGGGGCGGGGACGGCTCGCCCCCGAGTTTGGCCGGCCAAAAACTGAAACCCGGGGACGAGCCGTCCCCGTCCCGGTTCGCACCCGTCGGGATGTGTCTGGACTTGGGCCACGCCAATCTTTGCGCCGCCACGCGGAACGATTATCTCCAATTCGTGGACCGGCTCGCGCCGCACGTGCCCATCATCCATCTGCATCTGCATGAAAACTACGGCGACGCCGACTCGCACCTGCCGCTGTTCACCGGTCCGGCCGGGCGCGACGACTCCGGCATTCGCGGATTCCTGGCGCGCATGCAGCAACGCAATTTCAGCGGCTCCATCATCTTGGAGCAATGGCCCCATCCGCCTTCGTTGTTGAACCAGGCCCGCGACAGACTGCTGGCTTTGCTCGCCGCGCTACCTTGTAGCCGCCGACGTGAGGAGGCTCATGCTATTTCCAGCGGAGAAAATCAGAGCCTCCTGACGTCGGCGGCTACGGTTCAGGGAGCCAACGCGCAAACTCCCCCCGTTCCCGCCAGCGGGGTGGGGACAGCTTGTCCCCATGAACCTCGTAGCGCAGGCGTCCCGCCTGCGGGTTGGGGCACCGTTCCGGTGCCCGTTTCCCGAACTGGTCTGGTCGGCGGTGGGGGGACGGCTCGTCCCCACAAACTCGTTCATCCTCCAAGTGGGGACGAGCCGTCCCCACCCCTTCCTGCATCGCTGGAGGATTTCGCCCGGAAGCTGGTCGCGGGTGATCAACAGTGCCGAAGCTGGCGGGAGAAATTGGACTTCGTCCGTGAATTGCTGGCCCATGAAACCAACTTGGGCGCGGAACAACTCGTGGACTTGGCGGTGTACCTGCGGTTCCTCGGCACCGGCGAAATTCCCTGTGCCGAGGACGGGCGCCACTTCCGCCCCGCGCATCACGCGCGCATTGCCCAGCAAATTCAGGAGCGGCTTGCGGCGCTCAGCACGCCGGAAACCGCCTTCATCATCCGCAAAATTCATCCGTGGCTGCCGTCCACGGCGCGGGAATTCCAGCGGGCCGAACCGCTCACGCGCATCCGCGACCTTGCGCACCGCAACGACATACCCGCCGGACTGAAGCAGGAGATCAAGCATACCCTCCAGAATAAATTACACCGCTGCGCCGGACCGGAAGACCTGGTCACTGCGACCGGGCTGCTGGAGCGCATCACCGCGCCCGGGGCGGACTACTCGCCGGCGTTCGTCGAACAGTTCAAGATTTTTCACGCGGAGTTGCGGGAGTTCTTCAACGCCCGTTCGCTCGACGAACGCCTCCAAGCCTTGGTCCCCGCCGTCAGCAGCCATAGCGCCCAACTGATTCATCAGTTTCTGGTCGAAAAGGCCCAGAGCACACCAGCCGCGCAAATCGCCGCGTTCCATTCCCTGACGGAACTCCGCCGCAGCCTGCTGGCCGAAGCCGGACAGATGCCGGACTTGGAACAAGCGGACTTCTTATTGGCGGACATTGGGTTGGAAGATTTCGCCTTCGCGCTATTAAGCGGCATCGTCAACGTCCTCGACGCCGCGACGCAGAACCCCCGTAGCGCAGGCGTCCCGCCTGCGGGTTCGGGCACCGTCCCGGTGCCCGTTTCCCGAACTGGCGGCGAGACGCCGCCAGAACCCGCAGCCGGGGACGGCTGCGCTACGGAAGCTGCTGTCGGCGCGGCTTGGGAAACCGCGCTGGATATTCTGCAACTGACCATCGCCAACCTGGAATTAAGCCGCGTCGAACTGGAAGAGGGCCGCGTGCTGGACGCCGAATTGCGCGCCTGGCGGCCGTTCGATCCCGCCAGCCGGGAACAGTTGCTTCGCTTGAAAGCCACCATCAGCCGCGCCCGGCGACTTGCGGAAAGTTACAGCGAGCGGATCATGGCGTGGTTTCCGCGGCGGGCGCTGGCCTTGGGCCAGGCGCTAGGGGTGCCGCCAACCGCCGCGCGGATTTTCGGCGAGGCCGAGATTCGCGGCCACCTCATTTTTCAACTTTCCAAACTGGCTTCGAGCTGGTTGCGGCGCATCCGCGCAGCGCTGGACCTGCCGGCCTGGGACGTGGTGGTGAGCGGCCAAGCCACAGGCCGGGTCGTAATTGCGGAGCGGCTGGACGAAAATTTTTCGGAACCGGTGCTGGTGCTTTTGCCACAGGCGGAAGGCGACGAGGAGATTCCCGCCGGAGTCGCCGGCTTGGTGCTGGCGCAGGATCTGCCGCACTTGTCGCATCTGAGCGTGCGGGCGCGGCAAGCGGGGGTGGTGCTGGTGGTGTGCGAAGAAGCGACCATGCTCGAAGAATTGAAACAGTGCGAGGGGAAGATGCTTTCGCTGTCCGCCACCTCCGAAAAAGTGGCCTGGCAGGCGGCGGCGGCCACCGGCAATGCATCCCAGCATCCGCGCGCCGTGCGGATTCCTCCCGTCCGGCTCTTGCCCGAGACGGCCTGCATCCCGTTGGAACAGGCTTTCGCTGATCGCGGCGGCAACAAGGCCGATGGGGTCCGGCGGTTGGCGGAGCTGGCGAATAGCCCCCAAGCGGGTTTCCAAAGCCCGCCGGCGCTGGTGGTTCCCTTTGGCGCAATGACGGCGGCGCTGCGGGCGGCGCCGGCCCTTGAGGCCGAATACCGGCGGATTACCCATGCCATCAACACTTCGGCGGAAGGGCTGCCCGCCGCCGCCAAGCAACTGCGCGAATTGATCCAGCAGCTCACGGTGCCGGAGGGAATCGTCGCTAGCGTGGCCGCGAAATTCAACCGGCACACGCGGCTCATGGTGCGCTCCAGCGCCAATGACGAGGACTTGGCCGGCCTGGCGGGCGCGGGACTTTATGAATCGGTGGCCAACGTGCCGCCCGCCGAAGTGGCGCCGGCCATCCGCGAGGTCTGGGCCTCGCTCTGGACCCGGCGCGCGGTGTTGAGCCGGCAACAGGCCGGCGTGCCGCAAGCGCAGGCGCACATGGCCGTGCTGCTCCAGCAACTGCTCGTCCCGGATTTTTCTTTCATCCTGCATACGGTCAATCCCATCAACCAGAACCGCCGCGAAACGTATGCCGAGCTGGTGGTGGGCCTGGGCGAAACGCTGGCCTCCGCCGCCACGCGCGGCAACCCTTACCGGCTCGTCTGCGACCGGTCTTCCGGCGCGGTCACCACGCTGGCCTTTGCCAATTTCAGCGACGCGCTCTGGCCCGAACCGGATGGCGGCTTGCGGCACACCCGCGTGGACTACTCGCAAGTCTCGCTTTCGCTGGAGCCGGAGGCGCGGAAGCAGCTCGGACGACGGCTCGCCGCCATCGCGCAGTTCGTGGAATCGGCGTTTCATCAGCCGCAGGACATTGAAGGTGTCGTGAAAGGCGGGGAGATTTACCTGGTGCAATCGCGCCCGCAGCAGGGATTGGAGGCCACGCCTTAAACCCCATGAACATCCAACATCCAACATCCAACATCGAACACCCAATGGCCTTGCCTTCGAGCGTTCACTGGATGTTGGGCGTTGGATGTTGGATGTTGGATGTTTCCTTGGTTCATGGGAAGTTTCCACGTCCTTTGCGGACTTGCTTACGGCCCATGAACCGAGCGGTCGGAGCGCCGGCTTGCAGCCGGCTTAAGGCGCACGAGTTCCTGGCAGTGCGCCAATTTGAAAACTGCCCACCATTTTGTAACCGGACGTCCAAAGCCGGTCGCAGACCGGCGCTCCGGTTCATGGGCAGGGCTCGTGGTGCGGCGCCTCGTTTCACCATTTCAATCCCAATATCTTGAAGAGTTCCCACCATGAATAATATGACCTCACCTTCCCGCCCCAAAACCTTGGGCCTGTTTGAAAAACGCCTGGACGGCGACGATGCCCTGCTCGAACTGGCCCGCCTGCGGTTCCGCCAAGCTGGCTTGGGCACGGAAATTTATTCGCCGAATCCCGGGCTGTTGGAATGGATGCTGGGTTTTCGGCCGGACGGCAATCCACCGGTTGTCGGGCATCTCGCCCGCGCCATGAACGTGGCGGAAGCCGCGTGCCACCCGCAAATCGAGGATTTCGCCCGCCGATTTGCCGGGCGGGTGTATGGCCTGGTCATTCACGATCATTCGCTGCTGGCGGAAAATCCCCGGGAATACCTGCGCGCCGCGCAGGCATTGAACGCCCGCCTGCACCCCATCCAGAATTGTCCGTGGCTGTTTGTGGAATACGCCGCCGGCGTGGACTTGGAGGCGTTCCTGCGCTTCGCGGAGGCCATTCGCCCGCTGGACCGCCTCAGTGTCTGTGTGGACATTGGCCACGTGGGCATTGAGCAAACCCGCAAAGCCTATTTCCAAACGCATCCCCGGGTGGATGTGTGTACGCTTAAATCGCAGCCGGACATGATTCAAGCAGCCCTGCCGGGCATCGAATGCGCGATGGCCAGCGCGTTGCCGGCGGTGCTCGGCTTGGTGCAAAAGCTCGGATCGTGCGGCAAGCCGGTGCATTTCCATTTGCACGACGGCCATCCGTTGTCCACGTTCAGTCCGTTCGGGGTTGCCGATCATTTGAGCTTTCTGACCAGCATTCCTTTGGGCTTCGAGTATCGCGGTCAGCGCCGGGCCAGATTGATGTACGGACCTGGCGGGCTGTTTGAAATCATCGCCCAAGCCGTCCAAGCCATCGGCGGCGAACGCCTTTCGTGTACCCTCGAAATTCATCCCCCGGCCGAGCGGCTGCCCCTGGGCGACGCGGAGCAGCTATTCCAACATTGGCGGGACAAGACCAACGCGGAAAAGATGAACGCCTGGCTGGCCGTGTTGGGCGAAAACCACCAGCTCTTGCAATTGGCGATCACGGCGGCGATGAACGCCAGCCAGCCGGAACGATGCAATTGACCCAGATATTAACCACAGATGGACACAGATAGACACAGATACGGAAACGGGACGACAGGACTACTGACATCCGGACAACGAAACTTGTGGTCTCATGGTCTTTGCTTATCTGTGTTCATCTGTGTCCATCTATGGTTGAACTGAATCTTTCCGGCTCGGCCTTGGGGTGTTGTGAACGAAACGTGGCTGAACGAAACGTGGCTTGCCAGCCGCGCCGCCATGCCGCATATTCAAAACATGAGTGCCTTTGCGCCTGAAATTACCGCGGATATTTCCACACCGATTCCCGCCCGTCTGCGCAGCGTCTTGCGCCATTTGCGAGCGCAAGTCGAGGATTGGTATGACGATTGCCGGCAATTGACCGAATGGGAAGACGGCAATTTGTTGGACCGCCCAACGCCGGACAAAATGGAGGAACATGCCGCCATGCTGGATGAATTGGAGCGCATCGGACGGTGGTATTCCCTCGCCACGCAAAGCCCGGATTACCCGGACGCACCCACGGCGGAATTGATCCAATTGACGTTGCAAGATTTGCATGACCGTCGCGCCATGTGGCATGGCAAGAAGATGGGCAAGGAGGAAGCGGACAGGATTATCGCGGCCTGCTTCCCGGAATGAGTCCGCGAGCTATCCGTGAAATGGCCGCCACAACGACCATTCTGCCGCGCCAGCCGCAAAAGCAGGAACGGCCGTGAACGTGACAGGTGACAGGTGTCAGTTGATGCGTGACACGAAGGGCATTGGCGCTGGAAAATGCGGGGGGTGAAACCAATCCCAACGGGATTGAATCATCCAGCCCAGGGTTGGCGAGTCCGCGAGCCTACCCTGGGGTGCGCGGCAGAAGGGACCTCAACCCTGAATGGGTTGCAGCAAATCACGGCGGATTCAAGCAAGCGCGGAACCGGGGTGGGGACGGCTCGTCCCCACGTTTTCAGCCTTGGTCAGCAAACCGCGGTGACGAGCCGTCCCCGCCCCCATTCTTGAATCCATCCGCAGCAAATAGGGTCGCCAATCAAAGCCCGGATTACCCGGACGCACCTACGGCGAAATTTGTGGATTGTGGTGGTGACGCATTCCATCGTCCCTTCGGGACGAATTGGAAATGGGGGGGGGCGTATTGCAATCCAGACACTGGCGTGTCTGGCTAATTTCCAATGTCGCTCCGCGACAGTTTGGCCTTTGCCATTTCGATCAGGAACCGCCGGCGGATGACATCGTAGCCACGGTCTTACTGAAACGTGATTGATTGCGCGACCACCAATCGGATCTGATTTCCTCCGCCAGCTTCCACGCGTCGCTTTCAGTGAGGCGGCTGCGGCGCGCGATCGTCTCAACGCGCAGCCAGTCCACAAAAGCTCTCACCGCTTCAGCGGGCATCCCGTCGGTTGGTATGCTGACGCGAATCGCTTTTTCAGAAGTTTCCACCGCAATCATGGGATGAATGTCCCGCCTTTGCTGCGTGAAATCAAGCTCTTTTGAAAAGGGGGCAGAAAAGGGGGCGCCCATTAACGCGCTAAGGTTTGACCCTGATCAGGGGAACGAGGGGTTGAAAACCACAACTTTCCAGCAAATGCCGGAGGGAAGGCAAATGGAAACGAGCCGGGAAACGAGCCGGGTCGGAGACCGGCGCTCCGGCGCGGCGGGTTGACAAAGCGCGGCCATGAAGGAACATGGTCGAACTATGAAACATCGGGCTTGGCTGGCATTCGGACTATTCTATTTGGCGGCCTCAGCGGTCCGCGCCACGACCTATTATGTGGCCACAAACGGCTTGGACGCCAACGCCGGCACCGCCACCAACGCGGCGTGGCGCACAATCCAGCACGCCGCCACAACGCTGGCGCCGGGCGACACCGTGCTCGTGCGGGGCGGCGTCTATAACGAAGTGGTCACGGTCGGCGTCTCCGGGACGGCGACGAATAGAGTCGTCACGTTGCAGAACTTCCCCGGCGAAACGCCCGTGGTGGACGGCAGCGGCCTGCCAGTGCCGCAGTTGGCGTATGCGGCAGGGTTGTTCGAGTTCACCAATGCGAGCTACGTCACGGTCCAGGGCTTTGAAATCCGGAATTACCAGACCGCCAGCGCCGCTTGCGTGCCGGCGGGCATTGACATCACCGGCGCGCCGCACGACCTCACGTTCATTTCCAACCGGGTCCATCACATCGCCAACCGGAATGCCAGCGCCAGCGCCAACGCCTATGGCATTGCCGTGCATGGCACCCTGCCGCAGGCCATCAGCAACCTGGTTTTTCGCGGCAACGAGATCTGCAGCAACACGCTGGGCCAGAGCGAATCGTGCTCGCTCGACGGCAATGTGACCGGCTTTGAAATCAGCGGCAATTTCATCCACGACAACAATAACATCGGGCTTGGCTTCATTGGTTATGAGGGTGTGTGTTCCGATGCCAGCCAGGATTATGCGCGCAACGGCGTTTGCCGCGGCAACGTCGTCTGGAACATCAGCGATGCCGCCAATCCGAGCTACCCCGCCCATGATTATTCCGCGGACGGCATCTATGCCGACGGCGGGTCCAATGTGTTGATCGAACTGAACGCCGTGTGCCATTGCGATCTCGGGGTGGAAATGGCCAGCGAACATGCGGGCCATGCCACGTGGGCATGTGTCTGCCGCGACAACCTCATCTGGTCGAACCACACGACTGGCATTTCCATTGGCGGCTACAAAGCCAGTGTCGGGCGGACGATTGGCTGTGTCATCACCCGCAACACGCTCTATCATAATGACACCTTGCAGGGCGGCACCGGGGAAATGGAACTGCAATACGCGCCAGCCGCGAACTCCATCACGCACAACCTCTTCGTGGCCAACGCCCAAAATCTGTTCGTCAGCGACAATTTCAAACAAAACACCAACAACTTGCTGGACTGGAACCTGTATTTCGCGCCCGGCGGATCGAACCATTGCACTTGGATGTGGAAGAAGCGGACTTACACGGGGTTCGCCGCATGGAAAAGCGGCACCCCCAATGACGTTCATTCGCGGTTTGCCGACCCGCTGCCAATAAAATCGGACATACTCACGAACTGGCTGCCGGTGCTGGCCAATTTTTCCAATGCCGATTTTTCAATGTAGCAGCCGACGTGAGGAGGCTCCAACGAAATGCTTTATTCCAAAGGAATTGGAGCCTCCTCACGTCGGCTGCTACATCTTCAGCGGATTAATCGCCGAGGCAGATTCCCAGCGAACGGGTGGCGTGGACGAATCCCGCGTCCAGCGGCACGGTGCGCAGCCGGCCGGTGGCTTCCGCCAGCGAGACGCTGTCCACAAAACTTCCGGTGTGCGCGACCATCCGGCCGAATCGGCCTTCGGTGATCAATTCCACGGCTTTGGCGCCGAACAAAGTGCAGAGTACGCGGTCCATGAACGTGGGACTGCCGCCGCGTTGCAGGTGGCCGAGCACCATCACGCGGGTTTCCTTGCCGGTGCGCTGCTCGATTTCCGCCGCCACCACGGCGCCGATGCCGCCCAGCCGCGCCTCGCGATTTTGTTGCTGCGCGCCGGTCGTCACAAAATCGCCCCCCGCCGGTTTCGCGCCTTCAGCGGCAATGACGAGGGTGAAATGTTTGCCCTGTCTTTCGCGTTCCCGGATCGCCTCGCAAATCGCCTCGTAATGAAAAGGAATTTCGGGAATGAGGATGACATCCGCGCCGCCCGCCATGCCCGCGTAAATGGCGATCCAGCCGGCGTAACGGCCCATGACTTCGAGCACCATCACGCGGTTGTGGCTTTCCGCCGTGGTGTGCAGGCGGTCCAGCGCATCCGTGGCGCAGGCCACGGCGGAATCGAACCCGAACGTGATGGTGGTGGCGGCGAGGTCGTTGTCAATGGTCTTGGGCACGCCGACGATGGGGATCCCGGCCTCGTGCATCTGTTGGGCGATGGTGAGCGAACCGTCACCGCCCACCGAGACGAGCGCGGAAATGCCCAGCGTTTCCATGCCGCGCTTGGTTTCGTCCATCAATTCCTTCGGCAATTGCCGGGTTTCACCGTGGCCGGTCTTGGCGGAAAACTGCCCGCGATTGGCCGTGCCCAGAATGGTGCCACCGCGCACCAGCAGGCCGGCCAGCGCCTGGTAATCCAGCACACGATAATTTTGCGGCGGCAGCAGGCCGTCGTAGCCGCCGATGATGCCGAGGGTTTCCCAGCCGCGCTTGGCGGCGGTCTTGGCCACCGCGCGAATCACGGCGTTCAAGCCGGGACAGTCGCCGCCGCCGGTGACAATGCCGATTTTCATATTGAATCAGCGTGTTATAGGTATAGGAACCGGGGTTGGTCCAAGGGAAAGACCGGGGAGCTCCGCGGGGCGGACGGACGGGATTCGGGTGCGAAAAATCTTCCGCGTATTGTGCGGCAGCTTGTGAAAACTTCTGATTGGCACCTTCACCCGCATGGTCTCAAAGAAATGATTCAAACAAATGGTCGCCGCGATGTCAATTTCTTTTAAATGGCCTTCTGAATCGCTGAATCGCTCAAAGTTGGTCGCGGAGCGACATTTGATGGTAGCCGTGGGTTTCAACCCACGGTCGCGCGATTTTTGTCTGGCCACCGTCGCGGAGCGACGGTTGAGTGCCCCAAACCAAAGCAGGTCGAAGCTACCGAATCAAATAGGAAGAACGGCATTTGTGAACGTGAATTCAAGCGTCGCGACGCGACATGGGAGGTCTGGAGCATCCCTTTCCGTGGGTTGAAACCCACGGCTACCATCATGGGGTCGCTCCGCGACCAGGAGGGCCGCGCATTGGAACCATGAACCGAAGCGCGGGCCTCCGGTGCGGCTCGACGGCGACTGTTTCCAACGAGCCGTGCCCGGAGGCCGGCGCTCCGGTTGTTCCGAAAATAGGTCGGTTCGCACGAATACGCGATATGGAGGATATCGGGATGCAATGTAGCCAAGTCTTCAGCAAGACGATTTTCATCCGAAATGGTGGCCCGAAGGGCCGGGGGGGATTCATGGGTTCAATGCGCGAAAAGGTTTGGGAACTTGCCAAGAAAACTCGACCGCCGGCCCGTTCGCTGGCATATAAGGTGGCTGTGAATTTAATCGCTGTTCAAAAAGTGGCCGTCCAAGCCGCGCGCGCCGCCGGCAAGGTGATGCGCGACCACTGGCACTTGCCGAAAAAAATCAACGTCTCCGAGGCCCACGACATCAAGCTGGAACTCGATGTCCGCTGCCAAGCGCTCATCGAAAAAATCCTCGCCGCCGCCTTCCCCCAAATTCCCGCGCTCGGCGAGGAGGGCAACACCGGCGACACCACGGCGGAAGCTCGCTGGGTGATTGATCCGATTGACGGCACTGTCAACTACGCTTTCGGCCTGCCGCACGCGGCGGTTTCCATCGCGCTCCAGTCCAAAGCTGACCGGTGGCACGCGACCGGTGACCAGCAAGACCGCCGCGCGCCAAACCTTGTCACCCGGCACTCGTCACACGTGACCATCGTCGGCGTGATTTACGACCCGTTTACCGATGAGCTCTGGACCACCGCATTTGGCCAGCCAACGCGTCTGAACGGTAAAATCGTCCGCGTCAGCAACTGCGCCAAAGTCAGCGAGGCCATCATCGCGACGGGTTTTTCCAAGAGCCAGGCGAACCTGGTCAAGAGTCTGCCGGATGTTATCCGCCTCGCGCAGCGCGCAAGAAAAATCCGCATCATGGGATCGGCGGCGATGGAACTGGTTTATGTCGCCAGCGGCCGGCTGGATGCCTATGTGGAACGCACCGTCAGTTTGTGGGATGTGGCCGCGGGCGCGCTGCTCGTGGAAAACGCGGGCGGCGAGTTTTATGCCGTGCCCGCACCCGGCGGAAAAATCCGCATGTGCGCCGACAACGGGCAATTGCGCAAAAAACTCCAACTCCGCAGCATGTTGACGTAAGGAATTTAACCCGAATTCCGAGATTGAATTACCACAAAAGAACACAGCGCGGCTGATGCCGCATCCAAAACAATAAAGCGAGGATGAGGATGAGGATGAGAAGGAGAAGGAAGAATTTGCGCAGGCTGCGGAGACTTTGCAGGATAGTGGTACAAAGAGCGCAAAGAAAGGGGCGGAAAGGATATTTCAGCGGGAAATTACCTGCCTCGTTTCGACATTCAAAATCAGCGCGTCTGGCTTTGTGTTCTTTGTGTTCTTTCGCGGCCAACTTCGGTTTTCGGGTTTAACCGCCGCGTTGGGGTTAGCGGTGCTCCCACGAACCAACCAAGCCTTCGCGCATGCCAAAGCGGTGCTGAAGCCACCGCACTCTCCAAACGCTAGCGCGACTGTCAAGCCGCGATCGAGTTCGCGAAGCGTCTGGTGCGGCGCGTTCACCGCCGCTTTCGTCCCCCGCAACACGCCCGCAAACCAATAAAAACCTCCGCCCGCGCAAAAGCGCCAGAGGGCTGGCGCACTCCAGAACGCTCATGCGCTTGTCAGACGTCGAAGGTTCGCCCCGCGTCGCTTGTTCCCCCACGCGCTGCGCGCCGGGACGGCCCGCAGACCGCAGGCATTGCCAAATGGAGCGAAGCTGGTCGCGCTACTTCTTGGGGTTCAAGTCGTCGAAAAATTTCTTCACCTTTTCCAACGCCTGCGCGCGATGGCTCAACCGGTTTTTCACGTCCTCACCGAGTTCGGCGAAGGACTGGCTGAACCCCTCCGGCACGAACAGCGGGTCATAACCAAAACCGCCGTGGCCGCTGGCCGCAAATTGAATTCGCCCCTCACAGGAGCCGTCAAAAATCTGGGCGGCAAATTCATTCGCATAACACACTGGCGAGGCGCTTTCGAGGTGCGCTTCCGGCACGGGCACGAGCGCGATGACACAACGAAAGCGGGCGGTGCGCTTGGCCAGCGGCACGTCCTTGAGCAGCCGGAGCAATTTGGCGTTGTTATCCGCGTCGGGAGAATTGCCGGTGGCGCTGGCCGACGCGCCGTCCGCGCTCCCGCCCAGGGCGGCAAAGCGCGCGGAGTGCACCCCGGGCGCCCCGTTCAAGGCATCCACCTCCAGCCCCGAATCATCCGCCAGAACGAAATTCGGCATTGAATGTTGAATGGCTGGTCCGCCGTAGCCTTGGCGAAGGAGGAAGAATGTTGAAGGTTGTTCCATCACCCACTTGGCCAGTTCCCCGGCTTTCTTGGCCGCGTTGCCAGCAAAGGTGTCGGCGTCCTCCACGACTTGGGGCGCGGCGGGAAAAGCGTTGAGCGTGAGGCAGCGGAAGGGGGCGCCGAGAATGGCTTGGATTTCCCCGACCTTGTGGGCGTTGCGGGTGGCGATGAGCAGCGTCGTCATGGCCGGACGCTACCACAAAAAATAGGGCGATGGCGAGCTTGACGCGCGCGTTTGACGCGGCAGAATCAAGCCATGCAATCTCACATCGCCCTCGTCGTGGCCATCACCCTGGCCACCCTCACCCCCCGCCTCGTTTCCGCGGAAACGGTTTGGCTGGACAAACTGGATCTCGGCTCCGCCTCGCAAGGCTATGGCCAGCCGCACAAAAACAAGTCTGTGGACGGACATCCGCTGACCGTCGGCGGGCAGGTCTTTGAACGCGGCTTTGGCACGCACGCCGAAAGCACATTGATCGTCAATCTGGATGGCGGCGCGCAGACCTTTTCCGCCAGCGTGGGCGTGGACGACGAAGTGAACAAGAACCCGGCCGCGAGCGTGGAATTCAGCCTGATTGGCGACGGCAAGGTGTTGTGGAGCAGCGGAGTGATGCACGCGGCCGAGAAGGCGAAGTATTGCGAGGTGCCGTTGTCCGGCGTGAAATCGCTCACGCTGAAGGTGGGCGACGCGGGCGACGGCATTGATTTCGATCACGCGGACTGGGTGGATGCGAAATTCGAAACCACCTCGGCCAAGACTTTTGTGGTGAGCGGCGAGCCGCTGCCCGAACCGGTCGCGCCGTATATTCTCACGCCGGCGGCGCCCGCCACGCCGCGCATCAACGGCGCCAGCGTGTTTGGCGTGCGGCCCGGCTCGCCGTTTCTGTTCACCATCGCGGCCACCGGCGAGCGGCCGATGACCTTTTCCGTGAAGGAACTCCCCAAGGGGCTGACTTTGGACGCCGCCACCGGCCATATCACCGGCACCTTGAAGGACAAGGGCGAATTCACCGTGACGCTCGGCGCCCACAATTCGCTCGGCGCGGCGGAAAAGAAATTCCGCATCGTCTGCGGCGACCAGATCGCGCTGACGCCGCCGATGGGCTGGAACAGTTGGAACTGTTTTGCCGCTGCGGTTTCGGAGGAACGCGTGAAACACGCGGCGGACGCAATGGTGAAAAGCGGCTTGATCAATCACGGCTGGACCTACATCAATGTGGACGATTTCTGGCAGAATCATCGCAATTCCAAAGACCCGACGCTGCATGGGGAATTTCGCGACGCGCAAGGTGTCATCGTGCCGAACTCCCGGTTCCCGGACATGAAAGGCATGGCCGACTATATCCATTCGCTCGGCTTGAAGGCGGGGTTGTATTCCTCGCCCGGCCCCTGGACGTGCGGCGGTTGCGCCGCGAGCTGGCGGCACGAGGAGCAGGACGCGCAGACGTACGCGAAGTGGGGTTTTGACTATCTGAAATACGACTGGTGCAGCTACGGCACCATCGCCTCCGGCGGCGACCCGAACGCCAAGGATATTCCGCTCTGGGGCAAGACCGCGAAGGACGACGAGGGCGCGATTTATCCTTACCGGGTCATGGGCAAATTCCTCCGCGCCCAGCCGCGCGACATCGTGTTCAGCCTGTGCCAATACGGCATGGCGGATGTGTGGAATTGGGGCGGCTCGGTGAACGGCAATTGCTGGCGCACGACCGGCGACATCGTTGACACCTGGCACAGCCTGAGCGGCATCGGGTTCCATCAGGAAAAGGCCGCGCCGCACGCCCAACCCGGCAACTGGAACGATCCCGACATGCTCATTGTGGGCCAGGTCGGCTGGGGCAATGTACACCCCACGCGCCTGACGGTGGATGAGCAATACACGCACATCAGCCTCTGGTGCCTGCTCGCGGCGCCGCTGCTCATCGGCTGCGACATGGAAAAGTTCGATGACTTCACGCTGAACCTGTTGAGCAACGACGAAGTGCTCGCGCTGGACCAGGACGCGCTGGGCCGGGAGGCGACCTGTGTTTGGACCAACAACGCCAATGTGCATGTCTATGTCAAGCCGCTGGAGGATGGCGGCCGCGCCGCCGGCTTTTTCAATCTGGGTTCCACGGCGGCGAATGTGGATTTCAACCAGTTTGCGGCCGCCGGCTTGTCCGGCACACTGCATGTCCGCGATTTGTGGCGGCAGGAAAATGTGGCGGACGTACACACGGACTCTGGCTCGCTGGCGTTGAAGGTTCCCGCGCACGGCGTGGTGCTGTACAAATTCACCGCCGCGAAGTAAGCGGCGCGTTCTGAGCGCCGGGCACCGCCCCGGCTCATTGGAGCGTTGTTTGAAACACGCCGGGTCGGAGACCGGCGCTCCGTTGTTTCGGCGGCGGCACTTCCTCCGGCATCCGGGCGAGGCCTGTCATTCTGCATAAATTTCCATGATCGGATTTAGTCGGATTTACCCGGATTAGCTTGGATTTACGGGGAAAGTTGGAATTGGGAAAGTGCCTCCTCGCAGTTTTGCTGCGGCGGACACAGAGGGGCCAAGACGGGACGACGAAACCACGAGACCACAGAACCAGAGTTCGTAGTTCGGTAGTCCGCCGCCCCGTCGTCCCATTCTGCATGGTCGCCGCAGTCACGGGACGATGATGGCACAGATTGGGGAGGGGCGTGTGTTAGCCGCTAACACAAAATGCGATTTTTGCGCGATTTCGTGTAAGCGGCTAACACGTGCTCGCGAGTGTCAGCATCTTTTCAGCCACGGCCCCGCCTACGACCTACTCCGGCGTGACGAGTGGGGAGGGATGAATTCAGATAAAAAAGGGCCGGAAGGAATTCCAAATCAACGCAGAGACGCGGAGAACACGGAGAACCGCGAGCAGGCGGACGGAGAAACACTCTATGATTATGCGGAATTCGATTATCGTTACGAAACCTATGACATGAAGCTACCGGAAGAACCCGCCGAAACCGACAGGGTTTCCGAAGACGCGTGGCTGAAATTCCTTGACCGGCTGGCAATCAAATATGGCAAGCGCCGGCCTGACCATCTATTTTTGCTCCGGGAGCGCGGGGCATTGACCACTGACGAAGTGCGACGACTCGCCCCACAGGCCAAGCCATCCCAGTGAAGACCGACAAGCCGCCCTGCCAGGACGTGGCGGGAGCGGTTTGTGCTTCCCGTTGGCTGGCACATTCCGTTAATGTCAGCGATGCCGTTTGCTTGGAATGAAATCAACTGCCATGACCTTTGCTGAATTCAAAAAGAAATGGTCGCGCTACCAGGGCAAGGAAACTTCCGCCTATCAGGAGCATTTCAGCGATTTGTGCCGGGTGCTTGGCGAAAAAACGCCAAACGAAGCCGACCCATCCGGCACGGATTTCTTCTGCTATCAGAAGCGCGTGGTCAAAGACGCGGAGCTGTTCGACATTGAAACGCCCGACGCCAGCGAGCCAGAGGAGCGCGGCTTTGCCGACGTGTGGAAGAAGGGTTGTTTCGGCTGGGAATACAAGGGCAAGAAGAAGAACCTCGACGCGGCCTATAAGCAGTTGCAACGCTACCGCGAAGCCCTGCTCAATCCGCCGCTGCTGGTCGTTTGCGACTTCGACCGTTACATCATCCGCACCAATTTCAACGGCGCGGCTCAGGAAACCCACGAATTCACCAACGCCGAGATTGACCGTCCGGAAAATCTTCGGGTTCTTCGCTCGCTGTTCACCGACCCGGATTTTCTCAAACCGCAGCGCACCGCCGCCCAGGTGACCGAGAAAGTGGCGGAACTGATTGCCGCCGTCGCCCGTTCGCTCCAGAGCCGCGAAAGCGTTGAGCTTGCCGACGCCAAATCCCGCAAGGAGGTGAACGTGGCGCAAAAGAAAAATCTTCGCATCGCCCGGTTTCTGAATCGCATTGTCTTTTGTTTCTTCGCCGAGAACACCGGCCTGCTGCCCAAGAAACTTTTCACCGAAATTGCCAAGACGGGGATTGACGACCCGAAACTGTTTGCCGAGACGCTGGAAAAGCTATTTGCGGTCATGGCGAAAGGCGGCACGTTTGGCAAAGACAAGATTCGGCACTTCAACGGCCATCTGTTTGAGGAAGCCAGCGTCTTTGAACTCACCGAAACCGAGTTGCGGCAGCTTGCCGATGCGGGCGAGGCGGATTGGCAATTCATCCAGCCCAGCATCATGGGCACGCTGTTCCAACGCGCCTTGGACGAAAGCCACCGCGCGCAATTGGGCGCGCACTACACCAGCGAACCGGACATCCGCGACTTGGTGGAACCCGTGCTCATGGCCCCGCTCCGGCGGGAATGGGCAGCGCTCAGGGCCAGCCTGCTGCCGGCGTTCAAGCGGGGCAAGGGGACGCCCCAGGACCGCGCCCGCCTGACTGCTTTGCTCAAAACGTTCCGCGCCATCACCGTGCTTGATCCGGCGTGCGGGAGCGGCAATTTCCTTTATGTCTCGCTGCAATTGCTGTTGGCACTGGAAAAAGAGGTCATCACATTCGCCGAGCAAATCGGTTTTTCATTCCCACTGGAGGTGGGCGTGCATCAATTGAAGGCCATTGAAATCAATTCCTACGCTTTTGAGCTGGCCCAGGTGTCCGTGCAAATCGGTTATCTGCAATGGCGGCGCGACAACGGTTTTGACAACGACCGCACGCCCGTTCTGCAAAATCTCGAAGGCTTCCAAAACGAAGATGCCTTGCTCGTGCCGCACTTCCGCAACAAGGCCAAGACGCTCAAGGAAGCGCAAGTGGGCGAACACGCGGGCGACGATGCGTTGAAATTTTACACCGAACGCGAATGGCCGGCAGCCGACATCATTGTCGGCAATCCGCCGTTTATTGGAAACAAGCGGCTACGTGCGGAGCTTGGCGATGCCTACACAAAAGCAGTATTTGACACTTACGGCGACCGGCTCCCGGCCACTTCTGATTTTTGCTGCTATTGGTTTGAAAAGGCGCGGGAATTGATTGCCGAAGGCAAGTGCCGGCGGGCGGGCTTGCTGGCAACCACCGGCTCGAAACAAATCAGCTCGCGGCGGGCCTTTGAACACATCCAGGAAACCGGGAAAATATTTTTCGCAATCTCTGACCGCGATTGGTTCGATGCCGGCACGGCCATTCGCATTTGCATGGTTGGGTTTGGCGGTGCAGACATGACCGACAAGCCGACCCTCGACGGCAAAGAAGTTGCCAGAATAAATGCTGATTTAAGCACCGGCCTCGACACCACGGGCAAACAATATCTTCACGCCAACGAAAAACTTTGCTTCATGGGCACGACGAAAGTTGGCGATTTTGACATTCCGCAAGCGCAAGCCATCACAATGCTTTCGGCGGTAAATCCGCATGGCAAGCCGAACAGCGATGTCTTGCGCCCGTTCCGAAACGGCAGTGATCTTGTGCAGGCGGATTCGCAACGCTGGATTGTAGATTTCGGTGTCGGCACGCCGATTGAATCCGCGTCCCTCTACGCAGAGCCTTTCAAGCACGTAGTTGAATTCGTGAAACCAGAGCGAATGAAAAACAACCGCAAAACTCGCGCACAGCATTGGTGGTTATTGGGCGAAACGCTACCCGCCTTTCGTAAGGCAACTGGTGTGTTGCCGCGCTACATCGGCACGGCGCGGGTTGCCAAGCACCGGTTATTCGTCTGGCAAGATTCCCCCGTTTTGCCGGATTCGAAGGTTATCGCCATTGCGTTCGGTGATGATTTTCATTTTGGCATCCTACAATCGCAACTTCACATCATCTGGACAAACGCGACCCAAGCTTTGCACGGCGGGGAACGCCCAACTTACAATCCGACAGAATGTTTTGAAACGTTTCCGTTCCCGCGCCAGGCACCCAAGGAGGAAGCCGCGATTGCGGCCGCCGCCCAAGAATTGAACGCGTTACGCGAACGCTGGCTTAATCCGCCCGAATGGACGCAACCGCGCACGCTGGAATTCAAGGGCACGGTTGGCGGAGCCTGGAGTCGCTACATTGACGCAACGACAGTCAAGGAAATCACTTTGCCGGGACAGGATACACTTCCCGAAAACGAGCGGAAGAAAATTCAAGTCGGGACAGTGCGCTATCCCCTCCTGGAGCCATGTGACGCCGATTGCGCCACCAAGCTCCAAGACCGCACGCTGACGAAACTTTACAACGAACGCCCGGCTTGGCTGGATTTGGCGCACAAGAAACTGGATGCTGCCGTCGCCGCCGCCTACGGCTGGCCGGCGGATTTGAGCGATGAAGCCATCTTGGAAAAATTGCTGGCGTTGAATCTCGAACGCGCGGCGGAGGAAGCCAAAGCCGCAAACATGAAAGCGCCAAAAGTGCAGCGCACCAAGCACGCGGAGGAATTGATCTAAAATTATGCCTGATATTTTTTATGTTTAGGTCTTGGTTCTACAAAGATACCGCTCCTGACGGAGCTTGCGTTTATTACGGTCTCGTAACTACAACTATGCCGCGCCTACGGCGCTGAGGAGAGCGATTTCACATGTCGTTGCATTCCAGTGCTTTACGCGTTAAGTAAGGGCCATTCTCCCTGCGGGATGGGAAAGGCGTTTCGACTGCGGAATGCAGGTTCAAACGCTCTATTTCCCGCGCCAGAAATCCAGCACCTCGCTCCAGAACTGCGCTGGCGGTTCTCCGATGAACACGTGCTGGCAGTTCGGAAACAGCCAAAGGCGTTTGGGGCCGTCATAGCCGTCGTAGAGCCGCAGCCCAAATTTTGCCGGCACCACCTCATCGCGTCCATCCACCATCACTCCGAGTGGCCCGTGAAAATGACGCAGATAATCTGCCGAGGGAAACCGGTCAACCAGCAAGAGGGACACCGGAAGGAATGGCATGCGCTCCTGGGCCACACTGGTCAATCGGTCATACGGCGAGAGCAAAATCAGCCCGGCGATCTGGCCTGGATGCGTACCCGCCAGATATGCGGCCACGCCGCTGCCAAGCGATTCGCCCAAGAGATAGACCGGCTGGTTCGTGTCCAACGTGGCCAGCGCTTCGTCCGCAGCCTGAAAGAGACTTTTCTGGCTGGGCAAGCCTGGGCGGTCCGCGTAGCCGGGATATTCCAGGAGATACACATCCAGATCGGCGACGTTTTGAAGGTCATTCACATAATGAGCGCAGCCGACTGTCCAACTGCCGTTGCCATAAACGATCAACACCCGGCCTGCCGCCGGTTGTTTGCCGGCCTGCCGTTTCATGCCAATGGCCTGGCCCGCCGGATTACGCCAGCGTTCCAGCCGGGCGTCTCCGGCCGCCCAGTCCACGTGTTCCGCCGTTTTATGCGGCGGAAAATAAATCATCCGGCGCTGCAAAGTGGCACAGCCGAGGCAAACAAGCACATACACCGCCAGACACAACAGCAAGATCTGATAAATGTGGCGGCGAAACGTGATCCGAGAGCGCGGTTGATTCATCCATCGCATTATCACATAAATCGCGGCGGGATGTGGATTGAAAAAAATTGTGTGAACATCGAAAAAAGAAAGGCGCGATTCTATTTGCCATTCCGACAGGCTAACGCCGAATTCCGAAATGGTTCCTTGCGGTTTTGGCCGCTGCGCGACCGATGACGGTGGCTGTGGGGTTCAGCCCACGGAACCGAATCTTCTTCTTGCCTGCTACGAGTTGCCACGAGTTGCTTGCCGCTGGGGCCAATTTCTGGCTTAATGCGCGCTGTTCATGAGTGAAAAGAAAAAGAAAGATTCGCAGCAGCCCGAACTGCCCATCGAAGGCGCAAAACCCGCCGGCGGGGGTGACGCCGCGCCCGGGGCCGTCCCAGGCGCGAAGCCCGGCGACGAGCCGGGCAAGGGCAACGGGGCCGACCATGTCGTGGCCGAAAGCTTTGAAACGCCGGCGCACCGGCCGTTCGATCCGCGGAAAATCCAAGCCGGCCTGCACACGCGGGTGGACCGCGGATTTCTCGACTATGCCAGCTACGTCATCCGCGACCGCGCGATTCCGAATCTGGCCGACGGCTTGAAGCCGGTGCAGCGGCGCATTCTCTGGGCCTTGCACGAAAAGGATGACGGGCGCTTCATCAAGGTGGCCAATGTCGTGGGGCATACGATGCAGTATCATCCGCACGGCGACGCCTCCATTGGCGACGCGCTGGTGGTGCTGGCCAACAAGCGGTATCTCATCGAAGGCCAGGGCAATTTCGGCAACATTTTCACCGGCGACCCGGCCGCCGCGCCGCGCTACATCGAATGCCGCCTGACCGGGCTTGCGCGCACGGAGTTGTTCAACGACGAGATCACCGACTTCGTGCCCAGCTACGACGGCCGCAACCAGGAACCGGTCACGCTCCCTTGCAAATTGCCGGTGACGCTGATGCTGGGCACCGAAGGCATCGCCGTGGGCCTCAGCGCGCGGATTTTGCCGCACAATTTTCCCGAACTGCTCGAGGCGCAGATCGCCATTCTCAAGAAACAGCCGTTCAAGTGCCTGCCGGATTTCCCGACCGGCGGCCTGATGGACGCCCGCGATTATCAGGATGGCAAAGGCTCGGTGAAAGTCCGCGCCCGCCTCAAGGTCAAGGACGAATCCACTTTGGTCATCACGGAAATCCCACCCACCACCACCACGGACTCGCTCATCGCGTCCATCGAGGACGCCGTGCGCAAGGGCAAGCTCAAGGTGAAGTCCATCAATGATTTCACCTCCGAGACCGTGGAGATCGAAATCAGGTGTCCGGCCGGCGTGGACGCGGAAAAAATGGAGGACGCGCTCTATGCCTTCACCGAGTGCGAGACGACCATCAGCAGCCGCATTGTGGTGATCAAGAACAATCGCCCGGTGGAATTGACCGTCAGCGAGGTGTTGCGCGAGAACACGGACCAGCTTGTGGCCGTGCTCCAGCGCGAACTCGAATTGCGCGAGCGGCAATTGCTGGAGGAGCTGCATTACCGCACCCTGGAACGTATCTTTATCGAGGAGCGCATTTACAAGAAAATCGAGCAGTGCAAAACGAACGAGGCCGTCTCCGCCGCCGTTTATGAGGGCTTCAAGCCGTTCAAAAAGGAGCTGATCCGCGAACTCGCGGACGGCGACGTCGAACGGCTCTTGCAGGTGCGCATCCGCCGCATTTCGCTCTTTGACATCAACCAGCATCGCGAGGAGATGGAAAAGACCCGGGCGGAGCTGGACGAGACGCGAAAAAATTTGAAAGGCCTCACGAAATATGTCATCGGCCATCTCGAGGCCTTGCTGGAGAAGTACGGCCCGCAATATCCGCGCTTGACCACCAAATCCGCGCGCCACGAGGAAGTGGATGCCAAGGCCGTGGCGTTCAAGGCCTTCAAGGTGGCCTACGACCGCGAGACCGGCTACGTGGGCTACAAGGTTTCCGGCGAGGAATTCAAGCTGGAATGCACCAAGTTCGACAAGCTCCTGCTCGTGTTCCGCGACGGCACCTACAAGGTCACCGAACTGCCGGAGAAATTGTTCGTCGGGCAGGAATTGTTTTACTGCGGCCTGCCGGACCGCGAGAAAGTGTTCACCTGCGCCTACACCGACCGCGACGCCAGCTACCTCAAGCGGTTCACGTTTGGCGGCACGATCCTGAACAAGGCCTACTCGTGCATCCCCGAGAAATCGCGCATCCTGTACTTTGCGCCGGACACGCCCAAGACGCTCTACGTCCGCTACAAACCCGCGCCGCACCAGAAGGTTTCACAACAGACCTGCGACCCGTCGCAGGTGGAGGTGAAAAACCCGCGCACGCTGGGCCGGCAGATTTCCATCAAGGACATCTCATCGGTCACCGCCGAACCCACACGCGGCTGGGATGAAAACGCGGCGACAACGAAGATTGTGTTTGCGTGAGGCGGCGTCAAATTGACGGCAAATTCGGATTTGCGCGGGTGGACTTTTCCGCGTCCCACGCAATGCGAAACGCCACCCAGCCGCCGCCTGCCAGCAGGAGTGCAAGCAAACCTATTTCCCAGTTGGTGGTTGGGCCTGGCTTTGCCAGCCAGCCAAGACAGCGACAGTTGGCATAAGGATCCATCAAGAACAATCGCGCCAAAAAACAAACCAACCCCCATGCTGCCGAAGCAAGGCAGGGAAGCCAACGCCAAGGGCTGAAGCAGATCAATAAAACAATGAGCAGTTCCATGCTGGCGGCCAGACCCAGCAACTGTTCGTTCGTCACGCCGCGCTGGAAGCGGCCTAAAATGTCAGCGTCGGCGCACCAAGTACGCTCATGAAAAATCGCCGGCCACTTTGCCAGCGCGGTCACTGCAAGAATGATGCCGGCGGTGAGCAGGTAAATCCGAACAAAACTCGGTTTCATAGATTGACGTACCCAGCAATATCACCGCCGCGCATGATTGCAACGACTTTTTCTCCGGAAAAACCTTAAACATAAACGCGCGAATGAAGCCGACACCGGCCACCAGCGCGGTCATGAGCACCGGACGCAGCCGCGTCTTGGCACTGCGCAATGCGACCAGCGCTGGGGCGCACCCTGTCCGCGCAGGTCGTTGCAATAAGCGGGTGGTTGCCGGGGTCGGGAGCAGATGCCCCCCCCTGAAGCGCTTTCGGAGCGCGGCTGTGTCGAAGACCAGCCGCAGCGGCTTGAAACCTTTGAAGATGCTGCGGCTGGTGCCCTGTCGCCCCGCACACAGCCGCGCTCCGGTTCAGGGGTTCAATGCGCGAATGCTTCGGGGAGTTCTTTCAGGGTTGCTGGGTTGCGACTTGCGTTGACCCAGGGTAGGAGCCTGTTCCGTTTGGACCTGCTGACCCTCCTTGAACGGTAGGAGCCGATGTGGGGAGAACCCCTCTCCAGTCTTCATTGGTTCTTCCGTCGTGACATTAGTCGCGGAGCGACATCTGATGGTAGCCGTGGGTTTCAACCCACGGTCGCGCGTTTTTTGTACGGCCACCGTCGCGGAGCGACGGTCGAGCGCCCAAAGCCAAGCAGGCCGAAGCTACAGAATCAAATGGAAAGAACGGCCTTTGTGAACGTGAATTCGAGCGTCGCGACGCGACGCGGGAGGGCTGGGGTATCCCTTTCCGTGGGTTGAAACCCACGGCTACCATCATGGAGTCGCGCTGCGACCAGAAGGGCCGCACATTGGGACCATGAACCGGGGCGCCGGCCTCCAGGCACGGCTCGTGGGAAATGGTCGCCTTCGAGCCGTACCGGAGGCCGGCGCTCCGCACGCGAATCAGTTCCCCAGCGGCTTCTCCTGGGAAACCATCGGACTGGGCGGCATTTCAAAGGCAGCCACCGGGTCCGGTTTCGCCGGATCAAAATCGCCGAAATCGTCCGCGATGGATTTTGCCAGCGGCAGCCTGGCTTGCTTGATGCCGGCCACCACGCACTTGGCCAGCTCATAGCTGCCATAATTGTTGTGGTGCGTGCCGTCTTGAAACGCCCGGCCGAGGTCATTCCCCAAGGCGTGGTAAAGTACCCGGCTCATTGCATGTAAATCAATCAGCGCGCATCCTTCCGCCTTGGCCACGGCGCGCACGGCGTCGGGATAGCCGGCCAGGGTGTCGTGGTCCAAGCCGCCTTTACGTTCCATGGAAGTGACCAGCACCGGCGTGCCGCCGAGCTTGCGGGTGCGCTCGACCACGGCTTTCAAATCCGACTGGTACACGTCCAGCGCATCGGCGGCCTTGTTTTTCTGGTCGTTGTGGCCGAACTGGACGAACAGATAATCGCCCGGCTGCAGCAAGCGGAAAATCTTCTCGAACCGCTGCGCGCGAAGCGAATCCGCCACCGTCTCGCCGGACTCGGCATGATTGGCCACGGCGATTTCCGGTTTGAAAAAGCGCGGCAGCATCTGGCCCCAACTATTCCACGGCTCGGCCGGCTGGTCGCACACCGTCGAGTCGCCGATGAGAAAGACGGTCGGCACCTCCGCCTTTTCAATCCGCAAGGCGCTCACGCAGGGACGCGTGCCATTGAATTCCAGCGTGAGTTTATCATCCCAGTCCCAGACTTCCGACGTCTGCTCGCGCGCCTTGAGGTGAACATGGTTGGATGCGGAAATCATGGGCGTACGCAAGTTCACGATGAAGGTGCACTCTGCCAACTTGGCCGGCGTGGTGCGGATTTTTTCCAGCATCAACCGGCGCAATTCCGCCTTCACCGTCGTGATGGATTCGCCGGCCTGGTCCCCGAGCGTTGCCGTCACCCGATAATTTCCCTCCGGCAGCTTCACGGAAAAATAAAAGGGCTTCGTGCTGGAAATGGATTGCGGCTGGGCGTCCAGGTTCGCGCCCGGCTCGAAACCATAACCGAGCGCCGGGGAGTAGAGGTTGGCCGGGGAAACTGGAATGGCGTCCGGCGCGCTCTTTCCGGTGCCGAAAGCAAACTTGAAATCCGGCTGGCCGGCGGCGGCCAAGCCGGCCGCCAGTGCCAGTGAGGAAATAATGGTGACGGCGCAGAGGAAGGAGGCGATTGGTTTCATACCGGTTTCAAGCGGGTGTTAATGGACAATGTTTTGAAGGGTGAACGTCCATCCAAGTATGCCCAATGCCGATACGGCTCATATTGCTGCCTTTTCTCGGTGCAGCGCTTCTCCAGTGCGGCCATTTCCTCCGGTGAATAGGGCTTGAAATTCGCGGCGGCCGCCGTGTTCGGTTCCAGCCAGGCCAGCGAGTCAATGCCGGAGATCAGCGTGGTGATCGGCAGACTCAAGGTGTAGCGCAGCGCCTCCGCTGCCGTGATCACCCCGTCCTTGACCGACCCGGCATTGCCGCCCAGGGTTTTCATGGCCAGCGGCGCGATCCCCTGCTTGATCAGTTCGGGCAACACCAATTTTTGAAACCCCTCGGCGTGCGCGTCGAACACGGAGAGCGGCATCTGGACCGTGTCGAACGGATATTTATGCGCCAGCACCCGCAGATGGAACTTGGGGTTGAGATGTCCCGTAAAGCCGCAATAGCGGATCTTGCCTTGTTTGCGGGCCTGTTCCAGGGCTTCGATCGAGCCGCCCGGCAGGAACATCGCATCGGCTTCGGCTTCCGAGCTGACCTGATGCACCTGCCACAGGTCGAGGTGATCCGTCTGCAATCGTTTCAAGGATTGTTCGAGCATGGCCAGGGCCTTTTCCTTGCTCTGCTGGCCAGGCAGGTGGGTGCAGACCTTGGTCATCAGAAACACCTGGTCGCGTTTGCCGGCCAACGCCTTGCCCATCCATTCCTCGCCCCGGCCGTCATGATATTCCCAGCAATTGTCGAAGAAGGTCACCCCATGATCAATCGCCTGATGGGCAATGCGGGTGGATTCCTCGACGGTTTTCGCCAGAGCCAGGGTGTGTCCGCCAAGGCCCAGGGACGAAACCAGCTCCTCATGCCGCCCGAGTTTCCGCCGGGGCACGGGCGCGGAGAGGGCCTCGGCCAGGGCGGCCTGGCTCACGGCCACGCAAGCGCCGGCGAGGCCCACGGTTTTCAAAAAAGTCCGGCGATTGTGGCTGGAGGGATTTAGCATGGTTTGATTCTGGATTTTGCGCCAAAAAAGAAAAGCAGAAAGCGGGAGCAAAAATCCGGGGGCGTTGACAAAGTAGCCGCCGAGGTGACGCGTGATGCGCGTCGGAGAACTGAGTTTATCCCGAATACCGAAGTTGCCCGGGACACAGCCGATGCGAGGTGTTGTAGCGCAGACATTCCTGTCTGCGGGTTCACGGGACTTTCCAGTCCCGTGTTTCCGTGCGGGAACTGGCGACTGGAAAGTCGCCAGAACCCGCAGGCTGGAAAGCCTGCGCTACGGGCGAAGCGCAATTTGACTTCGGTTCTCGAGTTCAACCGTCAATTGCGCTGCAGGGCTATGCACATCACGGGTTCGATACCTGCGGCCAGAGCGATTGCCAATAGCGGCGTGCCGTGTTGTAGCAGTCCATCGTCTCCGCAGCGTCGGCGGCCAGTATGCCGTAGCGCCTCATTTCCCGAATCCAATCCGGGCGCGGACGAAAGCCCGGCATGTCAAAACGCTTCACTGTATCCGGTTGTTCCTGGTCGCGGACGCACATCGCCAGCAACGCGCGATAACTTGGGGCGTTCGTGCTGGCAAAGCCAGCAGACATTTCTCCTACTCTTGGAGGCGAGGGCCGGAGGGAAGTCGAGCCTCGATCCATCGTCTTTGCTATCCGTTAAGCTCGGCGAGGAACCGAGGCAACTCCAAAATGCTCCCGGACGATAGTTTTATTCCCCGTTGGAAGACAATAAATGTGTTAAGAAAGCCAATTTTTGTGTTGGCTGGCCCGCGTCACGTCGGATTTAATCAACACGCTTTGGCGGCGAGTGCGAGCCTTCAGCTTGCGAAGCTACGGACAACGCCAGACCGGTAGACGGCCTTGAGCATTTCCGCCTGCGGCGGCCAAGGCGAAAATCTATGAAGCAGAAAAAAACGAGCAAAATTACCAAGCAGGCCTCACGGTGGTCGTGGGTCAGAAATAAAACGGGAAATCCAGGACAATACCCAGGGCAGGTTTTGAATCGGTTTCTGGCCGACAAAATAAGAATAGGAATCTTATGAAAAACAATCCTCTCGCTGGCTTCCATGCCACACTGCTCCTGCTCGTAACCAGCCTCATGTGTATTGGGGCGGTGCTGAATGTGCGCGCTGATAACATCAGCGCCCTGACAGTATTGGCCAATTTTGGCACCACCAACCAACCACCGGAGAATCCCGTCGCGTCGCTGATTCAAGGTCCGGACGGCTTATTGTACGGGACGACCGCAAACGGCGGCCTAAACAACGAAGGCACGGTCTTTAAGATTCGAACCAACGGCATGGGGCTTGCCGTACTGAGATATTTCACCAATTCGCCAGTTGCATACAGTCCTTATACCAACACTGTCCAGGCATCAAAACAGTTCTTTCGCCTAATCGCCAACTAGCCAACTGAAAAGGGCTCGAACTTTAGTGTGGACACAAGTGTGGCAGCAATTGGCCGGCAAAAGGCGCCTATGCCTGACCTCAGGCACGGCCAGTTGTTCAATCCCAACAAGCGGCATGCGACTATTTATTCAATGAGTATTTTCGGCGTTGGCCCGTCACTGGCCGTTGTCGGCGGAATGACCTTCTCGCTGATCTTGATCCTTCAGCGCAGCGCCGGCCTTTCGATGCGCGCAGATGCCGCTGGTTGGCCGGGACTCCGCATCACCGGATTTTTTTGCGGGGCGATTGGGCTCTGGTTTTGGATCGGCTCTGCCATCCTGGTCGCCCGCAGCCATCGGCACCACAAGTTGGCGACCCAGGGCGTTTATCGCTATTCTAGAAATCCGATGTATTCCGCTTTTATTGTGTTTTTGATTCCGGCCATTTCCTTTATTTCAGGCGATCTGTTGATTTTGTCGGTGTCGGTCGTGATGTTTGTCGCCTTCAAAGCTTTGATCAGAAAAGAAGAGGCCTATTTGCAGCGGGAGTTTGGCGCGGAATACGAGCATTACGCAAAGCGCGTGGCGCAACTTATTCCATTTATCAAGGTCTGAGCGGTCCCCCAAAACCCCCACGCGCACCGAAAGCCAAAGCGGCTGCTGCCGGGGGCCGGGTTGAGGTCGTGGCGACACGGACTTGCTCACAGACCATGAACCAGCGTTACGGTAGCGCAGCCGTCTCGGCTGCGGGTTCTGGCGGCGTCTCGCCGCCAGTTCGGGGAACGGGCACCGGGATGGTGCCCGAACCCGCAGGCGGGACGCCTGCGCTACGCGGTTCACGGGAAGCGGCGACCTCGCATGGCTTGCGGTGCGCCTGCACTGGGGAACGCCCGGCGATGTCAACCATTTGACGCACGCGGCGGTGAAGTTTCCGCCAGCCAGCCGGCGAGCACGGTGCGGGCGCGCAGGCCAGAGGAATAGAGAACATTCCCTTGACCCACATTCCCCTGACAAAAAATTGGCGGGCTTGGGCGCAAATCGCGGATGTCCGAGGTTACTCGGGGGTTGCACGCGGGGGCGGCAGCGGTTATAAAAGAACTGGAACGTAAACATTTCGATGAAAACAATCGCCGTGGTTGAGGACAATCCGGACAATCGCCTGCTGGTGCGGGTGATCTTGGAACCAGCTTACGCAGTCGTGGAATACGAAACCGGCGGCGACGCGCTGGCGGGTTTGCGGAAGCAGCAGCCGGACTTGGTGTTGCTGGATATTTCGCTGCCGGAGATGGACGGCGAGGAGGTGCTGCGCCGCATCCGGGCCGACGAGTCGCTGCGAGCGTTGCCAGTGATTGCCCTCACCGCCAACGCGATGGCCGGCGATCGGGAGAAATATATCGCCGACGGCTTTGACGATTATGTGGCCAAACCCATCGTGGACGAGGCGCTGTTGCTGGAGGCCATCCGCCGGCACCTGCCCGCCGCGTGAACCCGGCTTTTTTTGTGGACGAAACCAAAACCCTGGATCCGGCCGCCCTCGAACGCCTGCGCAAACTGGGCGGAAACAAATTCGCCGGGGACATGATTGATCTGTTCCTGAGCTACGGCGGCAAACAGGTCGCCGAGGCGCGGGCGGCCTGGCAGGCCGGCCACCTCGCCGGCGTGGCGGGCGCCGCCCACGCGCTCAAATCGAGCGCGGGAAACGTGGGCGCCGGGCAGGTGCAGAAGCTGGCCGCGCAAGCCGAGCAAGCGGCGAAGGACGCGTCGAGCGAGGCCGCAGGCGCAGCCGTGGCCGCCCTCGAACAGGCGTTTGCGGAAACCAAGCCGCTGCTGGAAGCGGCGAAGGCTGGACTGATTTAAGCTATGAGCACAACCACAGACAAATCGCAGACCGCCGTGCGCATCCTGGTGGCGGAGGACTCGCCGCTCAACCAGCAGGTCGCCCTCAAGCAATTGGAGCGACTCGGCTATCCGGCCAGCGCCGTTGCGGATGGCAGCCAGGCGGTGGAGACCCACATCCGCACGCCGCAGGACATCATCCTGATGGATTGCCAGATGCCGGGCACCAACGGCTACGACGCCACCGTGACCATCCGGGACCGGGAAGAATCGCTGGCGGCCGCCGGCACGCCGGTCAAACGGGCATATATCATCGCCATGACGGCCAATACCGAGGCGGATAATCGCGAGCGCTGTCTCGCGGCGGGCATGGACGATTTCATCAACAAGCCGGTGCAACTGCCCGAATTGGAAGCGGTGCTGCGCCGGGCGTTTTCGGATCGCGCCACCGCCCTGCAAAGGGATGAAATCATTGACCCGATCATCATCGCCGGCCTGCGTCAGTTGCGCCTGCCAGGCCAGCCCGACCCGCTCGCGGAATTCATTGACCTCTTTTTGCGCGAGGCGCCGGCCAGGTTGGATGCCATGAATGACGCGGTGGCCCAGAACGACCCGACCTCGCTGGCCCGCGTGGCCAGCGCCGCCGCCGCGCTCAAGGGCAGTGCCGGCAACCTTGGCGCGCGCCAACTGGCCGCCTTGTGCGAGGAAATTGAGCAGACTGCCCGGAACTGGATGCTGGCAGACACCAAGCCCATTATTCACCGGGCGCGCCAGGAGTTTGACCGCGCGCGCGCGGTGCTGGAAACCATCAAGGCTGGTTGATTAAGAGACAGTTTTGGGGGCCGCGTCCTGTCTTGCGACAAGGCTGGCACAGTGTGCTGGCAAAAAAATGCGGCCAGCCTGAACCCAAAAAACAGGCTGGCCGCTCCATGTACCCAACCACATGAGCCGGCGATTTGCGCCGACCGTTGGGTATGAGCATTTTGCCTGCCAGCGGAGAATTATTTGGAGAAAAGCGGTTGGAGGCGCTGGGCCAGAAGTTGGTAGCCCGCGGCATTGAAGTGCAAACCATCTTGCACAAACAGCTCCGGGCGCGGCTGGCCGTCGGCGCCGAGCGGCAAATCATAGGTCTCAATATATTTCAGGTGCGGCGTCTCCTTGATGAAATTCCCGGCCAACCGGTTCACCTCCTTTTCCTGCTCGTGCTGTTTCCAGCGTGCGATGCTGGGGCTTAGCGAAACGTACACAATTTCCGTCTCCGGCAACTTCGCGTGGACGGTGGCCACAAAATCCTTGAAGTCGGCGAATACCTGTTCCGCGGATTTGCCCGCCCACAAATCGTTGCCGCCGGCGCGCAACACGATCATTCGCGGCGCATAGGGGAAAATCACGCGCGCCGCGAAATGCGTCGAGTCCACGATTTGCGAACCGCCAAAGCCGCGGTTGAACACCGGCTGGCCGGGAAAATCCTGGGCCAGCGATTTCCAGCGCGCAATGGTCGAAGAACCGATGAATTCCACTCCAAGCTTGGGTGGCGGATTGGTGGCATCCACCTGCTCAAATTTGGCGATGGCCTTTTCCCAAGCGGCAAAATTGTGGTTGGTCTCCGCTCCCAGCGCCAGGCCGGCGGACAGGGCAAAAAGGAAGATACCAAACTTCAGCACGGAGCGATTTTTCATGCGTCCAACTTAAGGGCAAGGCCAGCCAAATGAAAAGAAAATTTGACGAGTTCCGAAATCGAAGCCGTGTTTGTGGAGGCGCTGTACCAGTCCTTCGATCAAAACCAAGGGCCGACCGACCTCACCATTGGTTCTGTCCTGACCGAACTTGTTCCGCTGTCCAAACTCATGGCGGAGCAGATCTCAGGACTCAGGGGTTGGGCGAAGGACAGGGCGAGATTGGCGACTTCTTGCCTGGTTGAAAGGGTCGGAAGGAAGATGGTGGTGTGAGGGTTGCAGTTCACGAGGCTCTTCTCGGGAGGAGCATTTTTTTTGCTGGCAGAAACATGCTTGCTGTGTCTGAAGCGGAACACCACAAATCGCCCGGCACCGGGTCCATGGTCAACCCCGCGTCGTTGGCGGGATACACCGTCAGGCTCATGGTGGCGGTATTGGTCAGGACATCTTGCACCGTCAAGGTCAAAACATCCGTCGTCCCCGCGAGCGGCACGTTCTGAATCCAGAAATGGCCATCCCGTTCCACCACCCCGGCAATGACATTCGTGTCCCCCGTGTCATCGGTCACTTGCAGACTGATGGCCGCTGTCGGATCGTCCAAGGTTCCATACACCGTCATATTGCTTTGACCAATCTGCACACCTCCGCCGGCCAGTCCAGTTGAATCGCCGGAGGATTGGTCGCCCCGGTGTAATCCAGCACCAGGTCGAAATTGGTGGTCGTGGTGTTGCCCGCCACGTCGGCCATGCGCAGCGTGATGAAATTGTCATTCGTCGCCAGTGGCACGTCGTAGCATTGGACGAAATTGGTCATGTATTTGCAATAATTCGGTTTATGCCTTGGAACCTCCATTAACTACCGACACGATGACAAAGAGTTTTTCAACATCAAATTGCCAATATGCGGATATGTGGGTCTGACCCGTTTTTGATAAACCCGAACAGGAGTTTGATTTCCTAATGGTTCTCATGAACTCATTTGCTGAAAAGGAGTTCAACTTTCTGCTGGCCTATTTTTGCCGGAGCCTCTCGGCCACCTCGCTGTTGGTGGTGATGGCGAGGCAAAAGCTCTCGCCTGCAGCCAAGGCAATAACATTGCTTAATCCTTCTGGAACAATTACGGGCTGATAATTCATTTGCCCCCAAGCGACCACTGTGCTGTCTTCTCTGATCGCCGCACTGAAACCATCGCCTGCGGATATGGCCACGGCATTGGTTAAGGGGTGACCGTTAATGACGACCGGGATGGCAACCCCATCGCTCCAACTAAGAACCAAGCCGCTTTGTTGAAGAGCCAAATTGTGGTGCGGTCCAGCAGCGATGGCAACTGTATTGGTAACGCCCACCAAAATTTCGGCGGCAATATTTCGATTATGCCATTGGACAACAGTGCCGTCACTTCTAAGCGCAAAATTTTTTCCCTCCCAGGCAATTGACGCCGCGACGGCAACAATATTGCTCAGACCCGCTGGAACGGGCATATCCCATCCAACAACAGTACCATCGCGCCGTAAAGCCAAAGAGCCGTCCCAACCGGCGGCAACAGCGACAACATTGCTGAGTCCAGATGGCACACTAATCGTTCGGCCAGAATTCAAAGCGCCCCAAATCACAACAGTTCCATCCGTTCTAAGTGCCGCGCTATGAGTTCGTCCCGCAGCGATCGAGGTGGCGTTGGTCAAAATATGGTCCGAGACGGCAGCCGGACCGTTCGTTACGCGCAGTCCGGAAATAGTTGGAGCACCGATTGCTTGGCCAAAAACATTCCATCCCCAACCATATACGTTGCCCTCATTATCCAAGGCTAATCCATGCGAATCGCCGCTGGCAATCGCGACGGCATTAGTTAATTCTCGTCTTGCAATTGTTACAATGCCAGTAACGTATAAGTTTGCGCTCGCGACTTCACGACCAAGCTCAAGCTTGTTCGTAGAATATCCGATCGAAGGAACACCCGTCACTTGACCGGCAAGGTTGAGGCCCCATCCCACAATTTTGCTATTCGCCCAAGCCTCAAGAGTTAGGAGAAAGGCCAACAGTGAGAATACACCGGCAGTCGTTGAACGCAATTTTTGCATAAACCACAATCAGTTTGATAGCAACTGCTTTTAGATAATGTTGTTACAATTATTTCGCAACGATTTCAAACGTCGCCGTGCCAGAAACAACATTTGTAGTGATTCCGCCGCCGACCGTTGGCACGGTGATTTGCACATGCAATGAGTACTGTCCCGGCTGGCTCAAGTCAAAAAAACGGTTGAGATACACTACGTCAGGCCCTGCGTATGTGGATACGCAATATAACGATACGGGTCGCATTCGTTCAGGCTGCCTGACCCTGTCATCATTGGAACCCACTCTGGTTGCGGGCGAAACCACGTTAAGGTGTTCGTGCCATTCCGCAGGGTAAATTGATAGCCATTATCCGGGACAGCATTACGCGTCCAAATTCGTGTGGCGGACGAAAGATTTCGGAGAATTATATATGCTGGGACAAATTCGCTTTGTGCGAATCTAAACTGGTGAAATCTCAAAGAAAGCTGGAATCCATCGGCCGGAAGACCCCAGTAGCCATTTGTATCCGCTTCAGCCGCGAAAAATCCAGGGATATAATTATGCCCCGAAACAACGTTTGTGAGATAATAATTTAGTTCATCTTGAACTTTTTCCCCAGCAAATCGAGTGCAAGGATAAAAGTTCAAAAAGAGGTTGGTGGTTCTATAACCACTTGCAAGGTTAAGATCGCCACCGGGACTGACCCACGGAAACTTTACGGTATTGGTTGCAATGTAGTTGGGCTGACCTCGTGCTTGGCAATCAATGAGACATAGCAAAATAGTCCACGATAAGATTTGGAACATGAGCAATTTAGTTTTCATTGAATGCAGGCAGGTTGGTGGCGTCCCAGTTGGCTGGATTTGCAAAAGGAACGTTGACGTAATTTGTTGTCCAAACAGGGAAATCTGTCGTCGGTGAAACATTGGGTGGTGTTGTTCCGTGCGACAGGAGCGTGCCACCATTTGCGCCGTTGGTTACGCCGGAGCCAGACCAGCCCCAATTACCCTCATAGATCGGCACTGGTATCGTGCCAGTTCCAAACTATGGCTGATTCACGAACTCAGAAATCCCCGGTAAAGGCGAAGAAAATGAAATAGTGCTGGACAAATGCCGGCACTGTTTTTAGCTTTGCTGGCGTGAAACTGAAAATACGACCGGTCATCACCGAG
>Ga0316217_10000833_pt1 | contig 42018 bp, 41 predicted proteins | sample 1anoAmetaG_FD_203633 | JGI IMG/M metagenome (GOLD analysis project Ga0316217, IMG submission 203633) | Freshwater microbial communities from Trout Bog Lake, Wisconsin, USA - 1anoA | ecosystem: Environmental > Aquatic > Freshwater > Lake > Hypolimnion/Profundal zone | place: USA: Wisconsin...
GATCCAGAAAGTTCAATTAGTGTTTTTCTGTTGTCGTCAGACAGTATTAACGGTGCTCTTTCAGTTTTTCTTCCCATAATCACCTCCATTTATTAAATGAGGGTAATTATACCAGAAAATGGGAAAATTGTAAACGTTTTTATGAATCTAACTACTAGGCGGTACGGCTGGTAACCTCGATCAGGTGGTAGCCGAACTGGGTCTTCACCGGTCCCAAGACCTTGCCCACCTCGCCGCTGAAAACGACTTCGTCGAATTCCCGCACCATCTGGCCCGGGCCGAACTCGCCCAGGGACCCGCCCTGCCTGCCGGAAGGGCAGGAGGAATTATCCCGCGCGACCACGGCGAAATCGGCGCCGGTCTCGATCTGGTTCTTCAGGGCGAGACAGGCTGCTTCGGTGGCGACCAAAATGTGACGGGCTGTTGCTTTAGGCATGACTCTTCTCCTATCGGGTTGGAAAGAAATATTAACGACTCGACGACTCAAACGACTTCACAAACGGGTGAATATTTACTCGCCCCTACGCCAAAACAATTTCCATCTCACGCGTACCGGACCAGCTCAGACATGTCGCGCACCGCACGGTCCAGACCGACCAGGATGGCCCTGGACATGATGGAATGCCCGATGTTGAACTCCTCGATCCCGCCGATAGCCGCCACCTTCTTGACGTTGACGTAGTTGAGGCCATGCCCGGCGTTCACGCCCAGATCCAATTTCTTGGCGAGTTTCACCGCGTTCTCTATCTTGATCAGCTCCTGCTTCTCCACCTTCCAGTCGGCGGCATCCGCAAAGGCTCCGGTGTGGATTTCGATGTAGTCCGCGCCCGCCTTGTTGGCGGCCTTGATCTGATCGGGATCCGGATCGATGAAGAGGCTCACGATGATGCCTCCCGCCTGGAGCTTCTCGATGACGGGCTTCAGCGCCTCCTGGTGGATCCTCACGTCCAGCCCCCCCTCAGTGGTAAGCTCGGCCCGCTTCTCGGGAACCAGCGTGCACGCCTCGGGCTTGACGGCGAGCGCTATGGCCACCATCTCGTCGGTCGCCGCCATCTCCAGGTTGAGCCTGGTGCGCACCGTTTGGCGCAGGATCTTCAGGTCGCGATCCTGAATGTGCCTGCGGTCTTCCCTCAAATGTATGGTGATGCCGTCCGCACCGGCCAATTCGGCCAGCGCCGCAGCCGCCACCGGGTCGGGCTCGCCCCCCCCACGCGCCTGGCGCAGGGTCGCCACATGATCGATGTTCACTCCCAGTCTAGCCACGCGGCTCACCTCCCAGCGCTCCGGACACCTGAGCGGCTATCTCGTCGGCCCAGTTCCTGATTTCGGCCTCATCAGTCCCCTCCAGCATGATGCGCAAAAGCGGCTCGGTGCCGGAATAACGGATCAGCACCCTCCCCTCGCCTTTGAGCTTCTCTTCCACCGACCGGATCAGGTTGGCCACTTCCGGGACCTGCATGATGTCGGTTTTTTGCGCCAGGCGGACGTTGACGAGAACCTGGGGGAGCGAGTCCATGACGAGGGCCAGCTCCGAGAGCCTTTTCCCGCGCCGCTGCATGATGGCGAGCACCTGCAGGGCGGAGAGCACCCCGTCCCCGGTCGTGTTGTGATCCAGAAAGATCATGTGCCCGGACTGCTCGCCTCCCAGGTTGTAGCCTCCCTTCAGCATCTCCTCGACCACGTAGCGGTCGCCGACCGCCGTCTTCACCACCTCGCCTCCGGCCCTTTTCATGGCGATGTCCAGCCCCATGTTGCTCATCACCGTCGCCACCAGGGTGTTGCGCTTCAGCGTCCCCTGCTTGAGCATTTCGGTGGCGCAGATGGCCATGATCCGGTCGCCGTCCACCACGTTGCCGTATTCGTCCACGAAGATCACCCGGTCGGCGTCGCCGTCCAGGGCGATGCCGAGGTCGGCGCCGTGCAGTTTGACCGCCTCGCTCATCACCTCGGGATGCAGGGAACCGCAGTCGGCATTGATGTTGGTGCCGTTGGGCTTCACCCCGATGCTGACCACCTCGGCCCCCAGCTCCTCGAAAACAGCTGGCGCCACTTTGTAGGCGGCTCCGTTGGCGCAGTCCAGTACGATCTTGAGCCCCGAGAGGTCCAAGTCCTTCGGGAAGGTGCTTTTCAAAAATACCACGAAACGCCCCGCTGCGTCGTCGATGCGGTAGGCCTTGCCGACTTCCTTCGCGGTCGGGCGCAGCGAGTCGATCCGCTTGGAGAAGATCAGCTCCTCCATCATCAGCTCCTTCTCATCGGGAAGCTTGAAGCCGTCGCGCGAAAAGAACTTGATGCCGTTGTCCTCGAACGGGTTGTGGGAGGCCGAGATCACCACGCCGGCGTCTGCGCGCATCGAGGAGGTGATGTTGGCGATTCCCGGGGTCGGCAGGGGACCTACCAGGAGCACGTCGACCCCCATGGAACAGATCCCCGCGACCAGCGCGCTCTCCAGCATGTAGCCGGAGAGGCGGGTGTCCTTGCCGATGACGATCCGGTGCCGCCTTTTGCCGTTCTTGAAGATGTAGGCGGCGGCGCGCCCGATCTGCATCGCCATCTCCGCGGTCATGGGGTACACATTGGCCACGCCGCGAACCCCATCGGTGCCGAAAAGTTTTTTCATATGCATTACCTCGAAAGTTTGAGTTGCTGCCAAATAGTTGTTACCTCGGCGCGGGTGCGGCCTTGGCTAGGGTGAGCCGGATGGTGGCGGGGCGTACCCGCAGCACCTTCAGTTCGTGATCCAACGCGAAGCTGCAATCAAGCGACCGGAAGCTGGCCGTCCCCGCCTCGGCCTCCGACAGGTCGAGCCCGCAGCTGCCACCGATGAGCCAGGGTCCGAACAACAGGAGACGGGGGCCAGAAACCGTCACCTCCAGCACCGCCGGGGGGGACGAGGCGAGCAGCAGCCCGTCCGGCAGATGTTCCAGAACGACCGGCACCTGGAGCCGCACCTGCCCGGGACGCTCCAGGGTGACGCCCAGCCAGAGGAGCCCCGCCAGCAGCAGGGAAAGGAACCTCACTCCGGTCACATGCTCGGGAGTCTTCCCCTCGGTCATTTGAGCCACCTCTGCTCCACCAGCCGTCTCAGGAGCTTGCCGAGCGCGGGGGGGTCGAGATTGGTAGTCCTTTTCCCGGCGACGAACACCGACACGATGCCGGTTTCCTCGGATACCACGACCACCACGGCGTCCACCAGCTCGCTCAGCCCCATGGCGGCCCGGTGCCTGGTCCCGAGGGTCTTGCTCACCTCGAGGTTCTGGGTCAGGGGGAGGAAGCAGCCGGCCCGGGTCAATTTCCCGTGCTGGATGATGACCGCTCCGTCATGGATCGGCGAGTAGGGGAGAAAGATGGACGAGATCAGCTCGCTGGTGACCTTGGCATCTATTTCGGTTCCGGTTGCGAGGTAGCTGTCCACCTGGATGCTCCGCTCAATGACGATTAGGGCGCCGATCCGCTTCTGGGCGAGCCCGGAGACGGCGAAGACCAGTTCGTCGATCAGGTCCGACATCTCGACGTCCTTGACAGCGTGGCTCCTGATCAGCGCCGCGAAAGCCCGGCGTATGTCGGTCTGGAAGATGACGGCGAGCACCACGACGGATGAGGCCAGGAGCGTATCGAAGATGAGCCGGACGGTCTGCAGGTAGAGCAGACGCGCCACCAGGTGGCCGGTTACCAGCGCCGAAAGTGAGGCGAGTATGCGTAGCGCCAGCACGGTCTTCATGAGCCGGGACAGGCGCCAGATGATCAGGGCCGTCAGCGATAGGTCGAGGAGGTCCTGCAGCACGGCGATGTTTTGCAGGAGAAAGGTCATCGGCACCACAATGCTTGAATTGCCGCGCCGTCAGGTGAGCGCGTGCGTCATGAGCGCCACGTCCCTCATGGCTGCCACATCGTGCACCCTCACGATGGAGGCACCGTTAAAAATCGAGACGGCAACTGTCGCCGCCGTGCCGAAGGTCCGGTCCCGTTCGGGATCCCCCAGGACCCTCCCGATGAAGGATTTGCGCGAGGTGCCGACCAGTATCGGGTGCCCCAGCGGCAGGAATTCGGAGAGCCGCCGGATCAGCTCCAGGTTCCCCTGGACGCTCTTGCCAAAACCAATCCCCGGGTCGATCGCGATGCGGGAGGCGGGGATTCCGGCGTCCCGTGCCAGTGCCAGCGAGGCGAGCAGATAGTCCCGTACCTCGGCCACCAGGTCGGCATAGCGGAGGTCCGCCTGCATGCGTTCCGGCGTCCCGCGGGTGTGCATAATCACCACCCCGGCGCCAGCCTCGGCCACCGCCTGCGCCAGGGCCGGGTCGAAGCAAAACCCGCTCACGTCGTTCACGATCTCAGCCCCGGCGGCGCAGGCAGCCCGCGCCACACCCGCCTTGTAGGTGTCGACCGAGATCGGCACCCGGAGCCTGCCGGCGAGCGCCTCGACTACCGGGACCACCCGGTTCAGCTCCTCTGCCAGGGTGACGGCGGGGGCGCCCGGCCGGGTGCTCTCGCCGCCGATGTCGATGATGTCGGCCCCCTCGCGCTCCAGTTCCAGCGCCCGATCCACGGCGCCGGAAAGGGTGAAGAACCGGTTGCCGTCGGAGAAGGAGTCCGGGGTGACGTTCAGGATCCCCATCACCAGCGGCCGCTCCAGGGTCAGGGTGCGCCGGGAGAGCTCCCAGGCGGTGGCCCTTCCGGTCATGCCACGACCGGGGCGTCGGAGGGGAGCTCCTCTCCCGCGAGGATGCGGTCGATCTCCTCGCCGGAGAGGTTTTCCTTCTCGATGAGCGCCAGGGAAACCTTATGCAGGTTGTCGATGTTGGAAGCCAGCAGCTCCTGCACCCGGGCGTAGTTCTGTTCCACGATCAGCCTGATCTCGCCGTCGATCTCCACCGCGGTCGCCTCGGAGTAGTTCTTGTGGGTAGCCATCTCGCGCCCCAGGAAGATCTGCTCGTCTTTCTTGCCGAAGCTGACCGGGCCGAGCTTATCGCTCATGCCCCACTCGCACACCATCTTGCGGGCGATTTCGGTGGCCCGCTCGATGTCATTGCCGGCGCCGGTGGTCATCGATTTGAAGATGAGCTCCTCGGCGGCACGCCCGCCCATGAGGACGGCGATCCGGTCCAAAAGCGACTCGCGCGAGTAGCTGTGCTTGTCCTCAATGGGAAGCTGCATGGTGACACCGAGCGCCCTGCCGCGCGGTATGATGGAGACCTTGTGCACCGGGTCGGTCCCCGGGATCAGCTTGGCGACCAGGGTGTGCCCCGCCTCGTGGTAGGCGGTGTTCTTCTTCTCTTCGTCGGAGATCACCATAGAGCGGCGCTCCACGCCCATGAGTACCTTGTCCTTGGCGTCGTCGAAATCGATCATCTCCAGGCAGCTCTTCTCCTTGCGGGCAGCCAGGAGGGCCGCCTCGTTCACAACGTTGGAGAGGTCGGCGCCGGAGAAGCCGGGGGTGCCGCGGGCGATGACCCCGAGGTCTACGTCGGGGGCAAGCGGGGTCTTCTTGGTGTGCACCTTGAGGATCATCTCGCGTCCCTTCACGTCGGGGCGCGGCACCACGACCTGGCGGTCGAAGCGCCCCGGCCTCAAGAGCGCAGGGTCGAGTACGTCGGGGCGGTTGGTCGCGGCGATCAGGATCACCCCCTCGTTGGACTCGAAGCCGTCCATCTCGACCAGGAGCTGGTTCAGCGTCTGCTCGCGCTCGTCATGCCCGCCCCCCAGACCCGCACCGCGGTGGCGTCCCACGGCGTCGATCTCGTCGATGAAGATAATGCAGGGCGCGCTCTTTTTCCCCTGCACGAACAGGTCGCGCACCCGGGAGGCACCCACGCCGACAAACATCTCAACAAAGTCGGAGCCCGAAATGGAAAAGAAGGGAACCCCCGCCTCGCCGGCGATAGCGCGGGCCAGGAGGGTCTTGCCGGTTCCTGGAGGACCCATGAGCAGCACCCCCTTGGGGATCCTACCGCCCAACTTGGTGAACTTCTTCGGGTCCTTCAGAAAATTGATGATCTCCTCCAGCTCGTCTTTCGCCTCCTCGATGCCGGCCACGTCCTCGAAGGTGATCCTGCCCTGCGTCTCGGTCAGGAGCTTGGCGCGGCTCTTGCCGAAGGCCATCGCCTTGCCGCCGCCGCCCTGCATCTGGCGCATGAAGAAGATCCAGACCGCAACCAGGAAGATGATGGGGAACCATGAGACCAGTAGCGAGAACCAGGAGAAGCGCTCCTCCTCGGGACGCGCCGAGGTGGGGATATGCTTTTCCAAAAGTGTTGTGGTGAGGTTAGCGTCGGCAGGCTTGTAGCTCCTGAACTCCTTGCCGTCGGCGTACTTGCCGATGATTTCGTTCCCCTGGATGATGACCGAAGCGATCGGGCGGGCAACGTTCTTCACCTTGCCGGTCTCGACAGCCTCGATGAAGTCGCTGTAGTCAAGCTTTTCCTGAGTCGGCTTGGGCTTGTTGAAAAGGTTGAACAGCAGGATCATCATCAGGCTGATCACCAGCCAAAGCGCCAGGTTCTTATAGAATTGATTCAAGTTTCCTCCCCGATTAACGTGTATGCTGCAAACCCGGCGGGTTCCGTTCCATTTGGACCGGCATCAAGCTAGGCTCCCTTTTGGGACGCTGCAGATCCGGGAGCCGATTTGGCGGCCCAAAAAAAATCAAATGAACAAAAGGATTACCACAAAGGGGAACCGATGACAAGTGCTTTAAGGTGAAATATCAAGAATTTCAACCCTTAAAACCGGTCCAGCCGCGGCGTCAATCCGCGCCTCCTCCCCCATCCTCACCCCGCAGACCCAGAGGATCCTGCCGGCGCTGACCAGCAGCGGAATGCGCCGGCGCTCGGCGGCAGGAACCTTTTCGTTAATGAAAAGGTCCTTCACCTTCTGGGAGCCAGACATCCCGAGCGGCCGGAAGCGGTCTCCCGGGGCGAAACTGCGCAACAGCCAGGGGAAGGGGGCCTGCGCGGGGTCGAGATAGGCCACCAGCGGCGCACCGGGATCGAGGCTGGCCGGGCGCGGCACGCTTTGAACCAGCAGGCGCCGGCCCGACACAAACGAATGGCTCCCCAACCCCTCGACCGCCTGCCGGTACCCGGGGGGCTCGCTCGGCGAGCCCCCCCCGAAGCGAAGCGAGCCGTAGCTTCGGGACACCCAGCAGTCGCCCGGCAACTTGAGGCGCGAGTTGGGGCGCGAGGAAGCGACCAAAAGGTCGATCGCCTCGAGATGGGAAAGCCCAATGCGCAGCAGGTCGCCGCGCTGCTCGAATAGCGCACGCCGGTACAGGCGAAGCCTTAGCCCGCGCGGTTCTGCTGCCAGCGCGTCGACTGCAAGGGTCCACCCGGCTTCCCCCCGGCGGGCCACCCGGTCGAAGGCAGCCTCGGTCACCCCGTCCAGGAGTTCCTCGTCGCAGGCGAGGATCTCCGCAGTGGCGGCCAGCCGCTCGGAAATCTTCGGGTTGTACCTGGCCAGAAGCGGTATCAACTCGTGCCGGATGGAGTTACGGAGGATCGTCGTATCCGCATTACTCGCGTCGGTCCGGTGGCTTAATCCCCTATCCCTCATGTAGCGCTCGATCTCGGCACGGGAAATTTTCAACAGCGGCCGTTTGAGGAGTCCCCGCGAGAGACTCACCATGGCGCTCAGGCCGGTGGCGCCGGCGCCGCGCAAAAGGCGGATCAGGACCGTCTCTGCCTGGTCGTCACGGTGGTGGGCCAGGGCGATGCTGGTGGCCTGGTGGGCCCGGGCGGTTTCGGCCAAAAAACGGTAGCGTTCCCTTCTCCCGGCGTCTTCCAGCGAGAGGCGCTCGGCTTGGGCGAGCCCGGTTACATCGGCGCGCCGGGACTCGAAGGGAAGCCCGTAACTCTCGGCGAGCCGGGAGACGAACACCTCGTCGCCGTCGGAATCGGTACCCCGCAGGCCGTGGTTCAGGTGGGCCACCACAAGGTGCAGATGGCCCTCCTCAAAATGGCTCAGGATATCCAGCAGGGCGACGGAATCGGCCCCGCCGGAGACCGCCACCACGACGGTCTCATCCGGTTCAAAAAGCCTTTGACGCTGGATCTTGGCAATGAGGGATTTCAAGCGGGCGGCCTCCTGCCGGGGGAAGGCCAGCGCGTGGCGCGGGTGTGGCTGACCGGGTGATGGCGGGGTTCAGGCATCCTTGAGCGAGCACTCCTTTTCCCAGGTCAGGTATCCATCGCCGCTTATGGCCCAGAATGACTCGATGCGCTCCGCGTAGTAGTCGCGGTCGGCGCACTCTGCCTCTATCGCCTGCAGGAACTTGAGCGAAATCAGCTGATGGCCGTGCAGAAAGCGGTAAAACCCCTTGATGCCGGACAGATAGCCGTCGATCTCGGCGATCAGCGGCTCCATGGTGTTGACGATGTACCAGTTGCCGGCGAACTGGCGCACGATGCCGGGGCGCTCCTCGAAAATGCTGCGAGCCTTGATCGAAACCACGAAATCCCGGACGAAGTAATCAGCGGCGCCGGCTAATGCAGTGGCGTCCTCAGGGGAGAGGCCGGCCTCCATGCTCTCGCAGTAATAACGGTGCAAGAGATCGCTGCAGAGCCGATCCACCCGTAGCTCGTCATCGAGGGTCGTCGGAACGTACTCCCGTTTGTCCACCTTCAAAACCTCGAACCCATCCTGGCAATACTCTCCCATGTGTACCTCTTCTCAAAAGATTGCTATCTGGAAACCTGAATCAGGTGCCGGCGTAGCCAGCCTGAGTGCTTGCCTTGTCGCGCAATAGTTGCGTGGCATTTCCCTCACCCCTGCGCCTCCTCCGCAAAAGCGGCCTTGGCTGCAGCGGAGTGCCCGGGCTCTCCCGCGCCTACCCCGGAGGAGGGTAAGGGCTTCTTTTTTACAGTCTCCCCTGCCTTCTGGGGTCGAGCGCGTCGCGGATCCCCTCCCCTACCAGGTTGTAGGAGAGCACCGTGACCAGGATCGCCACCCCGGGGAAGAGGGAGAGCCACCAGGCAAATTCGATGTAATCCTTGCCGGAGGTGAGTATGTTGCCCCAGCTCGGCGTGGGCGGCTGCACCCCGATGCCGAGAAAGGAGAGCGCCGATTCGGTCAGGATCGCGCCGGCCACCCCGAGCGTCGCGGAAACCAGGACCGGCGAGAGGGCGTTCGGGAGGATGTGACGGAAGATGATCCTGCGGTCCGAAGCCCCGAGCACGCGCGCGGCGAGCACGAAGTCGCGGCTCTTGAGCGAGAGCACCTCGGCACGCACCAGGCGCGCCACCCCCATCCAGCCGGTAAGACCGATGATCACCATGATGTACCAGATGGACGGCTCCAGCATGGCTATGACGGCAAGTATCAGGAAGAAAGTGGGAAAGCAGAGCATGATGTCCACCACCCGCATCAGCACGGCATCCATCCAGCCGCCGTAAAAGCCGGCAAAGAGGCCGACCACGGTTCCGATGGCGACGGCGATGCCGACCGCTACAAACCCCACCTTGAGAGAAACCCTGGCCCCGAAAATGACCCGGGTGAGCACATCGCGCCCCAGTTCGTCCGTGCCGAAGAGGTGAGCCGCCGACGGCGGCAGCAGCACGTGCCAGGCGTCGATGGCGTCGGGGTGGTACGGGGTGATGAAGCCCGCGCAGAAGGAGAGCACGAAGAGTGCCGCGATGACAATCAGGCCTGCAGCTGCAAACCGGTTCGAGGTAAACCGCCTCCAGAACTCTCGATAGGGTCCGCTCATCTGCCAATTCATAGCACGATTCCCCTGGTGGCGCCATCCCAAAATGTGCGGCTTTCCCGCCGGCCTGGGCCGGGCAACGGGAAGCCGCAGCTGGCGGCTGCCCGAGCCAGGTTCCTCAGCTGTTGTGCCGGTAGGATGGGCATGTCTACCCCCTGCCGTGGCGGATGCGGGGGTCGGCAAAGGCGTAGCAGAGGTCGGCGAGCAGGTTCCCCACCAGGGTGAGGCAGGCGCCGATCACCAGGATTCCCATCACCAGCGGGTAGTCGCGCCCCATGACACCCTGGTAGAAAAGCTGTCCCATACCGGGGATGGCGAAGATGGTCTCGAAGATTACGGAGCCGCCGATCAGGCCGGGGAGGGAAAATCCCAGGAGCGTGATGACCGGGAGCAGGGCGTTCTTGAGCGCATGCTTGTAGATGACCGTACGCTCCCGGACCCCCTTGGCCCGCGCGGTCGTAATGAAGTCCTGGGAGAGGACCTCCAGCATGGTGGAGCGCATGTAGCGAGAGAGGCCGGCCAGGCTCCCGAAGGTCGCGATGGCGATCGGAAGCAGGAGGTGCCGGGCCATGTCCGCGAAACGCGCCAGGGCCGGGAGCCGGTCGCTCCCCAGTGAATGGATGCCGGAAATCGGCAGCCAGGAGAGCTTCACTCCGAAAAAGTACATGCACAAGAGCGCGAGCCAGAAGGTCGGGACGGCAAAGCCCAGGAAAACGAAGACCGAGATGCCGCGGTCCAGAAGCGTATCCCGATGCACCGCGGCCAAGATGCCGATCGGGATGGCGAGGCCGAATTCCAGGATCAGTGCGATGATGTTCAGGGAAAGGGTGATCGGGATGCGCTCGATGATCTTGTCGGTGACCGGCCGGTTGTCAGGTGCGAAGGAGCGGCCGAAGTCGAAGCGGGCCAGGTGCGACAGCCAGCGGCCGTACTGGACGTGCAGCGGCTTGTCGAGGCCATAGAACTCGCGCAGCCGTGCCCTGGAGGCGGCGGAGACCTTCGGGCTCATGGAGACCTGCATCTCCACCGGCTCGCCGGGGGCGAGATGGATCACGGTGAAGGTGATCAGCGTGATCCCGAGCAAAAGCGGGAAGAGCATCAGGATGCGTTTGACCAGATAGTTCGCCATGTCTCCCTCTAGTACACCTGCTCCGTCTTGGGCACGTACCACTTGATCAGGTTGTAACTGATCCCCGCGGGGGCGGGCTCTATGCCGTGGAAGCGCGCCGACACCGCCGGCAGGGCATCAGGGACAAAGAGAAAGGTGTAGGGCTGCTCGAAGGCGAGGATGTCCTGGATCCGGTAGTAGCAGGCTTTCCTCTTCTCGACGTCGAAGGTCCCCCGCCCCTCGTCGAGCAGCCGGTCCACCTCGGCGTTTTTGAAGTGTATGAAGTTCAGCTCCTTGGGGGCAGTCTTCGAGGAGTGCCAGACATCGTAAATGTCAGGATCCTGGCCTATGGTCCACCCCAGGAGCACTGCTTCGAACCTCCCGGTGTCTATGAAGTTGGTGATGAAGGAGGCCCACTCCATCACCCGGATCTTCACGTCGATGCCGACTTTCTTCAGGCGCTGCTGGATGATCTGGGCAGACTTGGTTCTCACGTCGTTCTGATTGGTCATGATGGTGAAGCTGAGCCTTTTACCGTCTTTTACCAGAATGCCGTCCTTCCCCATCAGGTAGCCGGCCTGCTTCAAGAGCGCCTCGGCCCGGGCCACGTCGTAGGCTGGATCAGCCACCTGCGGCTTGTAGGCCCAGGTGCCGGGCTTGTAGGGGCCGTGGGCGACCTGCCCCATCCCAAGGAGCGCTCCCTGCACGATCTCGTCCTTGTTGATCGCGGCGGTAATCGCCTGACGCACCCTGCGGTCCTGGAAGAGCGGCAGGCGCAGGTTGTATCCCAGGTAGCTAAACGAAGAGGCGGGGTAGCGGTACTTGTTGAAGCGGGACATGAAGTCGCGGCTGTTGGTCTGACGCTGGTACTGCACCGGGGAAAGCCCCATTTCGTCGAGGCCGCCGGATTTGAGCTCCATGTACATGGTCGAGTTGTCAGGGATGATGCGGTAGATGTAGCGGGAGATGAACGGGGCGCCTTCCCAGTAGTCCCGATTACTTACGAGGGTAACCTTCTGCCCTGGCAGCCACTCCTTGAAGACGAAGGGACCGGTGCCGATGGGGCTTCGTATCAGCGGGCTCTTGGTGATATCCTTCCCCTCCAAAAGGTGGGCGGGGAGGATCGGCATGCCCCAGGATTCCAGCGCCGGGGCGTAGGGCTTCGCGTAGCTGACTCGGAAGGTATAGGGGTCCGGCGCTTGCGCGGTTTTGACCTGCTTGAAGCTCTCGGAATAAGCGGTGGGGGTCTTCGGGTCGATGGTGATCCGATAGGTGTAGAGGACGTCACGCGAGGTGAACCCTGCACCGTCGTGCCATTTCACCCCACGGCGCAGGTGGAAGGTGATGCTGAGCCCGTCCGGGGAGACCTCCCAGGATTGCGCCAGGTCCCCCTCCAGTTTCAGGTTCTTGTCGTAGCGCACCAGCCCGTTGTAGACCAGCCCGGAGATGTCGCTGGAAGCCGAGTCCGAGGAGAGCACGGGGATCAGGTTGGACGGCTCGCCGATGCTCCCGGAGACCAGGGCGTCGCCGTAGGCCGGCGTCCCCCCCTTGATGCGCGCCATCTCGGGCTCAGGCGCACCCTTGCCGCACCCCGCAAGCTGCAGGGTGACCAGAAGCAGGGCGACCAGGCGGCGCAGGGTCATTTTTCACCGCTCTCCGGACGGCAGCGCTTGATCTTTTCGGCCAGATCGGTCCGCTCGGGCTCCAGCTTCTGCAGCTTCTTGAACAGGGGAATCGCCTTTTTGGGTTGGCGGGCGGCGCAGTAGGTCTCGGCCAGGTGCCCGATGACCGTGGCGTCGTCGTCGGAAAGCTGAACGGCGCGCTCCAGCTGGTAGATCGCGTCGTCGTAGCGTTTCAGCTGGAAGTAGGTCCACCCCAAGGAGTCCAAGATGAAACCGTCATCGGGCTTGAGCGCCACCGCCTTCTTCAGGTAGCCCAGCGCCTCCTCGAGATTCACTCCCATCTCGGCATAGGTGTATCCCAGGTAGTTGAGGGCCTGCGGGTCGTTGGGGGTCGCCGCCAGCACCTGCTTCATCATGGTGACCGAAAGCTCCTTCTTCCCGATCTTGTCGTAGAGGATCCCGAGCCGAAAGCTCACCCTCGGGTCGTCCTGCAGCTGGGTGGTGGTGGATTTCAGCACGTCGATGCCGTCCTGGAAACGGTCCATCGACTCGTAGAGGCCGGCCAGGGCCAGGTAGGGCTCCACACGGGCGGGATCCTTGGCGATCTCGTCCTTCAGAATCGAGACCCCCTTGTCCCCCTCCCCCTTTTCCTTATAGAGATAGGCGAGGTGCCCCAGTGCATCCAAGTAGTAGCTGGAATCCCTGGGGATCTGCGAGAACTCCGCTATCGCCAGGTCCGGCTCCTCCATCTCCTCGTAGGCGGTGCCTAGGTAAAAGCGGACCTGCTGCGCGCCGGGCTCTACCTTGAGGATCCCCTGGAAGGTGGTCACCGCCTCGTCGTAGCGCTCCAGCTCCAGCTGCAGGAGGCCGATCTTCCGGGAGTTTTCCAGGCTCTCCCCCCCTTGCTGCTCCAGGAGGGTGAGGGCGTCGTCCAGGCGCCGTTGCTGGATGTAGAGCTGGGCCAGGTGCTGGACCACGTTCACGTTGGCCGGGTTCACCTCAAGGAGGTTCTTGTAGGTCTCGATGGCGTCGCCCACCTGCCCCTGGGTTTCCTGGGAGATCGCCATCTCGATCAGCGCCTGCTCGAAATCGGGTTTCAGTTCCACCGCCTTCTTGTAGTAAGTGAGCGCCTCGCGCGGCAGTTTCATCTGGTCGTAGGTCTTGGCGAGGTAGTAGTAGCCGAGCGCCGAATCGGGAACCGCCTTCACCAGCTCCTTCAGCGTGTTGACAGCCTGCTCGTACTCGAAGCTCTTCAGGTAGAAGATCGCCACGTGCAGGTAGACCTCCTCCTTGGTCGGGTCAAGCTGCATCACCTTCTTGAAGAAGGGGATGGCCTCCTTCTCGCGCTGCAGGGTGACCAGGATGTTGCCGGCCAAGAGCTGCGCCTGCAGGAAGCCGGAATCGATCTTGATGGCGGCCTCGCACTCGGCGAGCGCCTCCTCGCCGCGGTTTTGCTGCAGGTAGATCTGCGCCGCCGCGGTGTGCAGGAAGGGGGAGCTGGGGTCGGCCGACATGGCGCTTCTAAGCAGGGTGAGCGCCCCCTCTAGGTCCCCCTCGCCCGCGCGCAGCCGGGCAAGGGCGAAAAAGTAAAGGGTGCGGGCCCGGGCCGAGGTTGCTGAGGGGGCGACCAGGGAATCCGGGGACGCCGACACGGCAGTCCCGCCCGTGGCGCAGCCGGAGAGAATCGACAACAGGAGGAGGAGCGCAAGACACTTCGTGGTCATGGGGTACCCGTGGTTTCTGGTCATTTTGCTGGCGGTAAAAACCTAAAAAACGCGGCACCCGGTCGGGATACGGTGTCCCGCAGGATGGCGCGATTTGTCACATGAAAAGCTAACATAAATAGGTGGCAGCGTCAAACAACAATTGTGCATATTTAAACGGTTGCGCCCCCCCCTCGCTATGATACAATTTTCAAATAATATCATTATGTTAAGGCCGGCGATGATGCGAAAGCTTTTAAAATCGCTACTTAAAGCAGCGGCCTACCCAGAGCCGACGGCGAGCGTGCGCCTGATCGAGACCCACGTCTCCTACATCTTCATAACCGACGACTTCGTCTACAAGGTGAAGAAGCCGGTCGACTTCGGCTTTCTCGACTTCACCACGCTGGACCGGCGCCGCTTCTACTGCGAGGAGGAGGTGCGCCTGAACCGGCGGCTTAGCCCGGAGATCTACCTGGGAGTGGTGGAGCTGCGCGCGACTCCCGAGGGGGCCGCCTTCGGCCCCTGCGGCGCACTCCTCGACTATGCCGTGAAGATGAAGCGGCTCCCCGAGGAGAGGATGCTCACCTCCCTTTTGGAGCACGGCGAGCTGCAGCCGGCCCAGCTGGCGGAAATCGCCCGGGTGATCGCCAGGTTCCACGCCCGCGCCGCGCGCGCCCCCCAGATCGACGCCCAGGGGAGCCCCAAAGCGATCCGGGCCGTCTGGGAGGAGAACTTCAGGCAGGTGGCCCCCTTTGTGCCACTAACCCTCCCCGCGGCGGACCTGGCGCTGTTACGCGACTGGGTGGAGCGCTTCCTGTGCCAGCACGAGGCGCTCCTGCTCTCCCGGGTCGCGGAGGGGTTCATCAGGGAGTGCGACGGCGACCTGCACCTCGGCAACATCTGTCTCACCGAGCGGGTCTACATCTTCGACTGTATCGAGTTCAACGAGAGGTTCCGCTTTATCGACACAGCGGCTGACATCGCCTTTCTCCTGATGGACCTGGAATACGCCGGGCGTGCCGATCTCTGCCCCCCCTTCCTGGCGACCTACCAGGAGGAAACCGGGGACCGGGGGCTTGCCGGCCTGCTCGACTTCTACAAGGCGCAGCGCGCCTTCGTGAGGGGCAAGGTGAAGAGTTTCCGCCTGGCGGAAAGCGGGGTGCCGGCCGATGAGCGCGAGGCGGCGCGCGAGGCGGCCAGCAGCTATTTCCGCCTTGCGCGCGGCTACACCCTCCGGGAGCGGCTCGCCCCCACCCTGATCATAACCTGCGGTGTGATGGGAAGCGGTAAGAGCGCCCTGGCACGCGAGCTCTCCCGAGAGCTGGGAGTCACCCTGCTGCGCTCCGACCTGGTCCGAAAGTCCCTTGCCGGGCGCGCCCCCACCGAGCGGGGGGGTGATGCGTACCACGCGGGGATCTACGCCCCCGCCAGCACCCGGGCGACCTACCGGGAGCTTCTGGAGGGGGCCCGCCGCGAGCTTACCGCCGGCAGGAGCGTCCTGGTGGATGCAACCTTTCGCTTGGGCTCAGACCGGGAGCAATTCCAGACCCTGGCACGGGAGCTCGGGGTTCCCTTTTTCCTGGTGCAGACCCTCTGCGGCGAGGCGCTTATCAGGGAGCGCCTGGAGCGCCGCAGCCGGGAACCGTGGGAGGTTTCCGACGGCAGGCCGGAGCTGCTCCTGGGGCAGCTCGCCGAGTTCGAAGCGCCTGGGCCGGGCGAAGCGCTGCGCGTCGACAGCTCGCTCAAGCTCTCCGCTGAGGTAGACCTGGTGCTTGGGGAAATGGGGATACTGCCATGAAATCCCGGATAAAGGAGGTGGTCATCGGCAGGCTGAAACTCAAGGACACCTGGGTGGTCTGCTTCGTGCTCGGCTTCATCATGATGAACTACCCCTTCATCAGCATCTTCAACAAGCCGACCCGTCCCTTCGGCATTCCGCTACTCTTTCTCTACCTGCTGCTCGGTTGGATCTTCTCGATCGTTATCGTTTATCTCTTCAGCCGTGCGGAGCGCCACGACGGCGAGTCCAAGGAACCCTCCTGATGCTGAACGTCGATCTGGTCTGGGGCACCGCGCTCCTCTACATATTCCTTCTTTTCCTGGTCGCCTACTACGCCGACCAGAGGCAGAAGCTGGGGCGCTCCCTCACCGCGAACCCCACGGTCTACTCGCTCTCCATTGCGGTCTATGCCACCTCCTGGACCTACTACGGCTCAGTCGGCAAGGCGGCTACCACCGGCATCGACTTCCTCCCCATCTATCTCGGCCCGACCCTGACCGCCTTCTCCTGGTGGTTCCTGCTGAAGAAGATGGTCCGCATCTCCAAGCAGAACAACATCACCTCCATCGCCGACTTCATCAGCTCGCGCTACGGCCGCAGCCAGTGGCTCGGGGGGATCATCACGGTGATCACCCTGATGGGGATCATGCCCTACATAGCGCTCCAGCTCCGCGCGGTGTCCACCTCGTTCACCATCATCACCGGCTACCACAATTTCCACCTGGGGCTCATCGACCGCTTCTACCTGTTCTCCCCACACCCGGGGCTCTTCTCGGCCCTTTTGCTCGGGATCTTCAGCGTCTTGTTCGGGGCACGGCACCTGGTCTCCGCCGAGCGCCACGAGGGGCTGGTGGCGGCCATCGCACTGGAGTCGATCGTCAAGCTGGTGGCGCTTATCACCGTCGGGATCTTTCTCACCTACGGCATGTTCGGCGGCATGGGGGATCTCTTCACCAGGCTCTACCAGCGGGACCCGGCACTCTTGACCCGGCTCACCACCCTGGGGGGGTCCGGGGAGAACTCCTACGCCTCCATGTGCACCCTCCTGATGCTCTCCATGAGCGCGGTCATGCTCCTGCCACGCCAGTTCCAGGTAATGGTGCTGGAAAACGCCGAGGAAAGCCACCTGAACTCCGCGGCCTGGCGCTTCCCGGCCTACATGTTCCTGATGAACCTTTTCGTCATGCCGATCGCCATTGCCGGGATCCTCATGACCGGCTCTACCGCCGGAGCCGACTATTACGTACTCACCCTGCCGCTTAAGGCCGGCCACCCCTGGCTCGCCCTGGTCGCCTTCCTGGGGGGCTTCTCCGCCTCGGCCGGCATGGTCATGGTGGAAAGCGTGGCGGTCTCCACCATGCTCCTGAACCACGTGCTGATGCCGGTGGTGATCAGGTTCAAGCCCCAGGTCTGGTTTCCCTCGCTCCTGCACAACCTGAAGCGGATCGGCATCCTCATGGTGGTACTCTTGGGCTACCAGTATCAGGCGATGGTCGGAGAGAGCTACATGCTCGCCAACATGGGTCTCATCTCTTTTTGCGCGGCGGCCCAGTTCGCCCCCGCCCTGATCGGGGGGCTCTACTGGCCGCGCGGCAACAAGACCGGCGCCATCACGGGGCTTCTGCTCGGCTTCGCGGTCTGGTTCTACACCCTGCTCTTTCCCTCCCTGGTGCAGGCCGGGTGGTGGGACCCGGAGATCCTTTTGCAAGGCCCCTTTGGCGTGGCGCTCCTGCGCCCCCAGGCCCTGCTGGGTCTCACCGGTCTGGACCCCTGGACCCACGCGCTTTTCTGGAGCATGTTCCTGAACATCTCGGCCTACCTCTCGCTCTCCATTTTGTGCGGGCAGGGGGAAAAGGAGCGCGAGCAGGTCAGGCGCTTCGTGCAGGTCTTCGTCCCCGAAACGAGCGGCTCCATGCACTGGGAGACCAAGCGCCTCTCTAAGCCGGTCACCATCGTGCAGTTCGTGAACCTGATGTCCAAGTTCATCGGGGAGCCCCAGGCACACACGGCGATCACCGACTACCTGGGGGAGCGAGAGATCGACGGCCGCGGCGGGGTCTCGGAGTTCGAGCTCCCCAACCTGAAGCGGTTCGTGGAAAAGACCCTGGCTGCAAGCCTCGGGGGGGCGGCGGCAGGTGCCGTGGTGGAGAGCTTCCTGTCGGACATCGGCAGCCGCATGGAGTCGGTATACGACATCTTCTCCACGGTGCGCACCTCGCGGGACCAAAGCCGCGAGGCCCTTTTCGTGCGCCTACGCGCCTCCGAGATCATGAACCGCTCCCTGGAACTCAACATCATCATGGAGGACCTACTCGCGCTGTTATTGCGGGAATTCAAGCTGGACCTCTGCGTCATCAGGCTATTGAACGACGAGGGAAAGCTGCAGGTCCGGGCCCACCAGGGAGAGGGGGGCGAGCGGATCACCGCGGAGGACCGCATCCTGGAGATCGACACCCATGTCGGCGAGGCCTTCCTCGGGCGCCGCACCGAGTTCTTTAACGATACCGCTTACATCACCAAGCCGATAGCCAAGGAGATCTTCCGGCGCGAGGGGATCAGGTCCTTCGCCCACATCCCGATAGCAAGCGAGGGGAGCCCGCCGGTCGGCGTCCTCTCGGTATTTTCCCGCTCCATCGTCGGCCTCTTCACCGAGCAGTTCGTGGAGCTTTTGGAGAGCCTGGCCGGACAGCTGGCCCAGGCGGCGCGCATCGTCTCGGAGCGGGAGGCGCGCGAGCGCGAGCGCGAGCAGAAGGAGGCGGCCCAGCTGGAAAACGCGCGGGTGACCCGGGACCTGGAGCTTGCCAAGCAGATCCAGCTCTCCCTGCTCCCCATTTCCGCCCCGCGGCTTCCCGGGGTAACCATCGCCTGCCGCTGCGTGCCGGCGAGCCATGTGGGGGGGGACTACTACGACTTCTTCCCGAGGGGGGAGCAGTTGGTCGATATCGTCATGGCCGACGTCTCCGGCCACAGCGTGGGGGCGGCGCTCATCATGGTGGAGACCCGGAGCGTGCTCAGGGCCCAGATGCAGGCCACCCGCTCGACGGGGGAGATCCTGGAGGTGCTGAACACGCTTTTGTACGACGACCTGACCCGGGCCGAGCTCTTCATCACCATGTTCTGCGGCAAGTACGATGCGAAAAGGAGCAGCTTCAGCTACTCCAACGCCGGCCACACCAAACCCCTCTTGTTGCGCGCCGGGAGCTGGCAGGAACTCGACGCCGAGGGTCTCATCCTCGGAGTGGAGCAGCAGGTGGCGTTCGAGGAGAAGAGCGTCAATCTCGAGCCGGGGGACCTCCTTTTCATCTTTACCGACGGCATCATCGAGGCGGAGAGGGCCCCGGGCGAGTTTTTCGGCGTGCCGAGGCTTTGCGAACTACTGAGCCGGGTGCAGCAGGAGGCGCCAGAGCAAATCATCGACCGGGTCCTGGAGGCGCTTACCGGCTTCGGCAGCTCGGGTCCTTTACAGGACGACGTTTCCATGGTAGTCATGAAGGTGTGCGGGACCGGCCGCCAGGGCGTCCTTGCCAAAATCGGCCAGTTATTGCACAATGATCAGTAGCTAATCGGACCTCACAACAAGGAGAAGGCCATGAACCTAGTGAACGAGACGAGGAACGACATTGTCATCATATACGTGAAAGAGGAGCGGCTGGACGCTCACAACTCGGTGGAGCTGAAGAGCGCGGTGCAGAAGTTGTTCGAGGACGGCAAGAAGAACGTGCTGGTCGATCTGAAGGAGGTACGTTTCATTGACAGTTCGGGACTCGGCGCCCTGGTATCGGGATTCAAGAACGCCATCTCGCACCAGGGGAACTTGAAGCTCTGCTCACTGCAGTCGCAGGTGAAGTCGATGTTCGAGCTGACCCGCCTGCACCGGGTATTCGAGATTTTTCCTTCCACGACGGAGGCCATGGAAAATTTCCAGTAAAAGTGAGGCGTGAGATGGAAGGAAACGCGATCGAGGTGGACATCAGGGTCCCCAACAAGACCCGCTACCTGAGCCTGATCGGCCGCATCGGCGAGGACATCGCCCGCGAGCTGGAGCGCTACAGCGGCGACCGGGAGACACTTGCCTACCAGCTGAACCTGGTCCTCACCGAGGCGATGGTGAACGCCATCAAGCATGCGGGGCCCAAGGAGCCGGAGAAGCTGGTCCGGATCGTGATCACCATCCGCGTCGACGATCTCACCATCAAGGTCTATGATGACGGACAGGGGTTCGACATCAACGCCATCCCCCCCCCGAACTTCGACGAGTTGGAAGACCGGGGGCGCGGCATCTTCCTGATCCGCTCGCTGATGGACTCGGTCTGCTACCGCAAGAACTGCAAGGAAAACATCCTGGAGATGAAAAAAAAATTGGTTTGACCCCGCCTATCCCTTTTTCACGCAATGAATCACCATAGCCCCACCCAAAAGGAACATGGGGAGGCTCAGGAGCTGTCCCATGGAAAGCCCCCCCAAAAGATAGCCGATCTGAGCGTCGGGCTCCCTGACGAACTCCACAAGAAAGCGGAACAGGCCATAGAGCGAGATGAAGCTCCAGAAAACCACCCCGTCCCGGTTCACCTTGCGGGAAACCGTGTACAGGATCAGGAACATGAGCGGCCCCTCCAGGAAAGCCTCGTAGAGCTGGGAGGGGTGGCGCGGCAGATTCCCCCCGTTGGGGAAGACCATGCCCCAGGGAAGATCGGTGACCCGGCCGTACAGCTCGCCGTTGATGAAGTTGCCGATGCGTCCAAGCCCCAGCCCCACCGGCGCGGCGAGAAAACCGATGTCGGCCATCTGGTAGAAGCGGATCTGGTGCTTTCTGATGTAATAAAGGCCGGCGAGTATGGCGCCGGTCAGCCCGCCATGAAACGACATCCCCCCTTCCCAGACGGCAAAGAGTTTCACCGGGTGGGCGAGATAATAGGAAAAGTTGTAGAAAAGGATGTAGCCCAGACGCCCCCCGAGGATCACCCCGAGAGCAACCGTGAAGATCAGGTCGGCCACGTCGTCCTTGACAAGCGGCAGCCCCTTGCGCCGTACTCCTGCCAGTATGATGAAGTAGGCGGACAGGAAGCCGCAGATGTACATCAGGCCGTACCAGCGAAATTCAAGCGGGCCCAGTTTCAGGAAAACCGGGTCGATGTTGGGAAATGTCATGTAGGTCTCTCTTTGAAAGGTGAAGTAGCCCCTTAACCTAGCAGCAAACCGGTGGGGTGTCAATTGCCTCCCGCCGGCGCCACGTTGACAACGGCAGCGGCGGCTATACCTTTTTGAGTATACGCTAATTGTTGCCAGCGCTCCGCCGGAGCGATTCATGAGCATCGCCATGAACGAAGTATTCCTCAGTTCGGTCCTCGACAAGACCGTGATCAACGGGCACGGTCAGGAAATAGGCTGGCTGCGGGACCTGGTGATGGTACCAGGGGACGGCCTCCCCGAGGTTTCCCACCTCCTGGTGCAAAGTGGCCAGGAAAAAGGGATCACCCTCTCGGTCCCCTGGCAGCGGGTGGCGCTTTTCAGCCGCTTCGCCATCACCGTGTCGGGATCGTTCCAAAGCATCCCGACCTACCGGCAGCGTAGCGGGGAGATCCTGCTCAGGCGGGACATCCTGGACCGGCAGATCGTGGACGTGAACGGCGCCAAGGTGGTAAGGGTCAACGACGTGAAACTGGGGAGTTACCAGGAGCGGCTCTGCGTCTTCTTCGTCGACGTGGGGATCCGGGGGCTGTTGCGCCGGATGGGGTTCGAGCACCTGGGAGAGCGGATCGGCTCCGTCTTCAACCACCCGCTTCCCCACTACCATATCAGCTGGGAGTACGTACAACCGCTGGAGCCGAACCTGGCCCCGATCACCCTGAAGGTGGCCCGAGAGGTGCTGAAGGGGATCCACCCGGCGGACCTGGCCCAAATCATCTCGGATATCCCCGCCGGACACATCCAGGCGGTGCTCGACGTTCTGGGCACCGAGACTGCCGGTGAAGCGATTTACGAACTGGAACCCGAGTTGCGCAGCCGCGTCATCAGCCAGTTGGAGAGTGCCCAGGCGAGCTGCATTCTTCAGGAGATGAGCCCGGACCAGGCGGCCAACGTGCTGGGGGACCTGCCGCAGTGGAAGGCGCAGGAGCTGTTGGGTCTCATGGACGAGGGGGAGGCCGAACGGATCCAGATGCTGATGGAGCACGAGGAGGACACGGCGGGAGGGCTCATGAACAGCCAGTTCGTGGCGGTTTCCGGCGAACTCTCATGTGCCGAAGCCCTGCAGGTGGTGCGCTCGCGCGCCGACGAAGTCGACAGCGTCTACTACCTTTACGTCCTGGACGAGCAGCAGGAACTGCAGGGGGTGGTAAGTCTCAAGAACCTGCTAGCAAACGAAGACACGGCGAGGGTCAGCGAGTCGATGACCACAAGCATAAAAAGCGTGCAGGTTGACTCGACCCCCAACGAGGTACTGGAGGTCGTCGCCAAGTACAATCTGGTCGCCGTGCCGGTACTGGACAAGGAAGGGAAGATGGCCGGTATCATCACGGTAGACGACGTTTTGGAGCTCTTTCTTCCCTATGCGCTACGGCGCAGGCACCGCTAATGCAGGTTTCACCCAAAGAGCGCTACTTCTTATCCACGTTTTGCTCCACGTCGACGCCGGCCTTTTCGGCCTTCTCGCGCGCCTGGTCCACTTTCTTTTTCAGATCCTTGACCCGGAATTCGTCCTGCTTCAGGGAGTTCTGGATGGAAAGGTACTCGGTGCGCGACATCGTCGAGGTATCCTCCATCCGGGCGCGCAGATCGGCAATCTCCTGCTCGGCTGCCTGCAGGTTGGCCTGGGCGTTAAAATAATCGTTGCGCAAGGCGGCCTCTTCCCTGGCGCTGGTGGTTTTCTTCTCCTTCTGGGTTCCCTCTTTCTGGGCACCCGTTTCCTTCGGTTTCGGCTTTACCGGCTCGGCACTTTCGATGATCTGGGGGGTGCCGCTGTCGTCGGCGCCCAGCACCTTGACCTTCTTGCGGTACTTCTTCGGCACATTCCCGAGGTCCTCGGTGAAGCTGACCGTGCCTCCATCGTCGGTCCATTCGTAGGTCACGGCGCTGGCCGACAGCGGGTAGACCAGGAGCAGCAGCACGAGCAGTTTCTTCATATCTTCTCCTTTTAGAAGCAATCTAATCTAATAGCGGTTTGGCCCTCCAGGTCACCCCGGAGGCCAGGCAAAGCTGCGGCCGGCGAGCAGGTGAAAGTGGATGTGGAACACGGACTGGCCGGCCCCTGCGTTATTGTTGTTAACGATGCGAAACCCGGTTTCGGCCATGCCGCGCTCGCGTGCGAGCCTTGCGGCGACCCGGAAGACCGTGCCGACCATCTGGTCGTCTACGGGAGCCAGCTCCAGCACATTGACCAGGTGCTTTTTGGAGATGATCAGCAGGTGCATCGGCGCCACGGGGTTGATATCCTCAATGACAAAAAGGTCATCATCCTCGTAGACCTTTTTTACCGGCAGGGCGCCGCTTGCCATCTTGCAGAACAGACAATCCATAAAACCTCCCGTTTGCTTACCCCGAGCCCCGAAGGACTCGAAGGACCTCAAGGAATTAAACTACTCAGACCGACGACCTAACAGCTCTGACGCCTTTGACTTTATCACTTAACGATTTTTTCTCAAATGAATGAGGAACTCCTTGTTCCCTTTGGGACCGAGGATGGGCGAGTCACAGACACCGAGCACCAGGAGTCCCAGCCCCTCGGCCAGCGCAGTGATCGCGGCCACCACCTCGGCATGCTTCTTCTCGTCCCGCACCACCCCCCCCTTCCCCCCCTGGCCGCGCCCCACCTCGAACTGAGGCTTTATCAGGGCCACGATGGTCGCCCCCTCGCCTATGAGCCGCAGGGTCGGCGGCAGCACCTTGTCGAGCGAGATGAAGGATGCGTCTATCACCGCCAGGTCGGGAACCTCGGGGAGCGTGCCGGGCTCCAGATGGCGGATGTTGGTCTTTTCCAGGCTGAGCACCCTCGGGTCCTCGCGCAGCTTCCAGGCCAGCTGCCCGTAGCCGACGTCCACGGCGATGACGCGCCGCGCCCCCTTCTGCAGCAGGCAGTCGGTGAACCCGCCAGTGGAGGCGCCGACGTCGAGCGCGCAGAGCCCGCCCACCTCCATCCCGAAAAACTCAAGCCCATGGGCCAGCTTCAGGCCGCCGCGGCTCACGAAGGGAAGCGGCTCCCCCTTCAGGCGGATCTCGGCCTCCAACGGGACCATCAGCCCTGCCTTGTCGGCCAGATGATCGTCCACCACCACCTGCCCGGCCATGATGAGCGCCTTGGCCCGCTCCCGGGAAGGGGCGAGCCCGCGCTCGAGGACCAGCTTATCGAGTCTTTCCTTGGTCACAGCAATTCCTTTAGGTAAAGCAGTTGAAGTGTTCTCCAGGACACGCGGGTTCGCGGTAGGAATGCCGCTCCTACGGCAACACACCTGAACCTCAGTAGATGCCGTGCAGCGGCCCGCCGGGAGCGGCCAACTGGTCGACGCGGCGCTCAACGGCCGAATCCTCGATGAGCGGCGGGGCGTGGTGCGGCTTGATGCGCGCGTCGATGACGATCGGTCCGCTGCAGCCCCACTGCTTGCAGCAAGTGGAGGCCCCCACGCCGTAGATGTCGGTCGCGGGATCGGAGCGGGTGAAGGTCACCCAGAGGAAATTGTTCAGGGAGGCGGCGGCGAACCGGCTGTCGTCGCACACGACGATCAGGGGGAACCCCACCAGCCCGGCTACCCCGGCCAGGGATGCGCAAAGCCCCTCCAGCTCCGGATCCGCGCCCTTGGCGCCCGCGCAGGCGGGCCCCTGGAGGGCGAGCACGCCCGGCAGGCAGATGAGCGGGACGCTCCACCCCGCGGGGAGGCGCAGTTCCGCCGGGAGTGCGCGTTCGAGCGTGCGGCGCCGCTCTCCTACCGCGGCAAAGACGACCTTGGAGCCGGAGTTAAGGCCAGAGCCGGAATAATCGAGAGTATCCATGGTGGTCGCCGTCTGGAAGTGGAGGTCGCGGCGCGGATCGATCCGCTCCAGCACGTGGCACAGGAAGGCCGGAATGTCGTGGATGTCAAGCTGCGGCGCATCCTCGTGCGAAGCGATCATCAGGTACTTGGCGAGCGAGAGCTGTCCCTGTCCGAGAATCGCGTTGGCGATGGTGAGGATTTCCTGGGGGGTGCGCCGCTCTCCGTAGGGGACGTAGCGCTCGCTTCCCATGGCCAGTAACAACGGGTGCACGCCAGCCGCGTCAACGGCGTGGACCGCGTGCACTCCGGGGATAACGGTCGGGATCAGGGGGCCGGTCAGCTCGTGAATGAAGGCGCCGAAGGAGGTGTCCTCCTGTGGCGGGCGCCCCACGGTGGTGAAGGGCCAGATGGCGCCGTCGCGATGGTACACCTTTTCTACCTGCAACACGGGGAAATCGTGCGCCAGGCTGTAGTAACCGAAATGGTCCCCGAAGGGCCCCTCGGGGAGCGTCCTCTGCGGGTCGATGATCCCGGTGATGCAGAAATCGGCCTCGGCGGGGATCGGCAGTCCCCCGTCGCGCGTCACCATCTCGATCCGGTGCCCGCCCAGGAGTCCCGCGAAGGAAATCTCGGGCATCCCCTCGGGTAGCGGCATGACGGCGGCGACCGTCATGGCGGGAGCGCCCCCCAAAAAGACGTTGACCCGGAAGGGAACCCCCTTTTCGATCGCCTCGGCATGGTGGAAACCGATGCCGCGGTGGATCTGGTAGTGGATGCCGGCCTCGGCGTTTCGCCGGTAGCTCCCTCCCGAGATCTGCACCCGATACATGCCGAGGTTGGCATGGCGCAGCCCCGGGGCGAGCGCGCTCTCCGAGTAGACCTGCGGCAGGGTGATGAAGGCGCCGCCGTCATCGGGCCAGGACTTGAGCTGGGGCAACCTATCCAGTGTGGTGGCGTTGGCGAGGATCGGGCCGTCCTTCACCAGCCGGGGGATCAGGTGCCAGGCGGCGGGAAGGGTAGAGAAGAACGCGGCAGGGTCCTTCAGGAAGTAGCGCGGGTCCACCTTGAGCTGCACCAGACTCTCCAGCGCCTTCAAGGTATCTCTAAAGATGAACCGGGTGCGCTCCAGGGTGCCGAAGAGGTTGCCGAGCATCGGAAAGGAGCATCCCGCGACCCGGGTGAAAAGCAGCGCCGGCCCGCCGGCCTGGTAGACCCGCCGCTGGATGGAACCGATCTCCAGGTCCGCCGAGAGTTCCCGGTCAATCCGTATCAAAGAACCCGCGCGTTCTAGGTCCGCTACGCACGCTGCAAGATTTCTATATCCCAACCATTTTCCCCCGCCGGACATGATGCCTGAATCACAGGCTTATTTTTAAAGCACCCCCGCTGCCAAGTCAACACAAAACCGGATGGGACTCCGGCGCAAGCACCGGCGGGTCTCGCAGTTTTGGGGTTCCCCCGGCTCCTAACCCTGGCAATCCCTAAGGTACCACTCTGGCCCCCCGTGGCATCCAAATGAAAGCTTGACCAGCCATGGCTATCACTTGTAATCAAGCAGATACGGCTTGAGCGCCGATTGGTCTGCCTCCGGAAGGTTCTGGGGCGGCGGGAGAGATAACCTTTCAAAACGGAGTCTCCTTGCCGCGCTATACCATCTTCAAAAAGATTCTCATCATCACCCTGCTCCTTTCCCTGGCGCCGCTCCTCGTCACGTTCACCCTGCTCCTCATCAACCTGCATTCGATAGGTTCCTCTCTCTCCCGGGAGATCTCCGAGTCCGACGACTCCCAGGCGTCCGAGTCCCTCAAGATGGGGCACGGCAAGTGGTCGAGAATATTTTCGATTTCCTGTACCAGTGCGAAAGCGACCTGATGTTTCTGTCGCCCTCGCAGCTGGACCGCTCCACCCCGCTCGAATTCTACCAAACCCGCCGCTCCGAGGTGTGGCTTAGAAACGGCAGCGCCGCCATCCCGCGGGAGACCCGGGAACTGATCTCGCTGTACCGCTCCGTCGCCCTCATCGATGCGGCAGGCAAGGAGCGGGTCGTGATCCGGGACGGCAAGTTACTCTCCAGGAGCGCGCTGCACAATGTCTCCCGTCCGGCCGACACCGAGTTCCTGAGCGAGAACCACTTCAGGCGGGTGCGCGCCCTGAAGCGTGGCGAGATTTACGTCTCCCACCTGACCGGTTTCCATGTTTCACCCCAGGCAGAGCTTTGCGGCGCCCCGACCCCGGAGAGCGCCTATAACGGCAGCAACTACCAAGGGGTGATCCGGTGGTTCGGAGCCCCGCTCTTCGACTAGAGCGGCAGCTTCGGGGATGGTGATCAGAGAGCTCCAGCAAGACCGACATCGACTCGGGGCGCATTCCCTTCAACCTGGACCTGGCCGGGTTCGTGCACCCGAGCTACCCGAAGGTGGCCGCCGCGGTGCGGGTCGGAGGGATCGGCTTTGTCGACATCACCCACGTCGGCGGCACCAAGAAGATCATGGCCTACGCGCCGATCAGCCACAGCACCGGCGATTACCGCAAGCACGGTATCTTCGGGGGTGTCACCATTGGTTTCCAGGCGGACCAGTTCCCCGAGGCCGCCCGCGAGGGAAGCCGTCTGATCAACCGGCAGCTCGGCCGGCACCGCACCACCAGCGCCGTCATCATCCTGGTGACCGCCCTCCTCTCGGCCCTATCGGCGTGGTTCCTCTCCCGCGGCATCAGCATCCCCCTGCGCCAGCTCACCGAGGTGGCCAGCAAGCTCGCCGCCGGCGACAGCCACGTGAGGGTCAAGGTCGCTTCGAAAGACGAGATAGGGGAGCTGGCCGGCACCTTCAATACCATGGCCGACGAACTGGAACTGCGCAAGCAAAGCCTTCTCTCCATCCTGGACGAAATCCGCCAATCGCGCCTGGAGATCCTGCACGAGCGCAATTTCAAGACGAGCGTGCTGGAGAGTATTTCCAGCGCCATCGTCACCTTTTCCCCGAGGGATATCTCACCTCCATAAACGGAACCGATCGCCTGCTGCTTGGACCGGAGGTAGGGCAAAACCAGCATTACCGCCGCATCTTTGCCGGGTGGGGTGACCTGGCGTAGCGCATAGACCGCGTACTGCAGGGGGAAACCGGCTACGGCCGCGAGCCGTTTCGCTTGGACCGCGGCAAGGAAACCCACTTCGACGTGGGATGTTTCCCAATCGGGCTCAACGCCTAGCAGGGGTTGACCGTCACCCTGCGCAAACGAGACCGAAAAGGAGAAGCTGCGCGAGGAGATGATGCGGCTGGACCGGCTGGCCTCCCTCGGGAAGCTGTCGGCCGGCATCGCCCACGAGGTGAGAAACCCGCTCACCGGCATCTCGCTTCTGCCGGGCGACCTGCACGACCAGGCGGCCACCGGTTCCGATGACCAGCAGATGATCACCAAGGCCCTTGCCGAGATCGGCCGGGTGGAGCGGTTCATCAACTCCCTTTTGAACTACTCGTCTTTCTCCCGGGCCGAATTCGTGGAGGGAGACCTGAACCGGGTGGTGCACGACACGGTCCTGTTGATGCGAGCACCGCGAGGCGTTCCTCTCCCTCGAGGAGCACCCACTTCCCCCTGCCGCCTCGCCCCGGGAAAGATCAAGCAGGCCGTGCTCAACGTCATCAGGAACGCCCAGGAGGCACTGACGGGTGGGGGACGGATCACCCGACCAGCGCAAGGGGGGAGTGGGCCGTGATAGAGATCGGCGACACTCCTCGACGGTCCCCTGGGTGATGGAGAGCCCCAGGCCGGTTCCCGCACCCTTGCGCGTGAAGAACGGCTCGAGGATCAGGGGGAGGTCGTCGGCCGCGATGCCGGGGCCGTCGCACCGCGGCAGGATCCGCGTGGAGAGTAGCCCCGGCGCGGGGGCCCTTTCACCATCGAGCTCTCCATTGACCGTATGGAATCGAGAGGCTAACCACAGAGGTACACTGAGGAACCACAGAGGAAATCTAAAACACCAGGATACCCAATGGAAAAGATTCTCATCATCGTCGACGAAGCGTTCATCTGCGAAAATGTCCGGCGCATCCTCTCCGGCGAGGGGTTCCAGGTGGGTGCCGAAAGCTCCGGGCAGGAGGCCCGGGAGATCGTCGCCTCCCAAGAGATCGACCTGGCGCTCCTCGACCTGAACCTCGGCACGGAAAACTGCATTGACATCCTGAAGGCGCTCAAGGAGCTCGACCCCGAACCTTTACCATGCTGGTGTTTCTGGTGAATGTCACCTACTGGCCGACGCGGGCCATCTGGCTCCTCAGGGTGATGGGGATGATGTAAGGAGTGAGCGCATGTCTGACCACGTTATCATCTACCTGATTGTCGTACTGAACATCTTCTGCCAGCTCATGCTGGTCTGGCACCAGAAATTTCACGCGGCCCAAAGGAACAGGTACTGCGGCTGCGCCGTCGCCATCCCGTTACTGTAGATGCTGTCCATGCGGCTCTTAATCGCCACCGGACTGATGCCTGGACATGTTGCGGACCAGTCGTACCTGGAACACTTCATTACCACCGCTACCAGCATGTTGCACATTGCCGACCCCTGGTTCGTGACAGTGACGGCTGTGGTTGCCAGGAGACGGCAGCGCGCCGTACTGAAATTGCAGAGCGCCGCCTGAAACCCTGCCTCCGCTCTAGGCGGCGGGAAGCTGTCATTTCCCGCCGCCGGCTCTTCTTGACCATTCCACACGGAAAACGCGAGCGCCAGCTAGCAAGCGGGCACCCGCAAGGGGGTGCCCCTACCTGACCCGTTTATGTAGGGCTACCCCTTGCGGGTATCCACGGGCGAGGCTTCCTTAAAAACTTGCGCTGACAACCATGTAGCTATATAAAAGAAACGAAACTCGCGCCTTCGGCCGTCGAGCAATCACCTCGAAAGACGGGAAGCACATGGAATCTGCAGCCATTCATTCTGCAAAACATATCCTGCTCATGATCGGTATCATTCTGGGCGCGGGGACGCTGAGCGGCATCCTGGCACAGAAGTTCAGGGTGCCTGACGTGGTGCTGTTTTTGTTGGCGGGCATCTGCCTTGGCCCCGAACTTGCTGGCATCATCGACGTCAGGGCCGATTCCGCCTTCAACCAGCTCGTGCTGATCTTCGGTTCCTGCTACATCCTTTTTGATGGAGGCGCAAGCCTGAAACTGGGCGTGCTGAGAAACGTCTGGGTCACCATCGTGGGCATCTCGACCGTCGGGCTGCTGATCAGCGTGGTCATCACCGGCTACGCGGCCAGCTGGCTGCTGGGGCTCCCCACCCTGACCGCGCTTCTGTGTGGCGCCGTCGTCTCCTCCACCGACCCGGCGACCCTGGTGCCGGTCTTCAAACAGGTGGGGGTCAGGGAACGCGTGGCCCAGACCCTCATGAGCGAATCTGCCTTCAACGACGCCATGGGGGCCATCGTCACCTTCTCACTGCTGGGGATGATACTCGGGACCGGAGCGGGCTTTTCCCCGGGGAAGGCGGCCCTCGACCTGGTGTTCAATGCCCTGATCGGAGTGCTGGTGGGAGGCGCCATGGGCTATGCCGCAGCGTTCCTGATCGCCCATGAGAAGTTCAGTTACCTGCTGGAGTACGCGCCCCTCGTTACGCTGATGGCGGTGGTGGGGGCCTACATGAGTGCCGAGGGTTTTCGGGCCAGCGGGTTCATGGCGGTTTTCGTTTTCGGCATCGTGCTCGGCAACAGGGATGCCTTCGGCTTTCGCATAGAGATTCAGGAGCCGGAGAAACTTAAGGACTTCATCCTCACCACCTCCCTCATCATGAGGATATTTATCTTCATTCTGCTCGGGAGCCAGGTGAACTTCGCCCTTTTAGGTAACTGCCTCTGGAGCGGACTGGTGCTGGTGGCGGTCCTGATGTGCGTGGCCCGGCCGGCAACGGTCTTTTGCTGCGCCCTTCCCGACCGCCGCGCCCGGTGGAGCGTGCAGGAGATGCTCTTCATGTGCTGGACCCGGGAAACCGGGGTGATTCCCGGGGCGCTGGCCGGCATCCTGCTCGGCAGGAAGGTGCCGGGAGCCGAGGTCATAGCTTCCTTCACCTTCCTCGCCATCCTGATAACCATCATCATCCAGGCGACCTCCACCCGCTGGCTTGCCGGCAAACTCGGCCTGCTGCTCGACGAGTAGCGCTCTTTCCCTCTCCGCTCGCTACCTTTTCTGGATCAGGGTGCTCAACTTACCCTCGACCATGTCATAGCGCTCCAAAACAGTGGCATTCTTCTTTCCCGCTTTTGAGTCGATTGCCAGCACGATGCTGTCAATACCGCGCAACTCCCTTTGGACCGCCGCGCCAAGCTGGGAGTTCCTGGCCGCTTTATCCAGGTAGGCATGGGCCGCGTCGAGCTCGTGGGCCGCCTTGCCTGACTCGCCCGTGGTTACCTGGTAGGTTTGGGCGAATCTCACATGGAGCCTCGCCTCGATCAGGTCTTCATCCTGCCAAAGCTCCGTCGCCACATCCGAATAACCGGCGGCAAGATAGCTGGCCGAGCGCTCTGCCAGAGCCGCGCTCTTTTCCCAGAGGGCTTGCAGAGCCGAGCGCGCAATCTTCCCGCCCGCAGCGATTTTCTGCTCCACCCCGGTGATTTCCCCGGAGAGTCTGCCGGCCTCCTCCTTCCCCGTGGTGTTCCCCCCGAGCGCCGCCTGCTCCAAGGAGCCCCGGGCGCGCTCCAGGTAGGCCCGGGCCGAGGCATCATCGGCCGCCGCATAACTACGCAGTGCGAGCCAGAGGAACCGCGTCGCCTGGAAGAGCAGAGAATTCATCCCGGTATAGAGCGTCCTCACCTGCCGTTCCGCGCCCTGCAGGGCGTCATCCGCCTTCCCGGGTGTCCCGGCGTCCAGGAATTCCCGGGCTTTTGTCAGCTGGCGCTGCGACCCTACCAGGGATGGCTCCAGCTCCAGAATGGTAAGTGAGTTCTCAGCCAAGGCCAGTTCCTGGCCGGCTCCCGGCCTGTCGTTTCGCTCCAGAAGAGCTTTCGCCGTGTCAATGTGCACCTTGGCTAGGTCGGTGGGAAGGTAGACAGAGGTCCGTTCCAAAGCGGCATAAATCGGCGGCAGGTCGCGCAGGACAGCGGGCGAGGCCTCATACTCAAGGTGCCTGCGTGCGATCTGAATCAGGCTTTTCGCCGCAGCAGAAGACAGGTAATCCCTCACGGTCTCGATAAGCCGGGTGGCTTCAGTCAGGTCCTGACGGGCGCCAGTCAAGGCATTATTATGGATCTCTGAGCGGGCCTGCGAGATATGCCGCAGGGCGATGAACGCCGTTCTCTCTATGGTCGATTCTTCCTGTGCCGTGATGCTTCGGTAGGGAACGGGAAAGTCGGTGGGCAGTGCCTGCGCCAGAGCGCTGCTTGAGAGAAAGAGCGCGGCGAGATGGAGAGTGAAAGCGGCGGTTGCCTGGTCCAGTCGTATGATCACGGTATCTTCTCCCCTGCTGCATTTATTGGGTTGGTCAGGGTTTTCAGCTATTACAGCGGCAAGCGTGCCACGGCGAATGATACCGGCACCGGCCGGGACGCCATTAAACTGGTCCAATCAACGATAGCACGCAGGTCTGCTTTCTCAAGCAATCGATGCGAGCCGACGCTCAAACCGCCCGCTGCACCCGCTACAGGTCTGCTGGCACTCTAGATTATTAGCAGTTTATAATTTATATGGTATCCTTAAATGCGATCCCCCCGCTAACCTATCAAAAGGGTGCAGACCATGGACGTGCCAGGCAAAGGTGCCGATGCGAACCGGGAAACGGCTGACAACACTAGGGGAAACGGCACCCTGGTTACCGAATTCATCAACCCTGCCCAGGATCCCAGGTGGGACAGTTTTGTGGAAAGCCATCCGTTTGGCTGGATCACCCACCTGTCATCCTGGCAGAAGGTGCTGGAAGGAAGCTTTCCCCACATGAAGGGGCACTTTCCGGCACTGGTGGACAGCTCCAGTGGCGCAATCAGGGCGGCACTCCCGGTATTCGAGGTTAAGAGCTGGCTTATCGGCAACAAGCTGGTGAGTATCCCCTGGGCTACTCTTTGCGACCCCCTGGTCATCTGCCGGGCGGAATTCGAGCTGCTCGCCGAAGCAACCCTGCGTCTCAGGGAAAAACTCCACGCAGGCCACCTGGAAATACGGTCATTGCATACCGCGGAATTGCTGAATGACGGGATGCCTGAAATCCGGCCACATTTCCTGCACCATTATCTGAGCCTGGAAAAGGACATAGACAAAATACAGAAAACCTTCCATCGGACCTGCGTCCAGCAGAGGATACGGAAGGCACAGGAAAGCGAGCTAACTCTTCAAGTTGGCGACAGTCCGGAGCACCTGGACATCCTCTATGCTATGCACCTGAAGAACCGGAAGCAGAAACGTCTGCCACCTCAACCCCACCTGTTCTTTAAAAACATGTGGGAGATACTCTCCCAAGAGAAGAAAATTTCCCTCCTCATCGCCCAATACCGAGGGGAACCAATAGCCACCCTGCTGCTGTTCAAGTTCAAGGGAAGGATATCGGCGGAGGTGGCCCAGATAGATGAAAGCTTCCGCAACATGAGTCCCAATATTTTTTTATTCTGGGAGGCGATCAAGCAGGGGGTGCAGGAAAATTACCGTATCTTCGATTTCGGGCGGACCGCGCCGAACAATCAAACCCTGCTGGACTTCAAGTCGCGCTGGGGGACCAGCGTCTCGAATATTTACTGTTTTTATTACCCCGTTGAAAAAGGGCAGGGAGTTATCGACTCCTACTCCAAGCGTTACAAGCTGCTCCAGTTGTTATGCCACTATACCCCTGAGTTCGTTCAGCCATACATTGGCGGGTTCTGCTATAGACATACGGGGTGATTCTTTTTCGGAATGAGGAGAAAGAGATGGACCAGAAGAGTCAAGTACCAAAGGGGATGCCTCTGGGGAAATGCCAGATACATACGGTGCCTGAATTTGCCGAGACGCTTGGCAGGTGGGAAGTCGTCTGGCAGTTCAGAAACCGTGTCCGACGCAGTTTAAAGAGACGCTTTCGCTATGTCATGAACCTGTTCACTTGGCACCGAAGCGCCGAGAGTGCCCTGGCGCCCGCGCCGCCGCTTAAGCCGGGCGATCTGGTCCAGGTGAAGTCGGAAACCGAAATCAGGGCCACTCTTGACAACTGGAACCAGCTGAACCGTTGCGGGATGATGGAGGAGATGCTGCAGTACTGCGGCACCACCCAGCGAGTGCTGAAGCGGGTGGAACGGTTTCTGGACGAAAGGGACTACCTGATGAAAAAGTGCAAGAAGATCGTCCTGCTGGAGGGGGTCTGGTGCCCGGGCACGGTGGATTTTGGGCCGTGTGACCGGGGCTGTCACTTTTTCTGGCGTGAGGAATGGCTGGAGAAGATCGACTGAAACGGAAAGGGAAGCGTGCTCCTGACGAGGAGAAGCGAAGCCGAGCAGAAGGTGGCGCAGGAGAGAGGTTACCTCAATCTGATTCCGGCGGATTACTTTGTGAGTGCGGCCCTGAAGGTTATTGACATGCCCGGCCTGGATGCATTTACCACCTGACCAGTGACACCCCCGGCACCATGGATGAACTCGCCTCATACTGCGAGGGTTTCCTGAAGATGAAGGGGATCGAGATCGTTTACGGGGACCCGCCGGACGGTTTCCGGCCTAATCCGCCCGATTCGCTGTTCAACAAGCTGATTGAACCGTACCGCCCCTACCTGTGTGACACCCGCAAATACGACCGGCGTAACCTAGAACTGGCGGGTGCCGGGCACGCGCCGCCTTGGCTTAGCCACGGCATATTCGAGCGCTGCATGGCATAGGCGCTCCGGGTGAACTGGGGCGCGGACTCCGCCGCTTAGCAGAAAGCGCAAAAGGGGAGGCCCTCCCGGAGGGAGAATAATCCCGCGCCGGTACCGGGAGCTTTGCCGGAACCGCCCTTTAGAGAAAGGGGAGCGGCTTGCCGGTGCGGTAGGCCAGGGCCTGGCAGACGGCGATGAGCTCCCCCTCCCCGTCGCATACCTGAATCTGGTAGCCCGCGGTCCGCCTGCTGCCACTTACCTCCCGCGCCTCGGCCCGCAGCCGCGCCCCGCTCTTCGGGCTCGCCACGAAGTTCACGCTTACATTGAGCGCCACCGTAACCTCTCCCCCGCTCTGGCACACTGTCTCGAACGCCTCGTCGATCAGGGCAAATATGGCCCCGCCGTGGGCGCGCGCGAACAGGTTGTTCATGGTCGCCGGGTCGTAGCTAAGCTCCACCGCCGAAAAGCCCGATTCAAGCTCCTTAAGCTCCATGCCGAGCGCCAGCGCGAAAGGCTCCCGGGCGACCTCGCGGAAAATGGCATTCCTTATCTCCTGGTCCACGCCCTGCCTCCTTATAGATACCGGGGAAATCATTCAGACAGGACGCTGTTTTCGTCGCGTCCGAAGGGGAGATTAGCACAAAAGCGGCCGGCGTCAAACCCGGCGTTGTCACGGCCCGGTCCTGGCACAGTTTCAACCCGGCCTGACCTTTCTGTTTTGCAGAGGGAGTGCCCCGAAAGAGTGGCATTCTTGCCGCGAGATTCGCGTAATGGAGCCCAGGCATCTTATCAGGGTGAACTTAGCGTCCTGAAGCGCGCTCTTGCGCTTTTAAATAAGTTCCCGGAAGAAAACTAAAGTTCGACGCTCAATGGAAAACATGATTATTTTTGCGCAGATTGTCTCCTTTCTTTGCCAGACAGTAACAAAAATTCCTCGCATCGATGCCAGGCCATTTTACTAGTTTGCCTCCCGTCAACTAATTATTGAAACTAATGTTCCCATGCTGTATAAATCAATGCGATCTTGCCCGGGTTTCCCATGCTGTACGTTGATAGCCCCGCAACCTGGGTCGCAGCCGGGGAACAGAGGATCGGCAAAACGTGCCAATTGTTTGATAATTCTTCCCATTTGAGATAACATTTCCCACCGATCACCCGGGAAGCGGATATGCCAGAAAGCAAAACACACCAGGTCGCAGCGCGCAAAGACGACGGCGGAACCGCCTCGGCGTGTAAAACCGCGCTCGCCGTGACCTACAAGGCGCTGAAGGCATTTTCCTTCTATCCCGAGGGGCATCCGCTGCGCGAGAGGATCCTGCTCGGCGCCTATCAGGCCATGGCGAACGTCGCCAAGGATGGAATGCTCTCCCTGGTCGTGCACCGAAACGGCTTTTCCTTTGCCAACCAGCGCTCTTCCATCGATGCCACCCCCATGACCACGGCCCTGGCGCAGGAGCTTTTCGCCCGCGAGATCCAACGCCTCTTCGTGCTTCCGGAACTCTCCCTGGCCGAATTCACCGGTTTTCTTTCGCTCCTGGCGCTGGACCCGCCCAGGATCAGCGACGCCGGGGGGCTGGCCGCGCTGCTGAAACAGCACGGCATCGAGACGGTCGTCCTAAACGAGATCGACATCACGGCGGTTTTCACCCGAAAAAAGGCCGAGCAGGCGCCCGAGGAAGCCGCCCCGGAGCCGCACAGCGAGCAGGTCCCGGGACCGGGCGTAACCGGCCAGCCAGAGTTCGCCGCCAGCCTCCTGGACCGGCTAAGCCAGATGGGGGTCGAAGAGCTGATCGCCCTGATGTCCCGGGAAACCGACGACGGTCAGTACCGCCAGTTGGCCCGCTTGCTGCTGGCCAAGGGGATGCCGCTCAAGCTGGACAGGGATTTTGACCGGCTCTTCGGCGTGGTCGCCGCCCTAGCCCGGCAGGGGAACGAGGCGGCCAGGAGCGCCGCCGGCCGCGAGCAGGCCTCTCAGGTGCTGCAGCAGCTCGCCACGGGAGAGCTGACCGAGCACCTGCTGGATCACCTGGAAGATGCGGAATTCGAGCAAAAAGAGGCCGTCTATGGTATCCTGAAGTCCTTGGGAGTGGAGGCGGTCGAACCCGTCATCAGGCGCCTGATCGCGGTCGGCTTCAAGGCCTCCAGGAAGACGATGACCAGCGCCTTGCTGCAGATCGGCCCCGTGGCGGAACCGGCGCTCTTCGGGCTGCTCAAGGACGGCAGGTGGCAGGTGGTCCTCGCGGCCGTGGCCATCCTGGCGGAGATGGGGAGCCGGGACGCCGTGAAGGGGCTGGTGCTCACCTCCAACCACAGTGACGGCCGTGTGCGCATGGAATCGATCCGTGCGCTGGCCTATATCGGGGGGATGGAGGCAAGTGCCGCCCTCATCGAGCTGCTGCGGGACCCCAACCAGGCGATTGCCATCCATGCGATCACCTGGCTCGGCAACACCAGGAACCAGAGGGCGCTGCAACCACTCTTGCAGCTGGTCCTGAAACGCGATCTTTCAGGCAAATTCCGGCCAATCAAGAAGGAAGCGGTGCTCGCCATCGGTCGCATCGGCGACCGCCGTGCACTCGACCCGCTGTTCAGGTTGGTACGCAAACGGCACTGGATCCTGGCCGGGCGCTGGAAGGAGCTGAAACTGCTAGCCATCGAGGCGATCGGCAACCTGGGGGGGGACTCGACCCGAGGATTCCTGGAAAGCGTCTCGACGCAGGGGGGAGAGCTGGGCCGGGCCGCCGCGGCGGCACTGGAAACCCTGGCCAAAAGGAAGCCGGACCACCATGAGTGACATCACCAGTCAGCTGGCGCAGCGGGTTGCCGTACTGCTCGCCGCATCCATCAGAACCGTCATGCTCTACCCCCTGGCCCACCCGGCGGTGGGGCAGCCGTTGCAGGAGTTAACCGGCATCCTCGAGGAGATGCTCCAGGAGCGGCGCGAGATTCATCTCGGCGTGGTGGAGGGGACCTTTTTTCTGGAGAGCCGCCCGATCGTAGCACCCACCCCCGCAGTCGCGGGCCTGGCCGAGCGCCTGAGCAAGAAAAAGATCGAGGCGCTCACCATCTATCCCGGCGTGACCCGGGACGACCTGTTCAGCTTGAGTTCCCTCCTGGCCCGCCGCGACATCACCTGCGAGCAGTTCCCCGATGAACTGGACAAAAGAGGGATCTGGAGCATCCGTCTGGGCATCGACCAGGAGGTGCACGACGAGCAGGCCGACGACACCGAAGGCACCGCGTCGCGCACCTATTTCCAGGCGCTCAACGCGGTGCGCGACACCATGCGCGAGGTGGAAAACGGCAGGATTCCCACCGGGGAGTGGATCAACGCCGTGGTGGACAACATGGTCTCGGTGACCATGAAGGACCCGACTACCCTGCTCGGTCTCGCCATGATCAAGGATTACGACAACTACACCTTCAGCCACAGCGTGAACGTCGGGATCCTGGCGCTTTCTTTCGGCTCGTTCCTGGGGCTCGACCAGGAGTCCCTGCGGGACCTGAACACTGCGGGGCTGCTGCACGACATCGGAAAGACCACGGTGGACAAGGCGATCCTCAACAACCCGGGGAAGCTCTCCGCCAGCGAGTTCGAGCAGATGAAGAAGCACGCCGAGGCGGGTGCGGAGATCGTCGCCCAGATGAAGGACATCAGCCCCCAGGTGGCGGACGCGGTGCTCGGGCACCACATCAAATTCAACCGGACCGGATACCCCGAGTGGGCCAGCGCCAGGTCCTTCAGCCACTTTGCCGAGCTGGTGGCCGTGGCCGACTGCTACGACGCAATCACCACCCTGCGCACCTACAACGTGCCGACGCTCCCCAAGGCCGCCATGGATATCATGCACCGGCTGGCGGGGAGTGCCCTGAACGCCGAGCTGGTCGAGCAGTTTGAAAAAATGATGGGGGAATATCCGGTGGGTACCCTGGTGCGGCTTGACAGCAACGAGATCGCCTTGGTCGTGAAGCCCCATCCCATGGAAAGCGTCCCCCCGGCCGTCAAGGTGATCATGGACGCCCGGGGAGAACTTTTGCCACAGCCGAGGCTGGTGAGCCTTGCCCCGGTCGGCGGGACGCGCTATGCCTCCATTGTCTCACCGGTCGACGCCCTCCTGAAGAACATCGATGTAGCCAGCTACCTGCTCGCCTGACACGCCGGCCGGCTCCAAAACACCCCCCTGCTGGCCGCTCGACGCGGGGAGGGTAAAGTAGATCGTTGCCCCCAGGTTCACCGCACCCTCCGCCCAGACCCTGCCGCCGTGCCGTTTGACGATGCGCTTGACTGTCGCCAGGCCGATGCCGGTCCCCTCGAACTCCGAGCCGTGCAGCCGCTGGAAGGCGCCGAAGAGCTTATCCTGGTAGGCCATGTCGAAGCCGACACCGTTGTCGCGCACGAAAAAAACCTCCTGATCTCCTGCACCGGACCTCCCCACCTCGATCGCCGCGAACTCACGGCCGCGGGTATACTTCCAGGCGTTGTCCAAAAGGTTCTCCAGGGCCTGCTGCAGCAGGGCCAGGTCGGCGTGCACCTTTAGGTCGGCAGCGACCGTGAAGGCGACCTCGCGCTGCGGCTCAGACTCCTGCAGCCTGAGAAAGATCACCCGGGCAAGTTCGCTCAGGTCGACCGGCGAGCGCTGCAACCTGGATCTCCCGACCCGCGAGAGTTCCAAAAGGTCGTCGATCAGCTTCCCCATGACCCGGCTCGAGACGCGGATCCGTTCCAGGTAGCCGTGCGCCTCGGGGGAGAGGCTGGCGCCGCACTCCTCCTCCAGGATGGCGCTGTAGCTGTTGATGTGGCGCAGCGGCGCGCGCAGGTCGTGGGAGACCGAATAGCTGAATGACTCCTGCTCCTGGATGGCCGCCTGAAGCCGGACGGTGCGCTCGGTGACTCGCTGGTCGAGCTCCGCGTTTAGTTTGCGAATTTCCTCCTCGGCGCGCCGGTACTCAGTGACGTCGCGGGCAATGCCGAAGACCCCGACGATGCTGCCGGTTTCATCGCGCAGGGGCCCCTTGGTTGCCTGCACCATCACCTTTTCCCCGGAGGCGCAGGTGAGCGTCTGCTCGAAGCTGCGGATCTCGCCGCTGCGCAGGATCTGGCGATCGTCCTCCATGACGGCGCGCGCCTCGGCGCAGGGGAAGAGGAAACTGTCGTCGTTACCGAGCGCCTGGGCGACGCTCTTGCCGGTGATGCGCGTCGCCCCTCCGTTGAAGAGCACATAGCGCCCCTCGATATCCTTGGCAAAGATCGCGTCGGAAGTCCCTTCGATAATGGAGTTCAGCAGTTCCCGGTTCCGGCGCAGCGAGCGCTCCGCCTCGCGGGCCTCGGCCATGTGCCGTTCCAGCTCGGCGTTGAGGTTTTTCAGGCGCTGCTGTTCCCGGTCGTAGCTGGACAGTACCGCCCAGAGCATCAGGGAGCAAGAGAGAGCGCTCACGGTCAGGGAGATGACCTGATCCAGCAACCGGGCCGATGGTGAGGCATAGGGGACGAGCCATTGCGGGAGGTAGGTTTCCGCCACGATCAACGCTACGGCGTCGCCAAGTGCGACCGCCAGCAAGAGCCAGCGCTCACGGTCCCGGAAGAAGATCAGCGCGTAGATGAAGACATTGAAAAAGAAGAGGGTGACACTGCCCTGCGAGCCGTTGCTGGCAAACCAGGAAAGGTTCAGATTCAAAAGGTAAAGGGAAAAGAGGCTTTTTATCAGGTAACGCCCCCGGCATGCTTCCCGGTACAGGAAAAATGACGTCACGCCGAAGCCCAGGTCGATAAGCGTGACCCAGGGCGATATGTGTATCAGGTAATCGACCGGTACGATCAGGAAGAGGGTCAGTACGGTGGCCGCCAGGCAGAGCATCCTGAAGAGGCGCAGTTCCATGGTTGTTTCCAACCCGGAGGATATGTCCGTTTTTCCTCTGAGGGAACCCATAGCGTTCTGATTGCCTCGCGCACTCCCGGCTGCAGTCGCAGCTGCCGGACTTTTTGTCAGAAAACTGAATGAAGCACTGAACTGAACCCACGAGACCATGTCGAAAGCAACTGCAAGCTTTGCTTTAGCACATGAGCGGCAATTTAAAAAGAAAAAAGTGCCGCAAGCAGTGCCTTTCCCATACTTCTAGAGAAAAAGCCACTTCACTGTGGGCCATAGTCCTACAGCCGCGACAATTAATTCGTCCGCGCTATACTTCTTGACATCCTCCCCGCCTGAACGCCGAGGATTCCAGGGGCCTATGCGGCTTGCGCCGCAGCGGCTCCTGAGGTTCCTGCTTCGTCGAGCGGCCCTGCTGCGCCGTGCTCTCCACAGGCTATGACGACGTGCCCCGCCACCAGAATGTTGAGCGCCGCGTTGTCGTCGGCATGGGCCGCCAAGCCGTGAGAAAAGACAAGCGAAGCTCGCCTGTCCCGTCCGGTTCCCCGGGGCGCACTGCCCACAGCGCGAGCACTTTTGGATGGTGCGCGCCGCATCGACGCAGAGCACCATCCCGCCCAGTCAGGACTCTTGTATTCCAGCTGGCGGGCGAACTCGCCCCACCCCCAGGATGGCGCGGTTCAGACCGCCCTTCTGCCGGACCCGGCACCCCGGCGCAAGCAGCGTCCCCCGGGCCTATGCGCTCATGCTGGCCACCCGCAGCTCCTCCAGCACCACGACAGCGTGGTTTTTGCTGACGGCGCTGGAGACCTTGTGCAGGTAGTCGCTTCTGGCGTCAGCGATCCGGATATGCATTCTGGTGATCGCGGCCTTCTGCCTGAGCCAGTTCCGGGAACCCTTGACCTTGCGGGCGAGGCGGCGCTGTTCCCGGGCCAGGCGCCCTGCCAGTTTCACTAAAAAGTTGAGCGGCCGGTACACCGTGGCGTCGGACAGGGTCAGGAAGCGCGCCGCACCAAGGTCGCCGTCCAGCCGGAAACCCTGCGGGTAGCGGAGGGAGTCGGTGCAGACAAACTTTTTATAGAAGGCGGGAAAGCGTTTTGGGCTTTTCCTGTCGAAGGCGTCCCGGAGCGCCCGGTCCAGGTGCATCTGCACCTGCTGCAACGGCTGCGATGGCGCCTTTGGCCAGGAAGGAGAATTCCACCTTCCAGCGCGGCAGCAGGGCCGCCAGAGCGCCGTAGGCGAGGCATCCCTCGCCGCTGTCCAGCCGCTCCTTTTGCAGGGCCAGGGCACGGTTCCAGACGAAGCGGCAACATCCGGCGAACTGCCTTTAGGCGCGTGCCGTGCTTCGGCTTCAGTTGCAACCGGTATTTAACCTAAAAACGGCAGTTGGGCCTTTTCACCCAGGTGCCGGTAGCATTTTGAGGTGAGGTAGTACCGGCGATTCCGCCATCAACTTTCGGAACGCCCGCCGCACAATGAGTCTGA
>Ga0316217_10000834_pt1 | contig 42007 bp, 23 predicted proteins | sample 1anoAmetaG_FD_203633 | JGI IMG/M metagenome (GOLD analysis project Ga0316217, IMG submission 203633) | Freshwater microbial communities from Trout Bog Lake, Wisconsin, USA - 1anoA | ecosystem: Environmental > Aquatic > Freshwater > Lake > Hypolimnion/Profundal zone | place: USA: Wisconsin...
CCTTGAACGCGCAACTCTTCGCCGTGCATGCGCCCTCCGGCGCGACTTTGGAAGTGCTGGCCAAACAGCTTGGCCTCGTTTCGGATGACGCGATTGAGCAGGTGGAACGGTTGGGAAACGATCACCAACGAACTGCCGAGATGGTCAATAATCTGCGGCAGCGGCTCGACGACTTTCAACAGCTCGGCCGAGTGGAGCAGGAAATCCTTACCCAGGAGTTCGCGGTCTCGCGCCAGAAGCTCGCCGACGTGGAGTCTGCCGTCCCGCCCCGGATTCGGGGCATCACCCAACAACAAGCCAAGTTCGCGCGTTCCGTCGAGCAGACGCTGGCCCATGTCCGATTTCCGGACCTGGTCGCCGCGGCTAGTGCCCGGTCGCTCGGCTTCCTCGGCGATTTGGTTGATTGGAGCGGCGACGGGGAAGCGGATCTGGTCGGCGCGCGCGGGGCCGCCCTGAGCATCGACCGGCTCCAGTCCCACTATACTATGGCCTCCGAGCGCGCCACGCATTCGCTCGCTATGCCAACCGCTCCGGCCCCCGCGGGCGGCGTCGCCTTGCCTAGCGCGGTGGGCCAGCCCCAGGAGGCGAAGAACTTCCGGGGCATGCCCGTTGCCGATTCAGCGCTCGCCGCCCAACCCGCGCGACGCGTGGAGCCAGAACCCCCTGACGGCCCCTCGTTCAGTGGAATCCCAAAGCCCTCGACTCGAATCACGCCGGCCATGCCGGTGTCCCTCCAAGGATTGGGTGAGAATGTGGAGTTGTTCTGATGACCATTATTCCTTCCCTCATCCCTGCGGTTGGCGCTGAGCAGAACGTTAACGAACCGGAATGCTCGAACTCGGTACGACTGCTGGATTCCGCGCTCGACGCCACCTGCGCTCATATCGCGATACTCGATGAGCAGGGGACGATCCTCCAAGTGAATGGCGCCTGGGATCGTTTCGGGAGCGAAAATGCGCGCGGCTGCGGTCAGCGCGGCGTGGGCGCCAACTACCTGAAGCTCTGCGATTCGGCCACCGGCGATTCCTCCGAAGGATCGGCGGAGGTGGCCGCTGGCATCCGGGCGGTCATCGGCGGGCAACGCGAAGAATTTCGACTGGAATACCCGTGCCACACCCCGCGGCAACAGCGCTGGTTCGAGGTGAGGGTCACCCGGTTCGCCGGGGAGGGCCCGGTGCGGGCGGTGGTAGCGCGCGAGAACATCACCGGGCGCAAAGAAACCGAGTCCATGCTGCGCAAACTCGCGCGCGCGGTCGAGCAAAGCCCGATCTGCATTCTCATCACCGATTTGCGGGGAGACATCGAGTACGTCAATCCTAAGTTCTGCGCCTTGACCGGCTATAGCTCCGAGGAGGTCCTGGCCAAGAATCCCCGCCTCCTCAAATCGGGCGACACCCCGCCCGAGGGTTATCGGGAACTGTGGGACGCCATTGCGGGCGGACGGGAGTGGCGCGGCGAATTTCACAACCGGAAAAAGAACGGCGAGCTCTTTTGGGAATCGGCCTGCATTTCCCCCATCCGCGATGACCAGGGGCGCGTTAGCCATTTCGTGGCCATCAAGGAGGACATTACCGAGCGCAAGCGGGCGCAGGCCGAACTGGACAACTTGGAGCGGAGGTTGGCCGAGCACAAAGAGAGTGACGAACGTTCTCGGCGCGCTTTCGAGCACGAGCGCGAACTCAGCCTCATCAAGAGCCGCTTTGTGAGCACGGTCTCCCACGAGTTTCGCAGTCCCTTGGGGGTTATTAACACCGCCGCGCACGTCCTTCGCCGTTATTTGAACCGCTTGAGCGAAGCGGAGCGCGGCCTGCAGATCGATCAGATTCAGAACTCTGTCGAACAAATGACCCAGATGATGGAAGACCTCCTCCTTTTCGGGGAATGCGAAACGGGCAGGATGGTGTGTAAACCCGCGCGGGTGAATGTCGAGGCGCTCTGCGCGCAGTTAATCGCGCCTTGGTCCAATGGCCCCCGTTCCATCGAATGCGCTTTCGACTCCGCCGCGCAGGAAGCCTGCCTCGACGAGAAGATTCTGCGCCACGTCCTCGGCAATCTTCTCAGTAACGCCATCAAATACTCTCGCGACCGCCAACCGGTCCGGCTCGAGGTCAAACGCATTTACGGCCCCGCGTCGGCGGACGGCCTTGCCGGGGGGGACATTGAGGCTCACATTGAATTCAAGGTCAGCGATGAGGGCATCGGCATCCCCGCCGCCGACCTCCCCCATATTTTTGAGACTTTCCATCGCGCCTCCAATGTTGGCAATCGCGCCGGCACCGGCATGGGTTTGGCGATTGTGAAGCAGTTCGTCGACTTGCATCGCGGCGTCCTCAGGATGGAAAGCGAAGAGGGAAAAGGAACCACGGTCTGGGTTTGGCTGCCGACGGCCTTGCCCCGTGAAAAAAGGTGAGGTTATGCATCGAATATTGATCATTGAGGATGACGCAACGCTGCGCGGCCAGTTGGCCCGCATCCTCCAATTTGAGGGCTTCGAACCCCTCGAAGCCGCCGATGGGAAATCCGGAGTTGCGATGTCGCTCCAGTCGCCTCCGGATCTGGTCGTGTGCGACATCATGATGCCGGAATTAGACGGCTTTGGCGTCCTCCAAGCCCTGCGCGAGCATCCTGCCACGACGATGGTGCCCTTTATTTTCGTCACCGCATTGGCCGCCATTCGCGACCGACGCCATGGGATGGAGGAAGGCGCCGATGATTATATCACCAAGCCGTACGACCCGGACGCGCTCGTGCGCTCCGTGCGGCGCCGCCTGGAGCGGCGGAGCCGCCAGATTGAGGAGGGTCGGCTTCGGGCCGAGGAGGTCAGCCTCGCCGCCGCCGCGGCGCTGCCATCGGAAATCACAGATACTCTCGAACATATCACCACCCTGACGAATCTCCTCGCGCTCAAACACGCCGCCCAGGACCCCCAAATCGCCGCCACCCACGAGTCGGTGGCGCGGGCCTCCGCGCGGTTGCGCCGCATGCTGCGCCGGCTCCACCTCTACGCTCAACTGCCCCAACTCTACGCCCACCGTTTCGACTTGGTTAGGACCGGCACTCCCGCATCGGCCGCGGCGGTGCTGGAGCGCGTCGCGCTGGAAGTATGCCGAACCTGGAAACGGGAGGAGGACCTGGAACTTAAGCCCGATCCGGCCCGACTGCCCATGCGCGAGGAATACCTGGTGGTCCTGATCGAGGAACTGGTGGACAACGCCTGCAAGTTCTCCGCGCCGGGCTCGCCCGTGGAGGTCACGGGCCAAGCCCGCCGCGAGTTTTGGTCCTTGACCGTCCACAGTCGCGGGACCGGCATGAGTCCAGGTCAGATCGCCCAAATCGCGGCGTTCAAACAGTTCTGGCAAGGGAACAAGAGACCTCGCGGTCTCGGCCTCGGCCTGGCCCTGGCGCAAGGCATCGCCCGCCTGCACGGCTGTGAATTTGCCGTCGATTCAGATTCGGAAGAAACCGAAGTGAACATCCTGGTTCCACTCGAATACTAAGGAAGCATCCCTATGAGCGAACAGATTGCGTGGGAACCCCGGGCGCGCCTGCCTATCGGCAAGGCGCAGGACGTGCTGCTGGCGCGATTTGTCGGCCGGGATGAAGGGGCTAAGCTCGGCTTCTCTCCGGCCCTGTTGACCCGCCTCGCCACCGTGATTTCCGAAATCACCCGCAACGTCGTCCAACATGCCGACGGCCCCGGAGAGATTCAAATTGGCAGGGTGGCGGCGGGCGATCGACGCGGGCTGCGCGTCATTGTGTCGGATAAAGGCAAAGGTATGGCGCGGCCGGAACAATTCCTGGAAGAAGGCAACCAGCGCGCGTTGGGGTCCGGCTTGGCGGGCGCTCGCAAGCTGGCGGATCGCTTCGAAATCCGCTCCGCCCTCGGCGTCGGTACCACCGTGACCATGGATATGTGGACGCAAAAGGAAAGTCCTTGAACTGGCAAATTACCGTGGTCGCGAGCCTTTGCCCGCCCCCTTCGCTTGTACTTTAAGCGCCCTTGCGGCCCGGAAGCCCTATCTCCGCTCCATTGGTCTTTTTAGCGCTTATCAGGCTTCGGTTTCAGCCAATAAACTGAGGTGCTGGACCCACAAAGTCAGCCGAAATGACACCATGACAACCGTTGAATCCCCCTTTTTGGCGCCTGGTTCCACATGATCCAGCCTGGAAACGAGTTAATGAGGGGGATCCCAGGCGGCGGCGTGAACCCGAGGTTAACCGTCGGGGTCTCGCTTGCGAGTGATCGTCCCCAAACCCAAGACGCCGCCGATTCAGGCGAATCGGCTCGCCGCCGCGAATCATGAACCATAGATCCATTTCGACCCGGGTTGCCATTGCCTTTGGCAGTCTGGTCCTCCTCATCCTGGGCATGGGCTGGCTGGGCGTGATGGAAATCGACCATGCCGGCGCCCGGACGGAGGCGATATTCAACCACGAATGGCCGCAGGTCCAATGGGCGCAGCAGGCGCTGGGATATTCCAGTCTCAACAGCCGGCTAACCACGACCGTGTTTCTGCTGCGGGAGCCGGTGGACATCGAGGCGATATTGGCGCAGCGGGCGGCCAACGCGGAAAAGATCGGCAAACTGCTGGGACGGCTTGAGACCGTGGCGACCAGCCCGCAGGAAAAAGAACTGCTGGCCGTCATCAAAGTCGCCCGGGAGCTTTACGTGAGCAGCTATTTGCAGGCGCTCGACCTGCTGCTCAAGGAGCGACAGACGGAGAGCGCGCGCGAGAGAATGGTGAGCCAGACGCTGCCGCTGTTGATGAAGTACCATGCGGCGTGGGAGGAATTTGTGACCTTCCAAGGACTGCAAATGAACACCGCGGCAAGCGAGAGCCTCCGCCACGCCAAAAGGATGCGGCGGGGGTTGTTGATCTCCCAAGCGCTGGGGGTATTGCTGGCTGCTGGAATCGCCATCACCTACAGCCGCAAGATGCGACGGGAGATGGCGTTGCGGGAGGGCTCAGAAGCCGCGTTGCGGCGGGCGTGTGGTGAATTGGAGCGGCGCGTGGAAGAGCGCGCCGGCAAGTTGCGGGAGAGCGAGGAGACTTATCGGCGTCAGTTCCTGGACAATTCCTCGGTGATGCTGCTCGTTGACCCGGCCGACGGACGGATCATCGAGGCGAACCTTGCCGCCGCCGCCTTTTATGGCTACGAGCGGGAGCGCCTGCTGCAACTGAGTATCACCGATATCAACACGCTCCCCCGGGACTCGGTGCTCCAAGCGATGGCCTCGGTCTTACCCTCGAGCGGCCGGCGGTTCGAGTTCGAGCACCGCAAAGCGGACGGCTCGGTAGCGCAAGTGGAGGTGTTCGGCAGTCAGATCTTGTTCGGCGGCCGCCGGGCGCTGCACTCCATCGTTCATGATATCACCAGCCGCAAACAGGCGCAAACGGCCCTGGAGGAGATTAGTCGGCAGCAGCGTACCATCCTGGAGACGACGGTGGTGGGCATCTGTTTCGCCAAGAACCGCAAGGTGGTCTGGGCCAATCCCGCCTTAGGAATTCTCCTGGGCTATGAGGCGGAGCAGAGCCTCGGCGTGGAGACGGCGAGCTTCTATGCGCGCGCCGAGGACTACGAGCGGATCGGCCGGGCCTACGGCGAGCAACTCGCGCTCGGCGGCGTCTGCGCCTCGGAGCTGGAAATGAAGCGCAAGGATGGCGCCCATTTCTGGTGCCATCTCGCCGGTCACGCCGTTTCCCTGGAGAATCCTGAGGAAGGAGCCATCTGGATTGTCACCGACGTGACGGAACGCAAACGGGCGGAAGAGCGCTTGCGGGAATCTGAGGAACAAGGCCGGCTCCTGCTCAATTCCGCGGCGGAAGCGATCTATGGCGTTGACTTGGAGGGCAACTGTACTTTCTGCAACAACACTTGTTTGCGCCTGCTGGGCTACGCGCGGCCGGAAGAATTACTCGGCAAGAACATGCATTGGCAGATTCATGCCAAGCGCCCGGACGGAACGCCCTTTCCGGTGGAAGCATGTCGGATGATCCAGGCCATTCGGGCGGGGCAAAATGCTCATGTGGATGACGAGGTGTTTTGGCGCGCGGATGGCTCCAGTTTTCAGGCTGAGTACTGGTCCCATACCCAATGCCGCGATGGGGTGCTGGTGGGGGCGGTGGTGAGCTTTTTGGACATTACCACGCGCAAGCAATCCGAGGCGGCGCTGGCGCGGGCCGCGGACCGGCTGGCGATGGCCACCTCCGCCGGCGGCGTGGGGATCTGGGATTACGATGTGGTTAACAACCGGCTCGTCTGGGACGAGCAAATGTACCGTCTCTACGGCATCCAGGCGGCGCAGTTCGGCGGCGCTTACGAGGCCTGGCAGGCGGGCGTTCACCCAGACGACCGCCAGCGCGGCCACGACGAAATCCAACGGGCCCTGGTCGGCGAAGTGGAATTCAACACCGAGTTTCGCGCGCTCTGGCCGGACGCCAGCGTCCGCAACATCCGCGCCCGCGCCACCGTCCAGCGCGACGCCGCCGGCCGGCCCTTGCGCATGATCGGCACCAACTGGGACATCACCGTTCAGAAGCAGGCGGAGGCGGATCTCCGCGAAACGAATCGCCAGCTTGAAGCGGCCACCGCCCGCGCCAACTCGATGGCCGTGCGGGCTGAAATGGCCAGCGCCGCCAAAAGCGAGTTTCTGGCCAACATGAGCCACGAAATCCGCACGCTCATGAACGGCGTCATCGGCATGACCGGCCTGCTGCTGGACACCGAGCTTACGGAAAACCAGCGGCGTTATGCGGACACGGTGCGCGCCAGCGGCCAGACGCTGCTGCAACTGATCAACGATATTCTGGACCTGTCCAAAATTGAGGCGGGCAAATTGGAGCTGGAATTATTGGATTTCGACCTGCGGAGCCTGGTGGATGGTTTTGCCGGCGTCATGGCCGTCAAAGCCGCCGAGAAAGGCCTCGAACTCCTATGCGCCTGTGGTCCCGAAGCGCCGGTGAGGCTTCGGGGCGATCCCGGCCGGCTCCGGCAGGTGTTGACCAACCTGACGGGCAACGCGATCAAGTTCACCTCCAAGGGCGAGGTTGAGATTCGCGTGGTGGTGGAGTCGCAACTCGAGGGGGAAGCCTGCCTCCGGTTCTCCGTGCGGGACACCGGCATCGGCATTCCGGCCGACAAACTGGATCAGCTCTTCGAAAAGTTCACCCAGGTGGACGCCTCGGTTTCCCGCCACTATGGTGGCACTGGGCTGGGGCTGGCTATTTCAAAGCAACTGGCGGAAATGATGGGCGGCCGCGTCGGAGTCAACAGCCAGGAGGGCAAAGGCTCAGAATTCTGGTTCACCATCCGCCTTCCGGTCCTGCCCGAAGCGCGGCGGGAGCAGCCGGCGCCCGCGAACCTGCTCGGCGCGCGGGTGCTCGTGGTGGATGACAACGCCACCAATCGCGAGATCCTCCGGGTTCAGTTGGCTGCCAGGGGGATGCTGTTCGCGGAGGCATCCGATGGGCCTTCGGCCTTGAGCTCCCTCCACCAGGCGTGGGGCCGGGGCGAGCCGTTCCGTCTGGCAATCCTGGATCTGCAAATGCCCGGCATGGATGGGATGGCGCTGGGCCGGGCCATCCGCGCCGACGCGCGGCTAAACCAGATCGCCCTCATCATGATGACCTCGCTGGGCCAATACAGCGGCCATCGGGAGCTCCAGGAGATCGGTTTTGCCGCTTGCCTATGGAAACCGGTGCGACAGAGTGATTTGTTCGACTGCCTGGCTACGGCGCTGGCCGGCGATACATGCGCGCGCCCGATGAAGGGGAGTGAGGCGCGTCCGCCGCCCTGCGCCAGCATTCACGGCGGCGCGCGCATCCTGCTGGCCGAGGACAACATTACCAACCAACAGGTGGCCGTGGGCATCCTCCATAAACTCGGCCTCAGGGCGGACGCGGTGGCCAACGGCCAGGAAGCCTTCCAGGCCTTGGCCGTCATCCCTTATGACTTGGTGCTCATAGACGTGCAGATGCCGGTGATGGACGGTTTGGAGGCAACCCGCCGCATCCGCGAGTGGGAACGGACCCAGCCGCTGCCGCCTTCACCCCTCGGGCTTAGCGCCGCGGTCGCTCACGGCGTTCCCATTATCGCCATGCCCGCTCGCGCGCTGCCGCAGGACCGGGAGCTCTGCCTCCAGGCGGGCATGAACGACTACATTTCCAAACCGGTGGATCCACAAGCCCTGGCCGCGGCGCTCGCACGATGGCTGCCCGAGGCCCCACCCTGCGGGGCCGCCAGACCTTCGGCTTCACGAGCGTACCCGGAGGCGCCTGCGGTCGCTACCGCGGAGTCTCCCGAGGTTGCGGTGTTTAGTCGGGCGGCCCTCTTGGCGCGGATGATGGACGACGAGAACTTGCTGCGGAAAATTCAAGATAGTTTCCTCTACGACATGCCTAAGCAAATGGAGGCGCTGCGGGACCTGGTGGCCCGAGGCGAAACGAAACTGGCTGGCGCGCAGGGGCACGAGATTAAGGGCGCGGCGGCGACGGTGGCTGGCGAAGCGCTCCGCCAAGCCGCCGCCGGCATGGAAAAGGCGGGCGAGGCGGGCGACCAGAAGAAACTGGAGGCCCTCATGCCCGGTTTGGCAAGGGAGTTTCAACGCTTAAGAAAAGCGATGGAAGAAAGCCACCCCACCGCGGAACCCGAGTGATGACGAGAAAACTCGAGTCCGGAGGGTCCTTGTCGGTCGTAGGTGGGAATACGGCCTCCCACCAGGGACTGGGCCAGAAAGTGGAACTCTTCTGAAGCGGATCTCCCCCATGCGGGTACTCATCGCCGTACACGACCTTACCGCGCGAGTTGGGATCCGGACTGACGGGCGCTCGCAAGCTGGCGGATCGCTTCGAAATTCGCTCCGCCCCCGGCGTCGGTACCAGCGTGACCGTGGATATGTGGACGCAAAAGGAAAGCCCATGAGCGGGCAGTTTACCGTGGTCGCGAGGCTTTGTGCTGGAGCAAAGCCAACCCGGCTTTCGGCTAAGGAATTCTGGATATTTGGGATGCTCCGCTCGGCCTCGGCGGCCTCGTGCAATGTGCTGTTGAAATAAAAGCGTGAGTTCAGTTGGTTTCGCTCTTATGCGGGCGAGTCGCTTTTCCTACGATGGCGCGGCAGACCAAGGAGATCTCCCACTTCCGCCCATGGCTACGCACTCCCCGGGGAATCACCGGGATCAAGTTCCGTGCGCTCCCTGGTTGGCGCTAATCCACTCTGCCGGTTAAGATCTGGTTTATGAAACGAACGATTGAGTCATTAATTGCATGCGGAACCACCGCTGTGGTGTTGTTTGGTTCCACGCATTACTGCGGCGCTAACACGTTTGATCTGCAGTTCTCCTCCGGCAACGTCGTGTGGGGAAAAGGCGTGGTCACGGCCACTGAAATATCCGCGGACACCTTCCTGGCCACCGGCGGGTCCTTTCAATTGACTGCCGGGCCTTACGCCGGGTTCTCCGGCAGTTTGGTCCCCACCGCCGGTCAAGGCCTTTGGGCGGGCGGGGGATCTCAAGACTTCGAGTTCACAGCCTACGGCGGCACCGATTTTGGATTCGACAACCTTATCGTTAAGAACGGGAACGCCTTCGCCCTCACCGATTGGGGGTTGCTCTTCAACGACACCGGCTTTCCTCGCTCCGGTGGAACGGGTCTGGTCTTCAACCCGTGGTTAAACGCCCCCGGCGATCCCGGCTACCAGGGTCCCGGCGATTATGTGGGCGCTTTTAATGGTTACAACAATCAGCCCTGGTTTGACCAATATCATGGCATGATGACCCTCACCGACCCCCCCGTCCCCGATGCCGGCCCTACTTCCTTGTTGTTGAGCGTCGGCATGCTGGCGATCGCGGGGATGCGCAGATTCGCCAAGTAGTTCGATGGTTTCGCGCGCGCGACCATAAGCTCCGGGCCTGCAGTGAACCGTGTCGGTATCGGCCGGCGCGCAGTGCCGTGGACTGCGGCAGTCCTCTGCCGCTTCGTCACTGGTAGTCGTTGTATTGGGCGGCAGCTATGGTCACACCCGATCGCTTAGCATTCTGAAAATCTCCGGGGGCGGGCGTTTTTCCCGCCCCCTTGTCCTGTCGATCAGCCGAGGTTGGCGAAGACGCGGCGGGCGTATTCGGCGCTTTGACGGTGCGCGGCCACGGGACTCATCGTCTTGGGCGTCCCGGGCTCGACGCCCACTTCCAGCACTAGATTCGGCTTCGCCTGTTTTTTCGCCAAAGCGCGGGCCAGCGCTTCGTAGTCGATGTCGCCCGGACCGAGCGTCTCGGACCAAACGCCGTTCTGCGACTGGCGCAAGTGGATTTCCTTGACCCGGTCGCCGTAGAGCTTGACGACATCGAACAAGGCGACCGAGGAGTTGCCGGAGCCGCGGTAAACCCAGTGCGCGTCCAGGCAGAGCGACACGTACCGGGGATCGGTGCCGGACATCATGTGATGGAATTCGCGGGCCGCCTGCCGCAGCTCGATGTCGTGATTGTGATAAGCCAGCGTCATCTTTAGCGCTGCCAGTTCCTTGCCAAGACGATCCATCGCCGCCGCCTGAGTGCGAAGCTGGTCGTCGCTCTTGTTCTCGGGTCCGCCCCAGCGGATGGGGTTGGGATTGGTCACGATGATCCGCGCGCCCACCGGTCGGACTTCCCGCGCTACGGCCAGAACCTGGGCGATGCTGCGCTCGGCCTCCGCGGCCTCGTGCAAGGTGCTATTGACATAAATCGATGGCATTTCGAGTCCGTGCCGCCGCAGCGCGGGGAGCAGCCGCCGGAGCTCCTCCACGCCCCCGACGCCCGGCTCGTAGCCGTCGATCTCGCTGGCGAGCACATCCTGGAAGCCTTCGTCAAGCGAGGCGTTGAAATCACGCCCCTCGCGCTGATAAAAGACGTGCCAGGAGTAGGCGTTGGTGGATAGGCGCAAACGGCGCCGGTCCGCGCCGAGGCCCGATCCGGAGCCGGCCGACAGGGCCGCCGCCGCGAGCGCGGTTCCTCGGAGAAAAGCGCGGCGGGATTGGGGTTCATTATGCATGAAGCCATTCAAGCACACGCGTTAGGGGGTGGCAACTCCAGAACCCGCAACGCCAGAACCGGGCGGCCCTCAGCGCGGATTCAGAGAGTGTCGCTTTTTATGCAGGTTGGTCATATTTCCTACGTCGCCGTGATCCCGGCGCAAGAAACCCGCTGGCCATTAGGGAAGGCGCCGGGATTGACGGATTTTGCCGCCATGGCCTGTGCGCAGGGGCTGGGAGGGCATTTAACGGGGCTTTCGCCCGGATCCAGCGCCACGGAGCGGGTTGATCCGCCTGGGTCTTCCCGGAGAATCGACCTCCGCCTCAGCTCAAGAGGACGCTTTGGCACATATCCTGCGTCCCTACGTTTTTGTATCCGGCGGCAGATGCGGATGATACTCTGAACTAACAACAAATGAATTTCACGGCCTACGAAAGCAGTGGATTCTTCGACGAGATGATCGGCGAAGACGGGGCGCCCCGGACGGCTGCGCGACCATTGGCCAAAGACATCGAGACTTTGCCCGACGGAGAATTGGAATTGCGGCAAAAGGCGGCGGAGGGGGCGCTCGTTCAGGCGGGAATTACTTTTAACGTTTATAGCGACAGCCAAGGGGTGGAGAAGACCCTGCCGTTCGATCTAATCCCGCGGATCGTCGGCAGGGGGGAGTGGGAGCGAATTGACCGCGGGTTAAAGCAACGGATTACCGCCCTCAACAAGTTCATCGATGATCTCTATCACGACCAAAAGATCATCAAGGACAACGTGGTGCCGCGCGAGATCATCGCCTCCTCGAAAGGCTTTCGCCAGCAATGCGTGGGATGGAATCCCCCGCGAGGAATCTGGTGCCACATTACCGGCACGGACCTGGTGCGGCATAACGACGGCGAGATCTACGTGCTCGAGGACAATCTGCGCTGCCCCTCCGGCGTCTCTTATGTCCTGGAAAACCGGCGGTTGATGAAGAAGCTGTTCCCGGAGGTTTTTTCCGCGGCCCCCGTCCGCCCCGTTTCCAACTATCCGCTCAAGCTGCGCGACATGCTGGAGTTTCTGGCGCCGGATAGCGTGGCCTCGCCGCGGGTGGTCTTGCTGACGCCGGGGATGTACAACGCCGCCTATTTTGAGCATTCGTTTCTCGCCCAGCAGATGGGGGTGGAACTGGTGGAAGGCAGCGACTTGATCGTGCACGACGGCTACGTTTGGATGCGCACGACCAAAGGGTTCGAGCGCGTGGATGTTATCTACCGGCGCATTGATGACGATTTCCTCGATGCGGAGACTTTTCGTTCCGACTCCATGCTGGGGGTGCCGGGATTGATGAAAGTTTATCGGGCCGGCAATGTCGCCCTGGCCAACGCGCCGGGCACGGGCGTCGCGGACGATAAGGTGATTTACGCCTATGTGCCCCGGATCATCAAGTATTACTTGGGCGAGGAGGCGATCATACCGAACGTGCCGACCTATATTTGTTCGGAGAAAGCGGACCTGGCGTTCGTGATCGAACACATGTCCGAACTGGTCGTGAAGGCCGCCAACGAATCCGGCGGTTACGGCATGTTGGTGGGACCGCACGCGACGAAGCAAAACATCGAAGAGTTCAAGGAAAAAGTCCGCGCCAACCCGCGCAACTACATCGCCCAGCCCACTTTGTCTCTGTCTCGGGTGCCCACCATCTGCGACGGCCGCCTCGAAGGACGCCATGTGGACCTGCGCCCCTACATCCTCTACGGCAAGGATGTCTTCGTCTTACCGGGCGGCCTTACGCGCGTCGCGCTCCGCAAGGGATCCCTCGTCGTCAATTCCTCTCAAGGGGGCGGCAGCAAGGATACCTGGGTGTTGGGCGAGGAAGCCAGCGCGGTTGGAGATTGGCCCGAACCGGCAAATGATTTCGCCCCAGCGGTTGGGGTGGAAGCGAAAGGTTGAACTATGACAAATCCCAGTGAATTCATTGACGAAACCATGCTCAGCGCCAAGGCCCTTCGACGCTACGAGGGGCATCCCACGAAAGCAAAAAAACATCGTTACGAGCGGCGAAAAATCCGCTCCCTCATTCGCTTGGGCGATTGGATCGAGAACGAGTCGGCCTAATTAAGTGTATCGCCGCAACGAGCCCTTGTGTAGAATCACGCCATGTTGAGCCGAGTTGCCGATTCAATCTGCTGGATGAGCCGTTACATCGAGCGCGCCGAAAACGTGGCGCGCTTTATGGACGTGAACCTCAACCTGATGCTTGATTCTCCGCTGGGGCAGGAGCAGCAATGGCAGCCCCTCATCAACACCAGCGGCGACCATGAACTGTTCGCCAAGCGCTACGGCAAGGCGACCCGCGACAGTGTCATTCAGTTCCTCACGTTTGACGTGGAGTACTCCAGTTCCATTCTGTCCTGCTTGCGTTCCGCTCGCGAAAATGCGCGATCGATCCGCGAGATCATTTCCTCCGAAATGTGGGAGCAAATCAACCGCTTTTACCTCATGGTGACCGAAGCGGCCAATGACCTCCAGAGCTCGGTCGGGCAGGACAAATTCTTCAACGAGGTGAAGGAGGCCAGCCATTTGTTCAACGGCATCGCAGAGGCGACGCTGACCCGAAACGAGGCTTGGCACTTTCTTCGCCTGGGACGGATGTTGGAGCGCGCGGACAAGACGTCGCGCATCCTGGATGTGAAATATTTCATCCTCCTCCGCTCCGCCTCGGACGTGGGCTCGCCGATCGATGACATTCATTGGGCGTCGGTGCTCCGCTCGGCCAGCGCCTTCGAGATGTATCGCAAGCGTCATGGGCGCTTGTCTCCCGACGGCATCGTGGAATTTCTGCTCCTTGATCCGGAATTTCCGCGCGCCATTCGTTATAGCCTCAACAGCGCCCGCGAATCGCTGCATGCCATCTCCGGCACCCCGCTCGAGACGTTTCGGAACCCGGCGGAGCGGTTCCTCGGGCAGCTTTGCTCCGACCTGGCCTACGCCGAGGTCGAAGAAGTTGTCAAAGGCGGCTTGCACGAGTACCTCGACGAACTCCAGACCAAGATGAACCAGGTGAGCCAGGGCATCTACGACACGTTCTTTGCGCGCCGGATGCCGGAGTCAGGCAAAAAAGCCTTGCTCCAGCGGAATCAATGACCCTCGACGGCTCATGTCTATCCACGTTGCCCTCCACCACCGTTCCCATTACCGCTATGATCGCCCGGTATCGCACTCGCCGCACGTGATTCGGCTGCGGCCGGCGGCGCATTGTCGCACCCGCGTCCTAAGTTACTCGCTCAAGGTCGAGCCTAAGAAACAGTTTCTGAACTGGATGCAGGATCCGTTCGGCAACTACCAGGCGCGTTTGGTCTTTCCCGAAAAAGCCTCCGAACTTCTCGTGGAAGTGGACTTGGTCGCGGAAATGGCCGTTTATAACCCGTTTGACTTCTTTCTCGAACCGGCTGCGGAGCAGTTTCCCTTTACCTACGAGTCGGACCTCAAGCAGGACCTCAAACCGTTTTTGGAGTGCCTGCCGGACGGGCCGCTGTTGACCGAATTCGTCGCGAGCATCCCCCTCGAAAAGCAGCGGACCATTGATTTTCTGGTGGGCCTTAACCAGCGGCTCTGGCGCGAGGCTAAATATGTTATCCGGCTCGAACCCGGCGTGCAGACCCCCGAGCAAACGCTGGGACTGCGCACCGGCTCGTGTCGCGATTCCGCGTGGTTGCTCGTGCAGACATTGCGTCGCCTGGGTCTCGCCGCCCGGTTTGTTTCCGGTTATCTCATCCAGCTCAAGGCCGATGTGAAATCGCTCGATGGTCCCAGCGGCGCGGACCACGACTTTACCGATCTGCACGCCTGGTGCGAAGTGTACCTGCCCGGCGCTGGCTGGGTGGGCCTGGACCCGACCTCCGGTTTGCTGGCCGGGGAAGGCCACTTGCCCTTGGCCTGCACTCCGGAACCCTCCACCGCCGCCCCGGTCACCGGCGCCGTGGACGAGTGCGAAGTGAAATTCTCGCACGAGATGCGAGTCAGCCGCGTCTTCGAGTCGCCGCGCTTCACCAAGCCCTATACCGAGGAGCAATGGCGGGAGATCGAGCATTTGGGTCATGGCATTGACGCCGAACTCAAGTCTGGCGACGTGCGCCTGACCATGGGCGGCGAGCCCACCTTCATTTCCATCGATAACATGGACGGTGAGGAGTGGAATTTCACCGCTCTAGGACCCGAGAAGCAACGCCTGTCGGATGATCTGATTCGGCGATTGAAGAAACGGTTCGCTCCCGGCGGTTTGCTCCATTTTGGCCAGGGCAAATGGTATCCCGGCGAGTCGCTGCCGCGTTGGGCGTACGGTTGTTATTGGCGCAAAGATGGCGAGCCCATCTGGAATGACGACGCGCTCCTGGCCCAAAATTCGGTCAATTACGGCCACACCGAGAATGAAGCCCGGCGCTTTATCTCGTTGCTCGCGCGGATCTTGGGCGTCCAGGGCGAACACATCATGCCCGCCTACGAAGATGCCTGGTATTACCTGTGGCGCGAGCGCCGCCTCCCTTCGAATGTGGACCCGCTGCAATCGCGCCTCGACGACAAGGAGGAGCGCGGGCGTCTCGCGCGCATTTTTGAACACGGGCTGGAAAAAGTGGTCGGCTACGCCCTGCCGCTGGAGCGGGGTGGGACCAGCGCCAACGGTTTTTGGGTGGCGGGCCCGTGGTTCCTGCGCCGCGAGCATTGCTTCCTGACGCCCGGAGATTCGCCCATGGGCCTGCGCCTGCCGCTGGATTCCATTCCGTGGGTGAGCAAATCGGACTATCCTTATATCATTCCGACCGACCCGATGGTCGAGTTGTCGCCTTTACCCAAACCCGACCGGGCCCGTCAGCTCGTCGTTCCGCGAGGTTCCGGGCCCGATGCCTCACAGCTTTCCAAGCTCGCCCGGCAGGTGATCGGCGCCGCCCGCACTGGGGCCGAGATTGGCGGGGGACCGGGTCGGGAAAAGCTCTCCGCCTCCGCGCCCCAAGCCGGGCAATCCGCGGGTTGGATTACTCGCACCGCGCTCTGCGTCGAACCGCGTCAGGGACGCCTCCATGTCTTCATGCCGCCGGTCGAGACGACCGAGGATTACCTCAACCTCATCGCCGCTCTGGAAGAGACGGCGACGGAGTTGAAACTGCCCGTCGTTATCGAGGGGGAGCGGCCGCCGCACGACCCGCGGCTGAACGTCCTCAAAGTGACCCCCGACCCGGGCGTCATTGAGGTGAACGTCCAACCGGTGCGGGATTGGGGCGAACTGGTCCACCACACGGAAGTGCTCTACGAAGAGGCCCGCCTGTCGCGGCTCGGCGTGGAGAAGTTCATGATCGATGGCCGCCATGTCGGCACCGGAGGGGGCAACCACATCGTCATTGGCGGTGAAACCCCCGCCGATAGTCCGCTCCTCCGCCGTCCTGACTTGCTCCGCAGCTTGGTGTCCTACTGGCAGAACCATCCCTCGCTTTCGTATCTTTTTTCGAGCCAGTTCATCGGGCCCACCAGCCAGCATCCGCGCGTGGACGAGGCGCGCAAGGATTCGCTTTATGAATTAGAGATCGCGTTCAAGGAGCTTGATCGCCAGTTGGGCGCCGCTGAGACGGGGCAGGGTAGGGCGGCAGGTTCGGCCGCGGCTCCCGGCGCTCCCGCCGGCGAGGAAGGCGAGGCGGGGGTTTCACCCTGGCTCGTGGATCGACTCTTCCGCAACCTGCTCATTGACGCCACCGGCAACACTCACCGCACCGAGTTCTGCATCGATAAGCTTTTCTCGCCGGACAGCGTCACCGGCCGCCTCGGTTTGCTCGAACTGCGCGCCTTTGAAATGCCGCCGCACGCCCGGATGAGCCTGACCCAAAACCTGCTGCTTCGCTCGCTCATCGCGCGCTTTTGGAAATCCCCTTATCACGGCTCCCTGGTGCGTTGGGGTACGGAACTCCACGATCGTTTCATGCTGCCGCATTTCGTCGAGCAGGACTTTCGCGATGTAATCGAGGACTTGAACGACCTCGGTTACCCATTCAAACCGGAGTGGTTCGCGCCCCATTTCGAATTCCGATTCCCGAAGTATGGCGACGTGACCTATCGGGGAGTGAACCTGGAAATTCGCCAGGCCCTGGAACCCTGGCACGTGCTGGGAGAGCAGGGATTCGCCGGGAGCGCGGTGCGTTATGTGGATTCCTCCCTGGAACGGCTCCAAGTGCTGGCCCGCGGTCTGATTGACACGCGTCACGCGCTCGCGGTCAACGGCCGCCGAGTGCCGCTCCATCCCACGGGAACCGAGGGGGAGTATGTGGCGGGAGTTCGTTTTCGCGCCTGGCAGCCGCCGGAGTGCCTGCACCCGACCATCGGCATTCAGTCGCCGCTGACCTTCGATCTGGTCGACACCTGGAACGGACGAAGCATTGGCGGCTGCTCCTACAACGTCTCGCATCCTGGCGGGCGGAGTTACTCGACGCTGCCCGTGAACGCCTACGAGGCCGAAAGCCGCCGTTTGGCGCGGTTTTTCCGCCACGGCCACACTCCCGGGCCGTTAACCCTCCCCCCTGCCGCTCCCAATGCGGAATTCCCCTTTACCCTCGACTTGAGATTGGACGGCAGCCCGCCTCTCCGCTAGGTTGCCGGCTGGCAGCATGAGCGACTCCGCCGAGCCCCCAGACTCAGCCGCGTCCGCCAGCCCTCACCCGGTTGTCGCGGAGCTTCCGTTTATTGATGAGTGCTTCAGCGGCCCGGCGGCGATTCGACCGCATTGGCGACCGCTGCTGTCCGCCTTCGACCGGCTTGGGGCCGAAGAGCTGGGCGTGCGCGCCGAAAACAGCCGGCGCATGTTGTCGGAGCACGGGGTGAGCTGCTTTGTAAACCGCGCCGGCCGAGGCGCCGACCAACCCTGGCAGCTTGACCTGTTGCCGCTGGTCATCGGATCGGAAGAATGGCGTCACTTGGAGGCCGGGCTGATCCAACGCGCCCGCTTGCTCAACGTGGTGATGAGCGACCTCTACAAGACGCAACGCCTGGTGCGCGACGGCTTCGTTCCGGCGCCGCTGGTCTTCGCCAATCCGGGTTATCTCCGCGCCTGCCAGGCCATTGAGATCAAAGGGGGCGCCTACCTGCAAACTTACGCCGCCGATCTCGGGCGTTCGCCGGATGGACGCTGGTGGGTTATCGCCGACCGCACCCAGGCCCCGGCGGGCCTGGGCTTCGCGATGGAGAATCGCTCGGTGCTGTGGCGCGTGCTGCCGGAAGCCATGCGCGAGGTCCAGCCGCGCCCGATCCTCGATGCGTCTCGCATCCGGCGCGACACCCTCCGCTTCGCGCCGCAGAACACGGACAATCCCTCCATCGTGATGCTCACGCCCGGCCCCCGCAACGAAGCCTACTTTGAGCATGCCTACCTGTCGCGTTTGTTGGGACTTACCTTGGTGGAAGGGGATGATCTCACCGTTCGAAACCGTCGAGTGTTCATCAAAACGCTCGATGGCTTGCGGCGCGCGGACGTGGTGCTGCGCCGGGTCAATGACGCCTTCTGTGATCCGCTGGAACTGCGCGGCGATTCCTTGATGGGCGTGCCCGGTCTGGTCGAGGCGGCGCGCGCGGGTCACGTCGGCATTGGTAACGCCCTCGGGACCGGCCTGTTGGAAAGCCCGGCGTTCCTGCCCTTTCTCCCCGGGTTGTGCCGGCATCTGCTGGATGAGGAATTGCGGCTCCCGTCGCTCGCCACCTGGTGGTGCGGTCAGGCGCGCGAGCAAATGTACGTCCGCGAGCGCCTGGGCGACCTCATCCTCCGTCCCGCCTTCAACCTGGCGGGCCGGGGGGTCGCGCCCGCGGAATTGAGTTCGGATCAACGCGCCGACCTCTTGGAACAGCTTCGCCTCCGGCCCCATGAGTTCGTTGGCCAGGAACGCGTCCGGCTGTCTCGCGCCCCAGTGCGGACCGCCAACCTGGGGCGCGAGTCGCGGCCTTTCGTGCTGCGCGTCTTTGTGCTGCACGACGGCAAGGAGTTCACGGTTATTCCGGGAGGGCTGGGGCTCGTGATCGAAGACGAGCGCCTGTGCTCGAGCGCGCTGTCGCTCAGCGGGCTCACCAAGGATGTCTGGGTGCTGCCGGATGGCGCGGCGACGGATCCCCAGCCCTACATGGCGGGCGCTTCGCTGCCGGTCCTCGACCGCGCCCCCTCGAATCTCCCGAGCCGCGCGGCCGACAACTTTTTTTGGCTGGGCCGCTACACCGAACGCGTCGAGCAGATTGCCCGCGCGGCGCGCCATGTCCTCGGGCGCTTGGGCGAGGATTCGCTTGCGACTGGCCCGGGCCGCCTCGCCGCGCTGGGCCGAATGTTGGCCCGGCTGAGATTGGTCTCTCCGGCTGCGGCGGCCGGTGGAACCCGTGAACTGCTGCAAAAGGACATCCTGCTCTTGCTGTTCCAGGAGGAAAGGGCAGGGGGGGTGCGTGAGCTCTTGAAGCGTATTCATACCACGGCTTTTTCGGTGCGCGACCGCCTGTCGGCTGATACCTGGCGCATTCTCAACCGGTTGGAGCCCGACGGACGGCAGCGGCCCGGCAGACTTCCACTGGTGGAAGCCTTGAGCGTGCTCCACACGCTCGTGCTCGATCTTGCCGCCTTCAGCGGCATGGAAATGGAGAACATGACGCGCGGTCACGGCTGGGTCTTCCTCGATCTGGGCCGCCGCATCGAACGAGGAACGCGCATCGCGGCCCTCATGGAAGCCGTGTGGCGCGCGAATGATGATTGTGAATGGTTGCTGGAACCGGCGTTGGAAATCGCGGACAGCGTGATGACCCATCGTCGTCGGTACTTCTCCGAGCCGCGGCTCGCCACGGCGCTGGATGTACTCGTTCTGGACGCTGCAAATCCGCGCTCGCTCGCTTTCCAGCTCGCGTCGCTCCGAGACCACGCGAGCGAGTTACCCGCCGGCGCCAACCCGGAGGGGGTCGCGGTTTTGCAGAGCCACGTCCATCAACTCGAAGCGCGCCTCCTTTCGCTGGAGACGGCCGAGTTGGGAGAAACTCCTGCCGAAAGGTCGGCGTCGGCGGAGGTGCTGGCGGGGTTCGTTACCGGGTTCGCCGAGCTCTCGGAACTCCTCACCCAAGTGTATTTCAGCCACGTTACCCCGCGGGTAAGTTGATATGAAGGCCCAACTTTACGAGGTAACTCATATTACTACGTATGACTACCACTCGCCGGTTACCGTGTCGCATCACTTGTTGCGCGTCACGCCGCGGCGATTGCCCCGCCAGTTCCGGTTGGAGCACCTCATCGAGACCGACCCCGTCGCCGCGACTACCAACTCGCGCGCGGATTATTTCGGCAATGACGTGACCTTCGCCACCATCGAAGGGGCCCATCGCCGCTTGCGCGTCAAATCCCACACCCGTGTGGCCATCGGGCCGGCCTTCATTCCGGAGCCCTCCGAGACCCCGGAATGGGAGAGTGTGCGCGGTTTGTGCCGCAGCGATCGGTCTTCCGCGGTCCTGGAAGCGATCGAGTTTACCTTTGCGTCGCCCGCCGTGCCGATCGAACCCGCTTTCGCCGCCTATGCGGCCCCGTCTTTCCCGCGTCGCCGCTCGATTCTCGAAGCGGCCCTTGATTTGACCACGCGCATTCACGCGGATATCAAGTTCGACGCCACCGCCACCACGGTCTCCACGCCGGTATTGGAGGTGCTCGAAAAGCGCCGCGGCGTTTGCCAGGACTTCGCCCACTTCGAGATCGCTTGCCTGCGCTCGCTGGGCCTTCCCGCGCGCTACGTCAGCGGCTACCTCGAAACCATTCCGCCACTCGGGCAGCCCCGATTGATCGGCGCCGACGCGTCACACGCCTGGGTGTCCCTTTTCTGTCCCGGCATTGGCTGGATTGACCTCGATCCCACCAACGATTGCCTGCCATCTATGCGCCACATCACCGCCGCCTGGGGGCGCGACTACAGCGACGTGAGCCCCATCCGCGGCGTCCTTCTGGGCAGCGGCGAGCACACCCTCTCGGTCGCGGTGGATGTGGTTCCCTTGGGAGTAGTGCAGGCGCCCGCCGAGGGCGAGAATTAGGCTCCCTTTTCCCTTTGTCAATCCCGGGGCCGGACGATACCTTAAGCGGGCGCGATGACATCGGCACAACAACAGGCGACGTTGCGGGGCTCGAACTGCGAAATTGCCTTTGACAATCTCACACGGCAGCTCTACGCCACCGACGCTTCAATCTACCGGGTTAAACCCGCGGCGGTCGCCTTTCCGAGAACCGCCAACCAGGTGAGCGCGTTGATCGACGCCGCGGTTCAGACCGGTCTCTCGGTCACTCCGCGCGGCGCCGGCAGCGGTCTGACGGGCGGCGCTCTTGGCGAAGGATTGGTCATCGATTTCTCCCGCTACAACCGCCGCATTACCGACTTGGATTTGGAGCGTCGCACCGTGAAGGTCGGCGCGGGCGTGGTCCTGGACCAGCTTAATGATTTCCTCCGACCCCACGGGTTTTGCTTCGGACCCGATGTGGCGACGAGTTCTCGCGCGACCTTGGGCGGGATGATCGCCAACAACTCCAGCGGGGCGCATGCCCCCGCTTATGGGGTCACGGCCGACCATATCAGCGAGTTGGAAGTTGTTTTGGCCAACGGCCGCGCCCTGATGGTGGGGCCGGGTCATGACACGCTCCGCAAGCAGCGCGAATTGGTGGCGGATTTGGTCTATTTCCATGCCCTGACCATCGCCCAGCGGCTGTCTCCAGGCTTATTGAAGCGCCGTCCAGGCTACGCGATCGATCGGTGCGCAGGCCAGCCGAACAACCTCAACCACCTTCTGTGCGGCAGTGAAGGCACGCTGGCAGCTATCCTCTCCGCCGAGCTCAAAATCGTTCCGCTGCCAAAGCAAAAGGGCCTCTGCCTCCTCTTTTTCGGATCGGTGGCCGAGGCGATGCAGGCGACCGTTGAACTCTTGGACCTCAAGCCGGCCGCCATCGAGCATCTGGATCGCGTCCTGTTGGATCAGACCAAAGGGCAATGGGCCTTTCGCGCCGCTCGGGATCTCTTACAGTTAGACACCCACCCGGCGGAGTCCATCCTGGTGGTGGAGTTTTTTGAGGACCCGGCGGACCGCCTGGCCGAAGTGGCGAAACGCAACCTGGGCCAGCGAACCCTGCTCCTCCAAACCCCGGCCCAGGCAAACTGGGTATGGGCTTTGCGCAAAGCGGGACTTTCCCTCCTCACGGGGTGCGCGGGGGCCGCCAAACCCGTCACCGCTATCGAGGATGTCGCGGTGCGGCCGCGCGATCTGCCCGCCTACGTGGCCGCGTTACGTTCGATCCTCTCGGCCCTCCGGCTGGAGGCTTCCTTTTATGGACACGCCGCCGCCGGTTTGTTGCATGTGCGTCCCATCCTGGACCTCCACGTCCCGGAGGATCTCGTCAAATTCCGGCGCTTGGCGGACGAAGTCTCGACCCTGGCCAGGCAATTCAACGGCTCTTTGGCGGGCGAGCATGGCGTGGGTATCGCGCGGACTGAATACATGCTGGCCCAATTGGGCGAGAGTCTGGTGGGCGTCATGCGGGAGATCAAGCGTTCCTTCGACCCGAACGACCTGTTCAATCCTGGCAAGATCATTCCCGAAGGTCGTTTCCACATCGATGGCGACCTTCGCCTGGGGGCCGAATATAAACTGAACCTCGGATTCGCGCCGGAACTCGCCTTTGCGGCCAAGGATGGCTCTTTTATCGCAAACCTCGAGCAGTGCAATGGTTGCGGCGGCTGCCGTAAAGAGACCCCGGCGATGTGTCCGACCTTCATCGCCACGGGGCAGGAAATTATGTCGACGCGCGGCCGCGCCAACCTGATCCGCTCAGCGCTCGAAGGTCGCGGGCTTGGCGGTGTCGTTCCGTTGGACAGCGTTGAACTCGAGGCTGCGCTGAGCAACTGCCTGGCCTGTCGAGCCTGTACCACCGAGTGTCCCTCAAACGTCAATCTCGCCCTGCTCAAGACGGAACTGCTGCATGCGCGCATCCACCGTGATGGGCTTTCCTGGCGCCAGCGATTATTCAGCTCGATTGATCGGTTGGGGCGATTGGGGTGCCTGGCCCCATGGCTGGCCAATCGCGCCCTGGATTCACTGCTGCTGCGGAGCCTTATTTTCAAAACGCTTGGTATCGCCTGGCAACGGCCCCTCCCGCATTACGCCCGATTGCGCTTCGATCGGTGGTTCAGCCGACGCCCCCGCCACCGCGGTTCGCGGGGCCGGGTGGTGCTCTGGGACGACACGTTTGTCCGCTACCACGAACCCCAGATAGGGATCGCCGCGGTAAAGGTCTTGGAGGCCGCCGGCTTCGAGGTGGCCCTGCCGGCGGGGCGAAAATGTTGCGGTCGGCCCGCCTTCAGTCAGGGCAACCTCGAGGAAGCCCGCCGGTTGGGGACGCACAACCTGACCTTGCTCAACCGGGATGTCGATAATGCCCCGATCCTCTTCCTCGAGCCCTCCTGCTATTCCATGTTTGCGGAGGATTACCGGGAATTGAAGCTTGCGGGAGCCGAGCGGTTGGCGCGGCGATGTATTCTCTTTGAGCGCTTCATCGAAGATCTTCTCGAACGCGAACCGAAGGCGCTCCGCTTTAAGCCCAAGGCCGGCCATGTCGTCATTCACGCCCACTGCCACAGTCGGTCGCTGATGAGCCCGGCCTTTCTCCCGCATTTGGCCCGACGATTACCGCAGCGGGAAGTCACTTTGTTGGATACGGGCTGTTGCGGGATGGCCGGCGCGTTCGGCATGCTCCAGTCCAAGTATGAACTTTCGCTTAAAGTGGCCGAGCCGCTGATGGCCTTGGTGCGTAACCAGCCGTTTGGCACCGTCGTCGTGGCATCGGGCGCCAGTTGCCGCCAGCAGATCGCGCACCTGGCGCCGGTTCGACCCAAGCACATCGCGGAATTGCTGGCCGAGGCGCTCGCGTAGGACGTTTGATTTCGCCGCCAAACTCGCCGGAGCAAATCTGCGGGTACCCTCGGTCCCGGCCCTTGAACGCCCCCCCTCCGATGATGTCTAAACGAGCACTGAATACTGTGAAACTAAACTTGCCAAGTGACGCGGCATCGGCTCAACATTCGCCTGCTGCATGACGACAGAACGTGAAGTTGGCGCAAAGAAGCAATTTGTCCCGGCGATTCTACCCTGGATCATCGCGGCGGCTGCGGCGATCGTCTATGTGGCGACCCTGAATCGTTGGGTGTCGTTTGGCAGCCTCTTACAGGTCGCGAAAGCCTCAGGTTGGACCTGGCAACCCGAGACGAGCGGACCCCTTTGCTGGCTGCTCATGTATCCCTTGCGCTGGCTTCCGCCGAGCGCGGTTCCCCTCGGCGTCAACCTCTTCTCCATGGTTTGCGCCGCGCTCACTTTGGCGTTGTTGGCGCGCTCCGTTGCTTTGCTGCCCCAGGATCGCACTCAGGCGCAGCGGGATCAAGCCGGAAAGAAACAGGTTCTCCTGTCGATTCCCCTGGCCTGGCTGCCCCCGGTAATGGCCGCCCTCCTTTGCGGGTTTCAACTCAGTTTCTGGGAAAACGCCACCTCGGGTTCCGGTCAAGCTCTCGACCTCATTACCGTGCCCTTCGCCAACAAGTGTGAGATGCTGGATCTGCTCCTGTTCGCGTATGTCATCCGCTGCTTGCTGGAGTTCCGAACGTCTCAACGCGATTCGTGGATCTTCCGCGCCTGCCTGGTCTATGGCTTGGCCGCCACCCAGAACTGGGCGATGGTCGGTTTCTTCCCCCCGTTCCTGGCCGTCCTGGTCTGGATGAAGGGTTTGAGTTTCTTCAATACCCGCTTTCTGACCCGGGCGGCTTTATGGTGCTTGGCGGGGCTCTCGCTGTACTTGCTTTTGCCCGTGGTGCAAAGCCTGGCGAGCATTTCGCACGTGCCTTTTGGGACGGGGCTTAAGTCCGAGTTGCTCTTGCAGAAATCGTCGCTCTCCCGCGTGTATCAGTATTTCACGCTGAATAGACAAGAGGCCTTGTTGTTGACGCTGACGTCTTTCCTGCCGATCTTTATTATTAGTATTCGCTGGGCGTCCACTTTCGGCGACAACAGCCCCGCTGGGGTTTGGCTGACCACCTTTGTTTTTCACGCGGTGCACGCGCTTTTCTTTGGCGTCTGCATTTGGGTCGCGCTGGATCCCTCGTTTAGTCCGCACAGCAAGGGATACTGGATTCCCTGTCTCACCCCGAGCTACCTGGGGGCCTTGAGCGTGGGTTATTTTGTCGGGTACTTTCTGTTGGTCTTTGGCGGGCGCATGCCGCCGCGCACCCATGCGCTGGTCAAGTGGACGCGCGCGGGGGTGATCGCCATCGTTTGGTTCCTCTTGCTGGCGGTGCCGGTGCTTTTGCTCCTCCGGAACCTGCCCCAGATTCGGATCACCAACGGACCCATGCTGCGCCAATACGCCTCGCTGCAGGCCAGCGCCCTGCCCGCGGGCAAGGCGCTCATCCTCAGCGACGACCCGCGCCGTTTGATCTTGATTCAGTCTTTTCTGGCTTCGAATCCGCAGGCCAAAGATTACCTCTTTCTCGACGCCAATTCGCTGTCCGCGCCCGACTACCTGCGACATCTCGGCAAGGTCTATGGATCCCGTTGGCCCGTGGGGGTATCCAAGGAGATGCGCGAGCGCATCAACGACATTGATCTGATGAGCGTGGTTTCCAAACTGGCGGCTAGCAACAGCGTGTATTATGTTCACCCCAGTTTTGGCTACTACTTCGAACTCTTCGACCCGGAGCCTCACGGTCTGGCTTACAAGCTCAACCCCTGTTCCACCAACACGCTCGCCCCGCCGGAATTGACCGGCGCAGTAGTCGCCGAGAACGAGGCTTTTTGGAACGAAAAAGCCGCGACCGCTGTACGGTCCTTGACGCCGGCCATTACGCCGACTGCCGCGACCAACGTCCCCTCCTTCGCGCGCGCGGCGTTGCGCGAGTTGCATCTGGAACCGGAGGTGAACGCGGACGCGGCGCTCCTGGGCATGTTTTATTCGCGGGCCATCGATTCCTGGGGGGTCGATCTCCAGCGGGCGGGGCAATTGGACAAAGCCCTCGCTCATTTCCGACTGGCCCAGAACTTGAATCCGGACAACCTCTCCGCCGAGGTCAACATTGACATCAACCGCAGCCTGAGCGCCGGTCAAAAAGTGTCCGCGGTTTCCAAGTCGGTGGAGGATAAATTCGGGCGCTATCGCCGGTGGGAACACATCTTGAACGACAACGGCCCGTTCGACGATCCGGTGTTTTGCTATCAACAAGGCATGGTTTTCACGGAAGGAAAACTCTACCGGCAGGCGGCTTACGAGTTCGCCCGGGTTCAAGCCCTTACCCCGGAGAATCTCCAGGTCCGCCTCCTGTTGGCCAAGATGAATTTGCTCCGCGGATTGCCCAAAGAAACGCTCCGGCTGACCGGGTTGATCCACGCGGAGGCGCGCACGGTTGAGTTGACGCGCACCAATCTGCCGGAGGTCCTGCTGGTGGAATTGGCGGCGCACCTCTCGCAGCAGGATGTCCACGGCGCCGAGAACGTCGTCCAGACCTCTCTCAAAGAGTACCCTGGCGATCAACAGATCTTGATCACGGCCGCTCGCGTTTACCTGAATTACGGCGTCGTTTCCAATGCCGTCTCCAGCATCCAGACGGCGCTGGACCAACGAAAGGACGACCCGCGACTTCTACTCATGGCGGCCCAGATCTACCTTACCGCCCGGGATATTCCCAGCGCCCACCGCAGCCTCCAAACCGCCGTGGCGAAGAGCCAGGATGACGAAAACCTGCTCGCCGTGGCGTCACGGCTTTACCTCGCCGCCGGCCTGTTTTCGAATGTGGTGTCCGTTTGCGAACAGCAAGTCAAGCTCAACCCGGAAAACTCCGAGGCCCTGGTCAACGAAGGCTACGCCTGGCTGCAGTTGGGCGATTACGACCAGGCCATTGTACCCCTCACCCATGCCATGGATGTGGATACCAACAGCACTCCCACCTTGCGCATTTACGCTCAACTCAACCGCGCGGTCGCCTACCTTCGCAAAGACAATCTCGATGACGCGCGCCGCGATTATGAGGCCCTCCGACGGTCCCATCCGACCACCTACCAGGTCTATTACGGCTTGCAGGAGATCGCCTACCGCAAAAAGCTCTTCAAGGACGCCACCCGGTATTGCCAGCTTTACCTCAGCTATGCTCCGACCAACACTGGCGAGGCCAAGCTCATCAACGCCCGGCTCAAAGAATTGCGGTCCGGTTCCCGTTGACCCTTCGGATGCGGGTCACACACGTCATCACCCGGCTGATCGTGGGGGGCGCGCAGGAAAACACCATCGCCTCCGTTCTCGGGCTGCGACAAAAGCCCGGCCTTGAGGTGGACTTGATCTCTGGTCCGTCGGTCGGACCCGAAGGCTCGCTGGAGCCCGCTTTGGCAGGCTTCCCCGGTCTCCTCACGGTGCTGCCCGAGTTGGTTCGGCCAATCCATCCCTGGCGCGATGGCCTGGCCTGGCGTCGCTTGACCCGGATCTTCAGACTCCGCCGCCCCGATATCGTCCACACTCATAGTGGCAAGGCGGGATTTCTGGGCCGGTTGGCCGCCGCTCGCGCCGGCGTTCCGACCATTGTTCACACCATTCATGGCCCTTCCTTTGGCCGCTTCCAGAACCGCGCCGCAAATCTCCTGTTCACCGCGGCGGAACGGCGCGCCGGCAGGGTCACGGCTCACTTCGTGGTGGTCGCCGCCGCGATGGCGGATCAATACCTGGCCGCGGGCATAGGCCGGCCCGACCAGTATTCCCGGATACCCAGCGGGTTTGTCCTCGATCCCTTTTTGGCGGCATCGAACGATCCCGCGGCGCGCGCGCGGCTTGGGCTGGCGCCGGATGACTTTGTCGTCGGCAAGATCGCGCGGCTCTTTAAGCTCAAAGGACATGAGGATCTCTTCGCGGTCGCTCCCGAGCTTGTGCGGCAGAATCCGCGGATAAAATTCCTGCTCGTTGGGGATGGCGCATGGAGCGCTCGTTTCCGTGCTTTGGCGCGTGCGTTGAGGCTGGACGACCATTTCGTCTTCACCGGCCTGGTCCCTCCCTCGGCCGTGCCCGGCCTGGTCGGGGTGATGGATGCGCTGGCGCATCTCTCCTCGCGCGAGGGCCTGCCCCGCGCTTTGCCCCAGGCGTTGGCCGCCGCGCGGCCGGTCGTCGCCTACGATTGCGATGGCGCTCGGGAAGTCTGCATCGAGAACGAAACAGGGTTCCTTTTGCCTCCCGGCGACCGGGCCGGGTTGCGTGAGCGGTTGCTGCGTCTGGCGGCCGATCCCGAGCTCCGGAATCGGCTGGGCCGACGGGGCCGGGAGCTGGTTCGCGTCCAGTTTGATATCCACCGGATGATCGACGATCTCCACCGCCTCTACCTGCGTCTGGCCCCAAGGCCGCTATGAGTTTTCCGTTCAATGCCTATCTCCTGGCCGCGCTCGGGGCTTGCGGCGCGACCTTCTTTACCTTGCCGTGGTGGCGGCGTTGGAGTCTGCGGACCGGTTTGGTGGACGATCCCGGCGAACGCAAGATTCATCAGCAATCCACGCCGCTCGTTGGCGGCTTGGCCGTGATGACTGGCCTGGCGCTACCCACCCTTGCCGCCTGGTTTTTCCTCTGGCGGCATTCCGGGCCCGATGCCGCTCGCGGTCCGGCCGGGTTGGTGGACTCCTATGCCGCGTTCCTCTTGCATTATGGGTTTGGCCGGCGCGCGGTCGAGTTAGCGGGGATCTTCGCGGGCGCCTTAGGCATCTTGTTCATCGGGTGGCTGGACGACAAGCGCGAGCTTCGACCCGCGGGAAAGTTCGCCGGCCAGGTCCTCGTCGCGGCCCTGGTGGCCGCCAGCGGAGCTCGCATCACCCTCTTCGTCCACAACCCGGTCTTCCATTACGCGATTACGATCCTGTGGATTTTAACCCTCGTGAATGCCTTTAATTTCATGGATAACATGAATGGGCTGTGCGGCGGTCTGGGCGCCATCGCGGCCTGGTGCTTTGCCGCGCATGCGGCGGCGGGGGGGCAATACCTGGTGGCTTTGATCGCCTTTCTGGCCTTTGGCGCGCTGATGGGTTTCCTGCCCTATAATTTCCCGCGAGCCCAGGTGTTCTTGGGAGACGCTGGCAGTCACTTGGTCGGCTATCTCATGGCCGTTTTGGCCATCCTTCCGCACTTTTATACCGCTCGGAATCCCCACCGATTCGCCGTGCTCATTCCTTTGGTCGTGCTGGCTGTCCCCCTGGTCGATCTCGTTTGGGTGGTGGTGCTGCGCTGGCGGCTTGGCAAGCCGTTCTACGTGGGGGATACCAACCACCTCTCGCATCGGCTGGTGCGCTGGGGCCTGAGCCCGACCCGCGCCGTGCTGCTCATCTGGCTGTTGGCGGCCCTGTGTGGTTTGGTTTGCCTGCTTTGACCCGAACTCCGGAAGCGGACTTGCCCCCGGGATCCTCATTAATTCAGGCGTGGACCTCGGCTCGAGTTTCTCGCCGGGCATCCAAACAGGTTCGCACCCTTTGAACCAGGGTGGCCGGTTGGTAAGGCTTCGCCAGGAAATCGTGTCCTCCCACTCTGTCGAGGTCGTTGCCTTCCATTCCGGGACTGTACCCGCTGGTATAGATCACTCGCAGCGCGGGATCCTTCGCCAACAAGCCCTCGGCCACTTGCCGGCCGGAGAATCCGCCGGGCATGATCATATCGGTAAGCACGAGGTGAACCTTCTCTTTGATGCGGGAGGAAAGTTCGATGGCCTCTTTGCCCGAATTGGCCAGAATGACGTTATACCCGTAAGATTTCAACACGCCGCCCACCAGGCCACGGACCTGTTCCTCATCCTCCACCACCAGGATTGTTTCGTTGCCGCCTTTCAAGGGCGGCGGCTCTATGGCGAGAGGTTCGGCTGGCGTCGCGGTGGCGGCGGGAATGAAGACATGGAAGGCGGAACCCTTGCCGGGCTGGCTCTCGACTTCGACCCACCCATCGTGCTGTTTGACGATCCCATACACTGTGGCCAAACCTAAGCCCGTGCCCTTGCCTACCGGTTTGGTGGTGAAGAACGGCTCGAAAATACGCGGGAAAATATCCGGCGGAATCCCACAACCCGTGTCGGCCACACTCAAGCGGACAAAACGGCCGGGACGCGCTTCCTGATTGTTTTGCGCCAGCGAGGGACTGATTTCCACGAATTCGGCGCTGATGGTCAAGGAGCCCCCGTCCGGCATGGCGTCGCGGGCATTGACCGCCAGGTTCATCAACATCTGTTCCATCATCCCCTCATCCGCGTTGAGGAGGAGCTCTCCCGCGGGAGCAACGACTTTCACGAGGATGTGCTCGCCTAGCACCCGCCTCAGCATCTGTGCAATCTCCGACAGCACGGCCTGAGCCGCGAGGGGACACACATGGAGGATCTGTTTGCGGCTGAACATGAGCAATTGACGCACGAGTTTGCTGGCGCGTTCCGCAGCCGCGGCAATCGTTTGAAGCGGCACGCGGTCCGCGGATTCCGTCGGTTTCCCGACCAGCAGCAGGGTGCTATAGCCCTGAATGACGGTGAGGACGTTGTTGAAATCGTGCGCCACGCCCGCCGCCAACTGGCCCACCGCTTCCATTTTCTGCGACTGCCGCAATTGGCTTTCGAGTTGGAGTTGCTCGGTGACGTCCTGCACGGTGGTCAGAAAGTAGGGTTCGCCTTCCAAATCGAGCAACTCCGCGGACAACAGCACATCCCTCAGTTGGTTGGACTTTGACCGCAACCGGCAGGGCATGCTGCGGACGGACATTTGGTCCTGGAGCGTCCGGAGGATCGCCGTGCCCGCGCCGGGATCATTCCAGAGGCCCAACTCCTGAGGCGTGCGGCCCATCAACTCGTCGCGGCTGTAGCCGGTCACCTGCTCGAAACCTCGGTTGGCATCCACATATTGTTCCTGCCGCAGGGACTGAATGGCGAGGGGAATAGGGCTGGCTTTGAACGCCTTGGAAAATCGATCTTCCGAGAGGCGCAGCGCATTTTCCAAAAGCATCCGCTCCTCGATTTCCTTCTTGAGTTGCTCGTTGGCGGACTGGAGCTCGGTGGTGCGCTGGCTGACCATTTGGTCGAGATGCTTCAACTGCCACTTGACTTCACGACTCAGATGCCACTTCTCGGTCAAGGCGTGGGCCAACTGCAACACCTCGATGTTGTCGAAAGGCTTTTTGAGAATCAACAGGCTGTCGGACTTGCCGATGCGCTGAATCATCTCTTCCCAGGAATAGTCGGAGTAGGCGGTGCAGATGATGATTTGCAGGTTGGGATACTCCTGCCAGATCCGGTTGATGGTCTCCACGCCGTCCCACCCGGGAGGCATCCGCACGTCGACAAATGCCAGCGCGAACGGCCGCCCGGCCGCTTCCGCCTCCTGCACCTTCTGCAAACCCTCCTGCCCCTGGAAGGCGGATTCGATTTCAAATTCTGTTTGATCGGATTCGCAGGCCTCCGCCCCGAACAGCGCATTCTTGGCTGCCGTGAGGGCATCGTTGGCCTTCTCCCGGCCAGCGAGGATCTTGCGGATGTCCGCGTGGATCGCGGGATTATCGTCAATGATCAGGATGCGGTTGTTGCGTGGCTCTTTCGATTCCTTCATAGTGTCACTCAGTCCTTTCCTGCTCTAGCGGGAGCTCCAGCGTAAACGTGGCTCCCTTGCCGACGCCCTCACTGCGGACGGTCAACGCTCCGCCCATGGCCTGCGCGGCGTTGGCGGCGCTATGCAGCCCGAACCCGTGGCCTTCCTTGCGGGTAGTGAAACCGTGGGAGAAGATGCGGGGCAGATGGTCCGGGGATATGCCGACGCCGTTGTCCGTGACGGCGACTTTCAGCCGGTTGTTCCCGTTCCTGCCGATCTCCAAAGTGAGTTGCCGTCCGGATGGTTCGGAGGCTTCCAGGGCATACTTGGCGTTGCTGATAAGGTTGACAAGAATCTGCAGAACCTTGTGCTTGTCCACGGTCACCGGAGGCACCTCGGAGTAGTGGCGGGCGATCTGAATTCCGTACCGGGCGAAGCCGGTGGTGTTCATCTGCACCGCATCATCCACGAGGCGGGAGATGGACAGCTTCTCTCGCGTGCCGGAGACTCGCGCATAAGTTTGTTGCATGGCGACGATTTGCTTGATGTGCTCGACATTGCGCCCAAGCTGCTCATGCTCCGCCTGCTGCGCGGCGAGTTCCTTCTCCAGGCAGCTCGTGAGCTGGATGATAAAACCGGGCACCCGTTTGCCCTTGGGATCGGTGGTCAGGAAGGCGGCCATGTCCGTTTGATGCTGCTCCAAAAGGTCTTTCAACTTGAGCAAGCTTGGAAATTCGGATCGTCGCAAGTTCTCCCTGATGAGGGTGGTCGATACGTTAATGCTATTCACCACATTGCCGACATTGTGGAGGACGCCGGTGGCGACCTCGGCCATGCCCGCCTGGCGGGAGGCCTCCACGAGGTCCTGTTGGGCGGCAGCCAATTCAGCGTGCGCTTTTTCCCGGGCCGCGACCTGTTCCTGCAGTTCCCGGGTGCGCTCCAGGACCCGCTGTTCCAAGGTCTCGTTGGCTTGTTGCAGTGCGGCGTGAGCGCGCTGCAAACTTGCTTCGGCCCTTTCTCTCTCCAGGACGTGCTTGCGGAGCAGGCGGTTCTTCTTGGCGAGCAGGAGATTCCAGGCCAGGGCCAATACGCCCAGCGCGCCCGTGCCCGCGAGGGTCCAGAAAAGCCGGCGCAGATTCCACCAGGGCGGCCGGCTCAGTACTTTCAAATCGCCAGCGTGGCGCACTCGCAAACGAAAGGTCTTCACTTGTCCCCATCGTCCCCCTTCGAGGAGGCATACACCGGTGACCTCGAGGCGAGTGCCGGCCGCGAGTTGTTCCCCCGCGCTCACCTTGAAGTTCGCCGGCAGCAGCGCCTCGAAAACCGCGGGGCCGGCCTTCAACAGCAGGGTCTGGCTTGGACGCAGCCAGGTATCCTGGGTCAAGAGTGAGTCCATCCGGACCAGTCTGGCATTCGGTTCGTTCGTCAATACCTCCCCGGGCGTGGTGAGGAGTGCCAAGGGCTCCCGGCCTGGGCCCACGACCCTGGACTGTGCATCCTTGAGGGTGATGGAGAAGTCCCCCGGCACCGGAAAACCTAGTATCTCGACCTGTTCTCCCAAGGTGGGCAACCGGTCGCAACGGACCAACGGCACGAGCATCCCGGCGCTCTCATCCTGCAAAGTGATCGTTTGATCCCCTGCCACGCTGGTGACGCGGCCACAGATTTTGACCCGGTTGAGCACATCTTGATTGGGGTGATAACGCGAAAGGTCCGCGATGGGGACGGTGTGCGCCGCGAACGGGTCGCCGGCCGGGGCTTCGTCCACCTGGATGGTACCGAGGTCGGGGACATGGAGTCGAACAGAGACGATTTGGCCATCGGTGTTGAACTCCCCCCCGACCACACCGCGCAAAGTCACCCGGGCGCCCACGGTTTTCTCGACCTGGGTCATCGAGATGGCGGCACCGAGGAGGACAGAGATCTGGCCTTGGGTTGTCATCACGTAAAGCCAGAGGCGATCGTCCTTCTGGGCAACGGACTGGACAAGGCCGCGGATTTCGACCCAGCGGCAGTCGAACTGGCCGGTGAGTAATTGATCCAGCGTCACCCGCACCGGGGCGGGCATGGGTGCCTCGCCCAGGACCTCAAAAGTGGCCTTGGTCACGGTAGGCGCGAAATCGCCCGCTGCGGTGACGCCCTGGATCCGGACTCGCTGACCGTAACGAACCTCCATGGTACCGCTGGCCGGCGCCACAAAAACCCCGCCGCTCTCGTCCTGGACAAAGAGCATCGACCAGAGGGCGTCGCTATAAGTCACGACCGCTTCCAACCGGACGGGATAGCCGCGCGCCGCTTCGGTCCGCTTGAGTTGGTGAACGGCCTGGGCCGTTGCCAACAATGGCGGCGAGGTTGAACCCGGCGAGGGCTCTGGCAGCCTGTGGTTCCCCGGCGTCGTGGTTGACCCCATTGGCAATTCAATGGCGTCCTTGAGCACCAGTTCTCCGCCGGCCAAGCCGGGGTAACCAATCACGTCCACGTAGGAGTCCGAGTGCAGCTCTAGTTTGTATGGGCAATAGAACTGGACCAAGCCGGTGCTGTCACGCACCGCGGTCGCTGGACCGCGGGGCAGCCCGTCGAGCATGCCCTGGACATGGACACGCCGCGCGAGTTGGCCGGGCTTGGAAACGGTGAGCGAGCTGATGGGAGTGATGGGAAGATCGAGCGGATTGCTGGCCGCCGCTTGCAACACCTGGACCTGTTCGGGTTCCTGGGCTAGCACCGCCACCCCGGTGGGGTGCCCCTCGGTGTCCACCAGCACCGACAGCACCCCCGTGATCCGCGCTCGCGTGTCCAGCAATTGGTAGGCTTGTTCGGGTTGCCAATCGAGGAGGAACGCCGTGACATTGGTAGCGCCAACGGCGGCCTGGATCTGGAGGCGCCCATCGCGTCCGAACGCCGCCAGCACCCGGCCCTCGATTTGAACCCACTGACCGGATGCGCGTCCAGCCAGGATGTCGTCCAGGCTCCACAAGGGTGTCGCCAGCGTCCGGCGTTGCCCCGTCGGATTCACGGATTCAACCCTGATCTCGGGGTGGCCATTGGCCGAAGCAGTGGAACCTTCGATCTCTACCACATCCCCGGGTCGAAAAGATCGCGTGTCGGTGGGAATGCTCAGGTAAGTGCCCAGGGCAGCACCCCGCACAAACAGCATGTGCCATTGCGGGTGGCAGTAGGTAACCGTGGCCACGGCTTTCACGCGCTGCCCGCGTTGTGCCGCCTCCAAGGGAAGTTCCAAGGCGGTGTCGAGATTGGTCAGAAGATCCGGGGCGGGCCGAAGGGAGCCCGGGTCCAGGACTTTGGCGGCGGACACCGGTGCCGGCGCGGGCGCGGGCGCTATGCGAGGAGGGGCGGTGGTTTGGGCCGCGGCCTGCATACTAAGGACGGCCACGATGATGCCAGCCAACCATCGGGCAGGGCCGTGGCGTTCGGCACCAACCGATTTCGCGCTGGGGCTGGTTCCCTGGCTGTGGCCAGCAGGGCGTGCCCTGGTGTCATGCTCCACCTGGCCCACTTCGACGCTTAACACCTCCGGCGGCTTCACGACTTGGCCTTCGGCGGGGCGAGGGGGATTTCCAGGACGAAAGTAGCTCCCTTGCCCAACCCTTCGCTGTGAGCCGTCAACTGCCCGCCCATTTCTTTAGCGGCGTTGGCCCCACTGTGAAGGCCGAAGCCGTGACCGCCCTTTCGCGTGCTGAATCCATGGGCGAAAATGCGGGTCAGGTTTTCCGGGGGAATGCCGATGCCGTTGTCCGCGACCGTCACCTTGACCTTATGGTCACCGTTAATCCCGAGGCCCACCGTGAGCCGCTTGTCCTGGCCGCGCGATCCGTCCAACGCATACTTTGCGTTATGCACGAGGTTGACCAGGATTTGGAGGACCTTGTGCTTGTCGACCGTCAACTCGGGAACCTCCGAGTATTGGCGAACGATGGTGATTCCATGGCGCGTCAGGCCCGCCGTGTTCATTTGGAGCGCATCCTCCAAGAGCGTAGCGATCGCCACTGGCTCCAGGAAACCGGAAACGCGCGCGTAATTCTGCTGCATCGCCACAATCTCTTTGATGTGCTCGACGTTGCGAGCCAATTGTTCATGCTCCTCCTGGAGGGCCGCCTGTTCCCTCTCCCACTGCTCGGAGAGTTGAATGACATAGCCGGGCACCAGTTTGCCTCTGGGATCGGACGCCAGGAATGCAGCCATGTCAGACTCATGCTGCTGGAGCAGAGCGCGCAACTTGGGAAAGCTCGCAAGTTCCGACCGCCGCAGCCTCTCCCGGATGAGATTGGCGGAAACGTTCACACTGTTGAGCACATTGCCCACGTTATGCAGCACGCCGGTGGCGACCTCGGCCATGCCCGCCTCCCTCGAGGCCACGATCAGTTCCTGTTGCGTCGCGGCCAGTTCGGCGTGCGCCTTTTCCTTCGCCACCACCTGGTTCTGCAGCTCCTGCGTACGCTCTGCGACCCGCAGTTCGAGCGTGCGTTTGGCTTCGAGCAAGGCTTCCTGAGCTCGCTGCCGGGTTATCGCCGCCCCCAACATATCGGCCAAGGCCCGCAGGCTGTCGACCTCGGCTTCGGTCCACGCTCGCTCGCGCTCACAATCGTCCAGTTCCAAGTACCCCCACCAGGCACCCTCGATCTGGACGGGAACCAAGAGGATCGAGCGGACCTCCCGTCGAGCAATCAATGCCTGCTCGGCGGGGCTCAACTGGCCGACGATTCCGGAGAAGACCCGGCCTTGTGCCAGACAGTCCCTTATCGTCTCCGAACCGGAGCCTAGCCAGGCGACATTCACCAGCTTGGGCGTCTGGACAAGCGTGGTCCCAGCCGACGGTTTATAGGCGAACCGCTCGATGCTAAACAGGCTCCCGTCGGCCTGGATATGGTTTTCGAGAATATAGGCCCGACTGATGCCTGCGGCCCGTCCGATCCGCGTCAATACTTCCTCGGAGACCGTCCGCCAGTCGGGCGCGGACAAGAACTGCTGGGCTGCGAACCGAACGCTGCCCAGGATCTGGTCACGTTGGAGCAAGCTCCCGGCCATCCCGTTGAAGGAATTGGCCAGCAGTTCCACCTCGTCTCCGGTGCGAATGTCGGCCCGAGCCGAAAGATCCCCCCCGGCAACCCGGCGGACCGCCGTTTGGAGGGTCAGTATCGGTTTCACCAGGAATCGAGCATAGAAGCCGGAGGCCAGGAGGCTCAGCAAAATGCAAATCAGCGCCAGGATGCCGGTGCGGCGGTAGACGGCGGCCACGCTCCGGTCATAAGCCTTTAGTGAAAGACCGACGTGAATCCACCCCCACTCGATGCCTGAGTAGTCGAGCGGTTGGGAGTAGTGGAAGACGCGGCAGTTGAACTCGGGCACGAAACTGATAGCGCCGTGAGGGACTCGTTTCTCGGGATGCCAGTCCGGGCTTAATTGTTTGGTGTCGAAGCCCTTCGCCTTTTGGATCCAGGACTGGCCGTTGTTCTTCGTGACCACCACATACTCAATGGATTTGTCCCCCTTCACGATCTCCAGGCAGTGGTCGACCAGCGTGCCATAGTCCTCGTTGACCACCGCGGAAACCGCCACATCCTGGACGGAGAAGAACACGGCGCTGGCCTTTGATTCAAGGTTCTCAAGGAAGGTCCGTTTCTGCTCCGGGATGATCACAGTGACGAAAACCGAGACCGTAATCAGGGTGATCAACCATGCGAGCAGGGCGATCCTCAGCGTGATGCCGAAACGTCTGGTCTTTGTCTCGGTCATGGTCCACTCCTGGTTTGACTGGACGGCAGGGCGGTCAGGGCATTGGGGCGGGAAATTGCACTGGCGGCCCTAAGGTTCCGAGCTGACTCAAGGTATTCATTCTTGAACGGCACCATCTGGTCGAGTTTGAACAGCGCCAGGATTTGGCGTCCATCGGGCTCGGTCTGGAGATCCACGATGGCTTGAATCACATCCTTCCGGGCGCGTTCGGAAGACCAGCCGGATTTGCTAAGGCAGGTGACGCTTTCCAGGTAAGGTTCCGAAGCCGCCAGGATCACCAAGTTGCTGGACACCTGCGGATTGAGTTCCGCCATGATCTGGAATGCCGCGCGGTCCACCAGGCAGGCGGGTTTGGCGCCGAAAAACACCGGCAGCACGGCGGCGGTCGGTTTGGTCACGGTCTCCAGCTTGCGAAAAAAAGTTTCTTTGGGATCCAAGTGCGCGGTTTCCAGCAGGCGTCCGAGCCAGGCGCGCGCGAGGTTGCTCCCTTTGCCCTCCAACAGCAGGAGCTCCTTGCCGCGGAGTTCCGGCAGACTCTTCAATTCACTGCCTCGATGAGCGAGCAGCAGGTAGTCCTTCATGACGCTGCCTTGCTCCAAATTCACGAACACCGGATCCATCACGGCTTGAAGGTCCATGCCTAGATAATCCCATGTATCCAGCCAGACCAGATTGATAGCGCCTTTCTTCATTTCGGCCTCGCAGTCCGAGGCGTTGTCAAACAGCCGCGCATCGGTGTCCAGTTGGTAACCCCGCTTGCGCGCCACGGCTTGGGCGAATATGCGAAAGGCCGCCGTGACGTCGGTGGCGTTGACATTCCGAAAACTGGAGCGCGTGAATCCCACGCGCAGCACCATGTGCTGCAGGCCGGACGACTGAGCGGACATCGGGCGCGGGTCGGCTACGAGGCACAGGAGCGCAACCAGCGTCATCGGCCAGCCGCGCCCGCTTCCTTCCGCGGGGAAGAAGCGGTTGGAGAAAAAGGCCGGAAAATCTCGACCCATCCGCCGCGCGGACGCTGAGGCCCTGTGACCACGGGCCGGTGGAGTCAGGCGCCGCTTCATGGCAGGTCTCCTTTTCGCAGCAGCTCATACTCCGCTCGCAGCTTCCGAATGGTGTCGAGTTGCGTTTCCTGGAAGGGGACCATGCGGTCGACCTTGAAGAGGGTGCAGATCTGTTGACCGATGGGATCCAAGTGAAGCTCCGTCAGAGACTGAAGCGTGTCGGATTTGAACTGCTCCGGTTTCCAGTCGTCTTCGCGCAGGCAGACCACGACATCGGCCAAGGTATCGGAAACCGCGACGGCTTCTAACGCCTGACCCACTTGCGGATTCAACTCCTTCATCACGTTGAAGCTGGATTCGTCCACCAGGCAGGCGGGTTTCGCGCCAAAGAATACCGGAAGGACCGCCGCGCTTGGTTTAGCTACCACTTGCACGCTGTCGAAAAAGGTCCGCTGGGTTCCCAGTTTCTCGGACAGCAACCGCGTGTCCAGCCAGACTTTAGCCACGTTGGCACTGGCGGTTTCCAGCTCGACCATGGCCTTGCCTCGCAAGTCGGCCAGCGTCTTGAAGCCGCTGTCGCGGCGGATCAGGATTAGATACTTCCTCCCCACCTTTCCGTTTTCCATTACGCTAAAATACGGCTTCATGATTCCGTGGATGTCCATCGTCAGAAACTGCCAGGCGTCCATAACCGCCAACTGCATGGGTGTTTGCTGCAAGGCCGCTTCAAAGGTCAGCGTGTCGTCGAACACCTCTGGCTCAGCTCTAAAAATGTGTCCGAAACGGCGGCCGCTGTTTTCCAGGAAAACCCGATAGGCCGCTTTTGCGTCGTTGCGGTTCACGTTGCGGAAACAGACCTGGGACATGCCGACGCGGAACACCCGCGGTGCTGGCGCCGGTTTGGTGGTATCGGATGAATGAGCCGACAGTCCCAGCAGGCACAGCAGCAGTCCCACCATCACACGGGCCCAAGGAAGTGTCCCCTGGACCGGCTGGACGAAGGATCTTTCCCTGGGTGTCGTCATGGTTGGCTATTTCCCTCCGCTTTTGGCGACCGGGGGCGGGACATTCGTTGGGACCGGGCCGACCTGGTTTGCCGCTCCCAGCAACCGGGCGTGAGTCTCCAGCAACTCAACGGCGCCATCGAGAACAGAGACCGAGTGGTTCTCGAGATTTTCACATTGGAAAAGCGTCAACATCTGCTGACCGCCTGCCGTTGTACGCACCTTGCCCGTTTCCCTTTCGATCGCGTCTTTGATCGAGCTGGAGTAACCGGCTCGAAACACGTACACAGAGGGTATCACGGCGGGTGAGGACACCAGGGTCCTCAACTGCTGGCCCACCTGGGGGTTGAGTTCGACCATCGTTTGGAATCCTCGCCGCGTGACCACGCACGCGTCGATTTGGCGGAAGAACACCGGCAAAACCACCTGCGTGAGTTTAGGCTGCTGGGTCACCGGATGGAAAAACTGACGGGTTTGACCCAGGCTGGACTTGAGCAAGAGGGTCTCCAGCCAGGTGGGAGCAAGACTGGCTCTTGCACTCTGGAGGAAGATGAGGCTGTGACCGCGCAAGTCCTCGATCCGCCCAATCCCGCTGTCGCGGTGAACCAGGACAAGATACTCCTCAGTGAGCTGCCCCCCATTGACCCCGATGATGGTGTTAGTGGACAGCAGTTCGCGGCCCACTTGCCAGTATTCCTGGGTACTAATTGCCAGGGTGTCGACGAGCTTTTCTTGCAGCGCACTCGCAATCGCTTCACTGCCGTCGTAGACTTTCGGCTCCGCGATAATCCCAATGCCGTGCTCTCTCAGGATGGCTTGGGCCCAGACTTTCAAGGCCGCCTTGGCGTCGTTTTCCTTGACTCCGGCGAACAAACTGGAGGAAAACCCCAAATGAACCACCCCGTTGGAGATGGCGTCGCCCGCCGCATCGATGGCCCGGAGAGGAGTTGGGCCGGTCGCCGTACCGACCAGGCAGGCTAGGAGGAACCCACGCCTAATGCGAGTCGACCGTCCCCAACCTCTTGCCCTTGAAGGCCTCTCCCTGCTTTCTCCTGGAAGGCTCCGCATCGTGGCTCCCTCTCAATCAATCGCAATTTGGCTATGGGTTCGCCCGCAGCTTCTTTAGCACCTCGGTGCCGACCAGCAAGGCCATTTGGGATTGCAAGGCGATGTGATCGTAACAGGTCTTATAGTGTTGGGCGCACATCAGGGCTTCCATCAACTGGGCGCGAATGACCTTCTCGGTCTCGACCAACTCGCTCTGATAGGCGCGCGTGTTCAAGTCCCGGTTCTCCGTAGCCGCAGTCATGGCATCCAGCGTGGCCTGGTATGACTTCTGGGCCGCCTGTAATCCGAGAAAAACGTCTTTGATCTGCAAACCGATGCCCTCCTTGAGCAGGAACTGCTCCTCCCGGGTCTTGTCTACCCGGGCCCGGCTCTCCGCGATCTTGTTCTTCGTCAAGAACCCGTTGAAAATCGGGATCTCAATGCCGACTCCCACGGTCCAGCCTTCCTTGTCCTTGTCGGTGACCATCCCCGCGTCGTAGTCGTTCCAAAGTTTGTGCAACTCTCCCGTGACTGCCAGTTTGGGGTAGTATCCGCTTCGCTCGGTGCGCACGGACCCTTCGGCTGCGCGGATCCCTGCCTCGACCTTCGCCCAATCCGGGCTAAACTGGTAGGCCGTGCTCACCAGGCCCTTCAGGTCTTCGGCGTACGGTGTGTAAGGCATTTCCTTGTCGGACGGTTTGATGGCGCTGTCCCATGACAGCCCCATGGTGTTCGCCAGGGCGGCTTGGGCCATGGTCTCGTTCTTTTCCAACTGGGCAACCATCGCGCGCAACGTCTCCACCATCACCTTGTTGTCCAGAAAATCGGTCTTTTTCACCTTGCCCGAGCCCTCCTTGTACATGGTCTCCGTCAGGTTCAGCGTGGCTTCCATGCGGGCCAGCGTATCACTGCCCACCTGGTGAAGTTGCCGGGCCAGAACTGACCCGTAATAGAACCGCTTGACGCTATCGACGATTTCGAGGTCGGTGCGCCGCGCCTCCTGCTTCATCATGTCTACCAGACCCTGGCTCTGTTCGCGGTAGCCTTTGCGCATCCCGCCGTCGTACAGCAGCCATGTCAGGTTCATGGAGGCCAGGAATGAGTCCGGGTCCATGATTTTAACGTCCTGCTCTGGAATCTTCATCGTTTGGGCAGGCACACCAATCGACGTCAGGGGAATTTTCGTCCCGCCGGGGCCCTCCAGGGGGATGCTAAAGCCCGGAGGCAGGGGAATGGATTGGGCCGGCACCGGAACCGAAGAGGCCGGGAACCGAAAATCGGGCGCGTCGCTCAGGTGTTCATAGCCCACTTTCCCGGTTACCTGAGGCCAATAGGCGGCCAGAGCCTGCCGATGCTGGGCTTCCGCCATAAGCACGGCAAATTTCGAGGCGGGCCGGCGATGGCTATTCTGCATGGCGGCGCTCAGGCAGTCCTGGAGCGTCATTTCCCGGACCACCCCCGCGGAGGCTATGGCGGCCAGATAAATTGATCCGGGTCTGGCCAGTTAAACTGATCCAAGCCGGTAGCGCCCTGAGGAGGAGGTCTGCTTTCAGGTAGGGGATGGGGGGGCTACTCGGGGGCGGCGGATCGCCGT
>Ga0316217_10000835_pt1 | contig 42006 bp, 25 predicted proteins | sample 1anoAmetaG_FD_203633 | JGI IMG/M metagenome (GOLD analysis project Ga0316217, IMG submission 203633) | Freshwater microbial communities from Trout Bog Lake, Wisconsin, USA - 1anoA | ecosystem: Environmental > Aquatic > Freshwater > Lake > Hypolimnion/Profundal zone | place: USA: Wisconsin...
GTTAAGAACACCCTGTAGACGACAAAGTAAAGCTGCGGCGGACGCCAGTCCACAAGCGCCGCCCCGCCCTCTTTGTTGTGCCGGTCTGGACGTCCATAAGGAGACGGCCACGCCTTGGTATAATCCAGCCATACTCACTACGTTTCAAATCAGTTCATATACTCCCACCCAGCGCTGAGTGCGCACGGCGCGCAAGAGCATATTCCCAAATCTATCAGCACTTAACCACAGGAGCACATTATTATGAAGCTACATAAACTAACAATGGCCCTATACGTCCCGAAGGCGCCGGCCAGTCAGGTCAACGCCGACACATGGAACCTCGCCAACGATTGGAGCAATACCACCAATCCTAACGGCCCTTGGACCTACACGGACGGTGCCGGCAGCCTTTTCGCACATCGAAGCGGCCCCCCGCCAAACACTCTCGCCAGCCAGTCTTAGTGGGCGGTATCAGCGATGATCATCCGCAAGAACAGCCGCTGCAATCGCAGTCAGCGCGGGGCCGAAACGCAGGCCATTGTGATGAGCGTATACCGGCCCCTCAAGCAATGTGGGCATTCGCCCCTCGACACGATGCCCCAGGCCATCAAAGCCTACCTCACCACCGGCCATTTACCCCATTACCGCCCATCACCACGACAACCGGCTAAAGTGTTACAGAAATTCTTGTTTATTCACGTTTAAGAATAGAGTATTATCCCGTTCTTCAATTCCACGTTTTTGTGGGAGTGCATGCAATGACCACGGCCCAAGATCGGCTTAGGGAAGCCATGATGAACACCTATCATGAAGCATTCAAACTCGGCAATTAGGCCACATACTTCGTTGAAATGATGGGGCAACTTGGCCTGGTGGAAACGGGGTAATCTTGACCGTGTAGTCCGCATTGTCTGCCCGATATCCGAACATCCAGAATGGAATTATGTTACTATGAGAAGCAATCGATATATCACGTTGTTGCGGGGGGAGCGAAGGAAGGTAGTAATACAGATTGTCTTTCTTACCTGCCTTCAATTTGCGTTTGGTTGCGTTGGAGGTATTTTCTGGAAACTTCAACCCCAACTTACGATAGACCCGATTCGGTTTCTCTGGTCCATTGTGATCTCGGCGGGGCCCTTTGCGGTGTGGTATTTATACGACACTTCTTGTGTACGATACTATCGGAGTGCTCCGTCACCGTACAGCGGACCATACAAAGGGCCATTGCTTCTTTTATTTACCGTTCTTGCATTTGTCGCATTGGCTTTCTGCAATCGGAGTGTGACAGGAGTTCACATTACGATAATGTTCGGCATAGCAGTGGCTGGAGTCATTGTTTATCAGGCTTACGTTTTCAAACGTCTGATCCGGCTTAACACTGAGATTTCCAAAGAAAGAACATCCGTTAAAGTGGAAGCGGCGGAAATAGAAAAAGTACCTACAGCGGTCGTTCCTGCTCGGCCCCAACCCGAAACACTACCAATTAAGACAAAACCACAATGAAAACCCGCCTTCATACCCATTATGCGGCCGAGCAGGTGGGCGGGCGAGCGCCGGCGCAAGGTCATAAACTGAATTCCCCGTTGGTTAAGTTCGTGGAGCTTGCCATAGATGGTCAACCGGGAATCGAAGATGAGTTCCTCGGGATCTTTACCGGTGCGTTGTTTCCAGAACGCCACGAAGTCCAGGAGGGTGTACCTGAAGAATGTAGCAGTCGTTGACATTCAAGCTGCTGCACATCCGAAGCATGAGGCGTTCTTAGGGTCCAGGCTCCAGCGGCTTACCAGCGCCGCCATGGCGTTGACGTGATCGGAGCGCCAGCGCATGCCCAGCCCTTTCATCCGCAGGCCCAACTGCTTACAGAAACTCTCCATCGGCCCTGAGCCGATCGGCCAACCCTGGGCCACATACTGCGGGTAGTTCATATTGTGCTTGTGCTTGCAGTCAGGTACCACACCAGTTTCATGAGCGTGTCCCACCGCGAACGATCGTTCAGGTATCGCTGGCTTCGCCGGGAGAGTTGGTCATCCAAGTATCCGGCCCCGAAATGCTTGAGGCGGTGGCACCAGTAGTCCGACCACCGGGCCGCGTCCGGGTGCTCCTTACCATAGAGTCCCTCTCCGCACGCATGGGCGACGAACCGAGAAAGGTGTTCGATGAGATAGCCGCCATTCAAACGGTGGACGTGATCCTGCCCACACGTTGCGGCCGGCAGATCCGCAAACGGTGCGTCGGCAAGCCGACGGAACATCAGGCGATCCTGCTGCACAAGTTGGGTCTGACTTTGCCACGCAGCCTGGAGGTGGTTGCTTTGTAGTGAAGACTTTTAGGAAGAATCGCCCTTGGCGCTATCGCCAGAGGCATTTTTGCCACCAAACTGCGGAAGTTGGGCTAATGTGCCGGAGACTTATCTGTTGTCATCGAGGTGCCCAAGTAATACGAGAATGTCGAGATCGTCACCTGTGGATATCATGCACATGTCTGGCGGGTTGCCTGTCCGGTACGGCGAGGGGCGCCAGAATGGCTCACCTGCTACTCTGGTGCCTACGCCACAATAACATGCATCATGCATCGGGTCTGACAATATTTCCGGGCGGGTCTAAGTAATGGTGGCTACAGGGGTTTTCCAGTGGAGATCCCATTGGCGACTCTGGGCGAGGCACTCCAAGGCCAGCATGGGGTCGATGTTGCGGTGATCCCAGCGCATGCCGGAATGTTTGAGTCTTCGCGGGACGGTCTTGCACATGGATTCCATGGGCCCCGAGCCGATGTGCCAGCCTTTCTTCTCGAACTCCGGATAGCGAATCATCGCGCGGCGGACGGCGACGTATTGCATCAGGCTATCGACCGCGGCTTTCTTCTTGGCGCTTTTGAGTCCACTCCGCCAGATGACCAGTTTGCTCCAGAATGGTTCGTACCCCTCATGCCGCACGGTGTGCAGCAGGTCGGCGACATGCGTTTGGCCCGCCGCATCATCGGAGCCAAACACGTCGCGCCGGGCCGCATGGACGTGTTCGCTCAGGTGGTAAAAGTCCAGCCCCAAGGCATCCACCGGCACTCTTCGCGCGTGGAACTGACGCTCAATCCACGGGGCGCCATCCACTACGGCCACCGCTTCATCCACCGCATCGAAGCCCAGACGCTTGGCTTCCCGCACCAGTAATCGTCCCGCGGCTTCGTGGTTGTCGAGCGTCCCAGTCACATGCCGGTGCTCCATCGTCTGGTCATAAGCGGTTACCAGACGGACTTCCTTCCAAGACTCATTGGTTCCGGGACGCAGGGTCGGCAACGGGCCACGCGATGCGGAGGCGGACGGGGCGTGCTTCCGACGTTTCTCCCGCACCTTGACCCGGCGTTTCTTCTTCTCGGCATCCGTGACGGTCGGCACCTTGACCCCATCAACGCTTTCGTAGATGCGACTGACCACCTGGCCCTGTGGCGTGGTGGCCCGGCACTCCGTGGCCTGAAAGCTCGGCGACAGCACCCCGGTAGCCTGCGCTTGAACCACCTTGCGCCCTGCGGCTAATACCACCTGCCGCAGGATCTCCCGGCTCACGTGCACCTGCGCCGCCCGCCCCAAATGCTCCGCGGCCTCCGCAAAACTCGTCGATCCGCGATTGAGCCGGCAACACAATTCGGCCAACCCGCGACTGATCGTCGCCTCGGCCATGCCCAGCAGGGCGTCCACCGGTATCACGCCCTCCCCGGAGGATTCCTGCCACCGCTGCCGCGCCACGGCTACCCATCCGTCAACGGTGGCCTTGCTGATCCGCGCCAGGCCCTTGTACCGGCGCGATGTTCCGGCCACTGGGGGGAAAAGCGGCTTCCGCCGCTTGAACCTTTAGCTGCAATGCCTTCTGGTAGATCTGTTGGCGGAATACCGCCAGCGCGTCGCGCACCGGCTCTTCCGAGGCCTCGATCCACGCCCCGTCCGGAGCGCTGTTTACCGCCGCCGATACCGCCGCGATCATGCGCTCCATATCCTTCGCCACCGCCGCACGCAACGCCTCCGGCGTTACCGGACTTGGACCGTCCATGGTCGTCTCCTTATGCCGTTGTCAATCCGCAAACGCCTATCTTCGGCCAAAAAGGCCTTCGCCCGAAAATATTGTCAGACCCCATGCATCGCTCGTTGTGATTGACAATAGGAGTCGTATCCCTGATCATGTCTTGTATGCAAACATGCGTCGCATCCAAAGATTTCGGTTTAACCAGACAACTCAGGAAGCTTGAACGTCGCGTTGAAACTATGCATATTCGCGCGAGGAGTGGCCATGCTCACACTAGGGCTGAAATCTATTATCAACAGCAGTGTGTGAAACTGTTCGCAAGATATTTTGAAGGGATAGGAATCGAAAGACGGAAAGTCGCAAGAATCGCGATACCCGCTCTTTGAAACAAAGGGCAATATCAGTGCCATTGCGTTCAACTGAGTACTGCGATTCCTATTGCGATTTATGACCAACGTCTAGCGTCACTACAAGTGCGTCGTCCAAAACGTTTTGGAGGTGGGAGCGAGTTTACTGCTGATCTCACACAAACCATCCGGCCAGTCAAAAAACCGAATACACTTGCCTTCAGATAGGCTCAAACCATGAGAAAGGAAATCTGCGCCAAGACATTGCGTCCCCCGTGGTACAGTGTCCCCTGTTCCAAGCATGAGGGGGCAGATCCTCCTTGCCACCCGCGGCAGGTAACGGCTTGTCATCACTACAGGAAACGGCCAGGGGATGACGAGGCGCCCATTTAGCTTGAATGCCTGGAGCGGAGATTGTTCGATCTCCGTAAGAACATCATAGGTTATTGGTTTTGCGGCCAGCCCTACCTCCTCCTGCCAGCTCTCCCAGACGTCCCTGCTTACGAGTGACGTGGGCAGTTCGGGACGCACCTCAAACAGCCTGTCACGCAGGACCGGGAACCGATCCAAATTGGACCACTGTGGCAAGGTGCTTCTATTAAATGCGATCAGAGTCAGATCGAGACGCATGCAAAGCCGACCGTCAACGTTTTCCGTGACGATACGATGCCATTGCGTGCGTCCGCAACGATCTGGGACCCAGTAGTCGTCCTCAAACAAGGGCATACGGTCACCGAACGACGGCGTAAATGAGTGCTGCATCACTTTACCTCCCGCCCATTAGTTGGAATGGAAACCAGCGAGGGGTCCTCGCTCCAATCGGGATGATGAAGACGTGCTTCATCGTAGTTGAGCATGGCGTCGAGGCGATCCCCGCCGACGGCAACTACTTCTTGATTGACGATGGCAATCGTCTTGCCAGCGTACCTCCGCTGCCATGAATCCCATTGATCTGCGAGCAGTGCTTCCAAGCCTTCGCGTTGATGAAGCCGTCGGGTCTGTTCTTCGAACATTCCCTCGATCCGCGCAGGCAACTCATTCGGCGGACATTCGGCCTTGGTTATATAATCGTGCGCTCCAAGTTGCATGGCTCGCACCACAAGGTCGAGGTCACTATGCATCGAATAAACCACTATCAGCGAGCCCGGCGACTGTCGTGTATTGACGTTAATGATCTTGAGTCCGCTGAAGTTCGCATGTTCTCGCGTCAAAGTAAGATCGACAACATACACGTCGAAACATTCTTGTACGAGCTTTCGCTTTAGGTAGTCGCGCGGATTGGTAGCGGTCAATACCTTGAAGTTGTACTTCCGCGGTCGCTTTTTCAGCGTACATGGAGCACCCGCTGACGTCGAGGATGGAACCCGGCGGACAGTGCATTTGCCTCTCAGGCGATTGATTTGGCATTGCTTCCACACGCCATGTGGCAGCCGCCCGTAGCTCCGGCAGATGGCGATCCACCAGACGAAAAGTACCAGGCGTAGATTCTTGACGTCGTAACCACCTGCTTGGCTTGGGGTGCGCCTACAAGGGCGCCCTGTCATAGATGCCGCCACGGCCGCGGCTGATGATTTTGATTTCCGGATGGCCAAGAGGCAATTGTTTAGCTGAACGTTCTGGCAGCTATTTGGCGTTCCATGCCTTGGAATCGGCCTTCCCGTCAAAATGCCGCAGGGCGTCAGCGACCTGTGAGAATATGTCCTTGCGGTCAGCACCGGGCTGCTGGCGGAAGATCCGGATGGTCGGGTACCAGGGGCTGTCCGTTCGATCCCGCATCCAGCGCCAATGGGCCGCGCTGTTTAAAACTAGGAATACCGGAATGCCTAGCGCTCCGGCCAGGTGAGCGATGTCTGAATCGACACACACCACAAGATCAAGCTGGGTCAATAACGCCGCAACCTCGGGCAGCCGGTCAACTGCCTGCGCAAGGCGTTCGGGGTAACGCACCGGAAACTTGATGGCTGGCGTCCTCTCGGCGACTTCCACCGCCTGCAGGCTGATCAATTCAACCCCTTGAACGGCCGCCAAAGGTTCAAAGGCATCAAGTTGGAAGACCCCGGACTTGGGTGTCTTGGCTGACGATGCTTCGGCATCCCACGCGATGCCGACCCTTACGCCATTACCGCCAGCCCCAATGGTCTTCCATTGCTCCACCAAGGACGCCAGCGGGAACAGGTACGGCACGTTGGCCGGAATGTGCTCCACATCAGTTCCAAAGAGCAATGGAAAACTCATAAAGGGGGTATGAAAATCAAACTCTTCAAACAACTCGCCTTGAGGAATCAGTTTGCCAACATGCGGGCACGTGGAAAGCAGACCGCCAAGCTGCAATGGGCACTCCCACAGAACGGTTGCGCCACGCTCTTTGGCCAGCTTGGCATAGCGCAAGAACTGGATCATATCGTCCGTGTCACCTTCAGCCGTCACCAGTAAGCGCTTTCCTTCCAGACGCGATCCATCCCATCGTGGACCAGACCGCTCGCGTCTTTGGCTACCGCCAGCTTTGTGTCGCCACTCCCATTCAACCCATCCTTGCTCAAAGCGGCCCGCCGCAAGCAATGTCGTGGCAAGGCTCGTATGGGCTTCGGTATCGTCTGGCCTGAGATAGACGGCCTGCTGTAGAGCATCGATGGCCTCATCCAGCCGGTTCCATTGCGGGAGCACAGAACCAAGATGCTTGAAAGCATCAACGAAATCAGGGCGTTGCCGGGTGGCGTTGCGATGGCATTCCACCGCGGCAGCAAAATTCCCCTGGGCTTCATAGACGGTACCGAGTTGGAAATGCGTATCCGCCGAATCTGGTCGCAGTTCGATAGCCTTGCGGTAATTTTGCACAGCCTCGCCCAGTTGATTTTGGTGCCGTTGAACTTCGCCCATCCCAATATATGCCCCGGCATAATCCGGGCGCAGTTCCAACGCCGTCCGGAGATGACGCTCCGCTTCTGCAAACTTGCCCAAGGAAAGCAACGCCATCCCAGCCCGGTATTGGAGCTCTGCAGAATGCGGCGCCACGGTCAAACTATGTTGGGCCTCGGCAGCGGCAGCGGCAAAATCGTGTTTCTCCAGCAATGCCAGCACCAGGTTCCCATAGGCCACTGTCATAGCCGGTTCAAGGCGCAGGGCCTGCCGAAAATGCTCTATCGCTTCATCAAATCGCCCCTGCTGGGCATACACGACGCCCAAGTCGTGGTGGGCCGCCGCTGAATCCGGGATTTCCTGGAGAGCACGCTCAAACCATGCGGCGGCGCTGGCCAAATCGCCCTGTTCATAACGGCGTCGCCCTTCGTCGAGAGGGCCTTTGGCAGTTACACGCTGCCCTGCCGCATTGCCACGCGCGGCCAGCGCGGTGGTCCGACTCCGGAGTTCCTCGGCCATCCGTACAAAGACCTCGGCCCAGTCACCACGGCACCGTTGGCGAAACAAGCGCATCGTGGGATACCACGGCGTATCCTCTCGCTCCGTGAGCCAACGCCATTCCGCAGTCAGCGGCAGCGCCAACCAGACCGGCACGCCGAGCGCTCCAGCAAGGTGTGCGACGGCGGTATCTGCCGTAATGACCAGATCCAAGTTTTGGATCACCCCTGCGATCGCCGGAAGATCGTCGGGCCCTCGCCCTGTGGGATCCAAATCCGCAATCTGGAAAAGGCCGCCCAAGTTGGTGATCTGGTCAGTGCCGAACTTGCGTTGCAGGCTGATCAGACTGACCTGCTCGACCCTTGCCAATGGCGCAAAGTGATGCAGCGGGATAGAATGCTCGCGATCGGCGCCATGACCGGGGTTGCCCTGCCAGGCAATTCCGACCTTAACGTCCGGTACATCCTTGAGAAGCTCACACCCTTGCTGAACCCGTTCCGGATCTACCGCCAAATAGGGAACCGCCGCGGGAATGGTTTCCAGCGTGGTTCCCAATATCGCCGGCAGACTCATCAGCGGAGCATGGACGTCAAAATGCGGTATGCGATAGCCTTTAGGCACCACTTCGTCGATCGCCTTATGGCGGGCAAATAACGTCACCAGAGAAGCGGGGCATTGTACCACCACCCGCCCCACTCGTTGCTTGACCAGTTCGACATACCGGACAAACTGAATCGCGTCGCCTAACCCCTGTTCGGTGTAGAGTAAGATCGTCTTTCCAGGCAGGCGGTTTCCCGTCCAACGCGACTGCTTATACTGCGGCAGTTTCTCGGGAAGACATTTCCAACGCCACTCGTATTCCAGCCAGCCTTGTTCCAATAGGCCTTGCGCTAGCAAGGCACGCGACAAATTGTAATGCGCCTCGGCGTAATCGGGCCGAAGATGGAGCGCCGCCAAATACGCGCTGCTGGCGGCCGGCAGGTCGGGAATATTGGCCAGTGCCACCCCCAAGTTATTATGCACATCGGGCGTTCCGCCGCCCAGATGGACCGCCTGGTGCAAGTGGTTGACGGCCTCTTCGATTTTCCCGGCATGGAAAAAGGCCAGTCCCAAGTTCGCATAGGCCAAGGCGGAATCTGGGTGGATTTCAATGGCACGCCGAAAACAGGCAATCGCCACTTCCGTGCGCCCCAGCTTGGCATGCACTACCCCGATATCATGATGCGCCGCCGTGTCGCGGGGCGCCAGCCGTAAGGCCTGCTCGAGTTTCTCTTGTGCCGCACTGAGTTGGTTCCTGGCCACCAGTTGCCCGGCGTCCTGGATCAAGTGCCGCGCACGCAACTGCTCTTCTTTGCCAGGCACAGTATTATGCGATCCCGCCCTGCTTGTCTGTTGTCTGAGGGCTTCGGCGATCCGCCCAAAGAGTTCATCCCAATCTCCGCTGGCTTGCTGACGAAAGATCCGCACAGTCGGATACCACGGACTATCTTCGCGGTCCTCCAACCAACGCCAATCATTGGCCGTCGGCAGCGCCAGCCAAACGGGCAGTCCCATTGCCCCCGCTAGATGGGCCACACAGGTATCGACGCAGATGATCAGATCCAGATTCTTCATGATTGCCGCGGTCCGGGCAAATCCGTCGGTCTCCTCATCGACGCCCTCAAACGTGGTGATCTCGAACTGCCCCTTGAGGCCTTCGACCTGCTCGCTGCCAAAGCCGCGTTGCAGGCTGATCAGATGAACGCCAGGAATGGCCGCCAGGGACGAAAACCATCGCAATTGGGCTGAGCGCCGCGAATCTCCGCGATGCTGAGGGTTACCTTGCCAGGCGATGCCGACCTTGAATCCTCCAACGGCGTCCAAGCGGGGTTTCCAAGTCCCTGTCAGTTCGGGGTCCGGGTGAATATAGGGTACATGGCACGGAATCGAATGGAATCGGGTTTTGAGGAGCCCCGGCAGACTCAGCAAAGGGCACGAGAAATCACACGCCTGGTACTTCTGGCCGCGTGTCACAAACTCGTCCAATCCTGGCGTCCGCGACAGGATCTGGGCGGTAACCGGTTGGCCTTCGAAGACCACGGTAGCCCCACGCGCTTTAAGATCGGCCACGTAGCGGATGAACTGGAATGTGTCCCCCAGCCCCTGTTCAAAATAGACTAGGATGCGCTTGCCAACCAACGGTGACCCGTCCCAACGTGGAGCCGGACCTTTCCGACCACGCAGGGCCTTGGTATGCCAGCGCCATTCATAATCGGTCCAACCCCGCTCAAAGTCCGCCTGCGCCAGCAGTTCCAAGCCGCGGTTCATGTGCGCTTCGGGGTAATCCGGGCGCAGCATGATCGCCCGGTCATAGCAGGCCTTTGCCAAGGTGTGCTCGCCGCAATGGGCGTGAACGATCCCCTTGTTATTGGCGGCCTCGGCATAATCAGGTTTGAGAGCAATCGCCCGCTCCAGCGCCAGGATCGCCTGGACCTCTTTACCAATCGCACGCAGCGCGTTTCCCAGATTGTTCCAAGCCAGGGCGTAGTCGGGACTGATCGCCAACGCTTTATGATAGTGTTGAATGGCTTGGTCGAACTTTCGTTGCTCGGCCAGTGCCACCCCCAAGTTATTATGGCCACCGGCATTGGTCGGCCGAAGGCGCACCGCCTCCTGCAAAAAACCCACGGCCTCGTCCACCGCGTCATTTTCTTGGCATAGTACGCCCAGATTATTGAACGCGTCGGGATAATCCGGCTTAAGTGCTATGGCACGTTGATATTCCTGCTTGGCCAGGGGAAAGTCCTTTACATCCGACGCAGCTACCGCCAAGTCAAAGTGCAGTTCAGCGCAGTTCGGATCCAACGCCAGCGCTTTGCTTAGGGCTTCCACCGCCGCCTTGTATTGGCCCAGTTTGCGCCGGGTATTACCCAGGTCACGGTAGGCCACAGCGGACGGTCCGTCCGATGCGGTGGCCCGAACCAAGAGCTCTTGGGCCTCTTCTAGGCAACCCCGCTGGGCACACAGACGCCCCAGATGCAGACAATGCACCGCTGTTGTTACTGGGCGAACAGCCTGTTGATCTGAAGGCTTTGCCTCCCCATCGTAACCAGTCCCATGGACTATCTGGGTGCGTGCCGGATCAACCGCCAACGACCGCTGGAATGTTGCCAACGCATCGTCCCAGCGCCGTTCCTGGGCCAAGGTCACCGCCAAATCATCCAAGAGGCCAACATCCTTCGGGTTGGTCTCCAGCCGCCGTTGAAGCGATGCGACCAATGATGCGTGCTGATTCTTTGGCCCGGTATCGTGGGCTGCTAGGGTAGTATCAACCGCCATCTGTTCCGTAGTCGTCATCGATTCCTCACGTTCGGCCGCCAACAAGGTCCGCAACGCCGCCGTTTGCGGCGTTGACTGATGAACTAGGCCTTATTTCCAACATGCGCCTTTGTTGTCCTGCCAGAGAGCCTCTGCCGCATCGCTGCTGCTAATCTTAGCAATAAACCGCGTGGTTCGTTATCGCCGACAGCGAGCATGATACCGGTGGCGTTGGTGGCGGCGGCCATGACGCCTAGGGGCAGTCCGACGGGTAGGAAACCACTGCCCCCACGCCGGAGTTGGCACTATCGGCGGGGTTGGCAAAAGGCTTCCAGGAGTGCATAGCGGTCGGTGCCGGAGTGGGTCAGGGCGAAGGCGGCGGTGAGGTACAGGGAGTAGTCCTTGGCGCCGGTGGTGCCGGTTTGGTGGAGGGCGACGGTATCCTTGGCACTTAGGGGCGTTAGTCGCCCAGCAATAAACGTGCTTCCTCACGAATTTGTTCCTCGGAAGATTCAGTTGCCTGCCGAATAATTGCAATGGCATCAGGCGTATCTATCGCACGCAAAGCCTGTAACGACTTACGGGGAATGCTTAGCCACGGGTCATAGTCCCACCTATATCCTAGGGCCTTTTTCAGCACAGGAATCGTATCGTTGTCGCCCACCTCCGCTAAGAGCTCCACTGCGGGTTCATGAAACTCGCGGCATCTTTCTAACTCAAGAATTCGACAAAGTGGCAAACGATACTGAGGCGAGAGATTGTACCATGCAGCTATAAACGAAGACTGAGTGTCCGGAAGCACATCCCCGGTGATTATTGCTTCCCAATAACGAATGACTTCCGATGGCTGAGGAGGGGTAGCCCTAAGCCGTGACTTCATTTCCTCAAGAAGCTTCACAGTGTCGCCGTATCGGCCTTCCTTCGATGCCAACTGAAACTTCGGCAGAAAATCCTGAATAAGTTCGTCAAGCATATTACCGCCTCCTAATTGCGATGATATTCTGGTTGAAATATTCTACGCCATTTGGACTGTTGCCAAGCAGTATACTCAATACACCGCCGCGCTCGATTTTGACCTGTGGGACTTTCATTCCAGCCTCGAAGGCCGGCAGATTCGGAAACATTTGTCGCGTCGATGGATGGGTTGCCCCTTGGGAAATAAGCTTGTCAAATGTTCCCGGAGTAACTTCAAATTGCACCTTAACTGTATACTCGGCTGGCCGAGATGCCATCCAGTTGGACCCGTAGTCTGGATTCAAGGTTATGCCAAGTTCGGAAGAGCCACGCGCTCGGATTACCAAACCGCCATTCTCTTGGAGCGAAGCAAATTCTTTTGCAGACATTGTGCGGAATACGAACTCTGGCGCAACCGCTGTACTCTCTGCGGCACCCGGCGCATTGTACTTAAAATTAAACTCGCCGCCACCGTTCATACCGAGAGTTACGCCTCCCTGGGGCGCCTCTATACTGTAATTCAGCGGGTTCAGGCGATTGAGCAGCGACCTCTCGATCGGCGTCGAATTGGTGCTCAAGGCACCCCAGCCTGCCAACCCCGCCCCTAGGAAGTCCAACCCGGCCGAGAGGATATGACCCTGCTGGGCTTCCTGGTAGCCGTTGTAGCCCATCATTCCAAAGAAGAACGTACCGGCGACTTTCGGGACCGCCCCGCACACGGGTGCCAATAGTGCAGCCACGGCGGTATTCTGTCCGACACTTTGCCAGTCTAAGTCGCGCCAGTTTCCGGTATCGGCCATCTTGGCGCCCTGGCCAAGGATGGCGAATCCACCGCCAGCCACCGCGCCTTGTTGCATTAGCAGCGGTATGCCCAGTCTTGCAGCCGCCGGCAGTGCGGCGACGGCAGCCGCGGCGAACAGGGCGATACCGCCGGAGAGTTTGCTGGAGAAGTGGGTGGCATCCGACTCGTCGATGCCGACGCAGCGACTCCAATCACCACCGAGGCTGATCGTGGGCATCTGGACATTAACACCCAGCAGGTTGAGCCCATTGATCAACGGACCTAATGTGAACGGTGAGTGCTGCAACTCGAAGTTTGCGCTTGCCGCCAGCACATCGGTGATGACATTCAAGAAGTTCAGCCCACCCTGGCTTAGCGCTTTGGCGCCGTAGGTTAATTCACTGCCGTGCTCACCATTGATGCTCTGATTGTGGGCGATCATATAGTCTTCATTGGATGCGACATTGGTCAGTTCTTCCGTGTTGCCCGTGAGCATATCTTGAGCTTCGGTGAGGCCGACGCCGGTGCTTGACCAAAAATGGGGCACCGCATACTTGGTAGTGTTCCATGTGGTGCCGATGAGGTCGGCCACATCCGACCACGTGAGACTCTTTAGGTCGCTCATGGTTGGCAGAGACCAATTGTGCACGAGGATCGCATGTCCGTTTTGTGACAGTGCGACGAAGTAGGTATGGCAGGTTTCGACCTGGATATTGAAGACCGGTTCGACAGCGGTGGTAAGAGCAAGCGACTGGACGGGCAGGAAATCCCCCCGCGCCGTGCGGAGTAGGTCACCGGGCAGGAGGTCTTGGGCTTTGACCCAGCCTTTGTTTTCGACGAAGAAGGGGTGATTGGGAGTGGTGCGGACGATTTCATCAGCGAGTTGGAGGTGGCAGATGGATGCGGGGTCGTTGTGGTAGACCTGCAAGACCTTGGCGGGCATGGGGCCGGCCAGGGGGTCGTTCTCTGGTACAGCCATGACCATCTGGCCAGCTTGGAGGGTATCGATGGCTTGGCGGGAACCATCGGCCAGGAGGACCAGCGTGCCCTTGACAAAGCAGTACAGGTGCTGAATGTCGCCGGCACTTTGCATGGTCCCCGTCGGCGCGGGAGTGCCGGCCGTCACGAGCACCGGCGCGCCCACCGGCGAGAAGGCTGCCACGCCATAGCCGCCGTTACTTCCATCGCTGGGATCGTTGAACTGCTCCAGCAGGTTATAGCGGTTGGTTCCGGTCTGCGTGAGCGCTATTTGGGCGGCCACATCGTTGGTCACCTGCAACTGCCCAAAACTGTTGCTGCCTGTGCTGCTGGTGCTCAAGGGCACGGAAGAATCCGTGCCCGTCTCCACGCGGCTGTAGCTGTCCGTGCCCGTTAAGTTCTGGCTTATGCCGCCGTTCTGCGTATTGCCTGTCGTCGCCAGCGTATAGCCGTCGGTGCCGGTCAAGGCCAGGGTGTAATTCTTGGTGCCCGCCGTGCCGGTCTGGGACAGGCTGTAGCCGTCGGTACCTGTTTCGGTGCTGGTGTTAGCGCCCGTGTTGTCATCCTGCTGCCCGACGATCGTGTAATTCTTGGTGCCGCTGCCGGTAAGCGTGTAGCCGTCGGAGCCGTGGGCGTTGGTCTGGGAGAGCGTGTAGTTCTCCGACCCCGTCTGCACGGTGCTATACTGCGCCGTAATGCTGTTGCCGCTGGTGGTGATCGTCGGGCTGTCGCTGCTGGTTTCCGCAAGGCTAAAGGCCCCGCCAGCATTGGTGCCCGATTCGGAGAGCGAATCGGTGTTGTTCTGATATTCTGTCGCGCTAAACGCGCCGGTTTGACTGTTGCCCGTCTGATCCTGCGAGGAACTACTGGTGCTCACATCGCTGAGGCTGTAGTTAATGCCGGTATCCGAAGCCACATTGCTTTCCTGGGTGCTCTGCGTTTGGCTGCCGATGGCCGTGGCGGTGTAATCCCCCGTTATATCATTGCCCGTCGTGGTGGTGCTGCCGCTGGAGGAAGAGCTGCGGGTGAGACTGAGGGTATCGGCATTGGACACGCCATAGGTCTCGTTCTTGGTCATGGTGCTAACATCGTTGCTGGTATGGGTGGTGGTGTGGCTGCCGTCCAGCGAATTGCCGCTTTCGATCTGCGTGATGGTGTTGTTGTCCGTGGAGGTCTGGGTGTAATTACCGCCGCGATTGCCAATTTCCGTCACATTATCCCCGGAGATTTCGCGGGTTGTGCTGCCGAACACGCCCGTCAACGCGTTGGAAGAGGAGATTATCGTGCTGTTGTCCGTGCTGGTGGTCGTTTCGGTGTCGGTGCCGTCGCTATAGGTATCGATCTTCGTGACGGTGCTGCTGCCACTGGTGGTCTGCGAACTGGCTTCGTTGCCCACCAGTTGATTGCCCGCTGCGCTTTGCGTGCTGTTGCTGCTGGAGATGCCGCTGATGGTCGAGTGGCGTGCGCCGGTGGCATCGCTTTCCGACGTGGTATCCGAACCGGTGTCGATCTGCGTGGTACTGTAATCACTCGTGATATTGTTGCCGGCCTGGTAGGTGGTTGTGCCGTCCGTACTCACATCGTGGGTGATGATCAACAGGCTGGCATCAGAAGTGTTGGTCGTGGTCGAATCGGTGGTAGAGGATGCAGCGGCGATGGCCGTGGTCGCATAAATGCCCGTCAGACTGTTGTTGATGTCAGAGGTTGTGGTGCTGCCTGACGCCGTCGCGATGGTGCTGACCGTCTGGCCGTTGTCAATATTCGTGGTATCCGTGGTGCTGTGCTGGCTGCCGGCCACCTGCACCCCGCTGTAGTCCCCCGTGATCTGGTTGCCCGAACCACTGCTGGAAGCAGTATCCGAAGAGACCTCATGCGTGGTGATCAACAATGTGGGCGAGGCCATGTTGGTCTCGGTGGTGTCCGTTGTCGTCGATTCGCCATAAGGCGCCACCGACGTGCTGTAAATTCCCGTGACATTATTGCCCGACGTAGTCGTGGTGGACGGATTGTTGCTGGACGTGCTGACGGTAATGATCGTCTGCCCCTGATTGGTGTCGGTTGTATGGGAAATGCTAAGCTTACTAGCCACTTGGACTTGGGCGTAAACGCCTGTGATTTGATTGCCGCTGCTGCTGGTCACAATCTCCTGGCTGTCCGTCTCATTGGATACGGTGGCCTGGGTCTGGTCGATAGTCTCGCTATTAATCGTGCTGGCGCCAGTATTGGTCACAACGCTGGTGAAGCGGCCCGTGACTTGGTTGCCGCTACTGCTGGTCACGGTGTTCTTGCTGTCCGTCTCACTGGACACGGTGGCCTGGGTCTGGTCGATGATCGCGCTATTGATCGTGCTGGCGCCAGTATTGGTCACGTCGCTGCTGAACTCACCCGTGATCTGGTTACCGTCGCTGCCGGTCACCACGTTCAGCGTATCGGTCTCGGTCGAGCTGGCCGACTGCGTCTGGTTGGTGCTGGTGCTGGTAATCGAGTTGGTGCCGGTGTTGGTCACATCGCTGGTGAAGTCGCCGGTGATTTGGTTACCACTGCTGTTCGTGGTCACGTTCAAGTTGTCGGTTTCGTCAGTAACGACCGTCAGCGTCTGATTGGTCGTCGTGCTACTGACGACGTTCGTGCCACTGTTGGTCACGTCGCTGCTGAACACGCCAGTGATCTGGTTACCACTGCTGTTCGTGGTCACGCTCAGGTTGTCGGTTTCGTCCGTAACGACCGTCAGGGTCTGGTTGGTCGTCGTGCTACTGACGACGTTCGTGCCGCTGTTGGTCACATCGCTGCTGAACGCGCCAGTGACCTGGTTACCACTGCTGTTGCTTGTCACGCTCAAACTGTCGGTTTCGTCCGTAACGACCGTCAGGGTCTGATTGGTCGTCGTGCTACTGATGGTGTTCGTACCACTGTTGGTCATATCGCTGGTGAACACGCCGGTGATCTGGTTACCGTCGCTGCTGGTCACCACGTTCAGAGTATCGGTCTCATTCGTTACCACCGTCAGAGTCTGATTGGTTGTCGTGCTACTGATGGTATTGGTGCCGCTGTTGGTCACGTCGCTGCTGTACTCACCCGTGATTTGATTACCACTGCTGCTGGTCACCACGTTCAGAGTATCAGTCTCGGTCGAGCTGGCCGACTGCGTCTGGTTGGTGCTGGTGCTGGTAATCGAGTTGGTGCCGCTGTTGGTCGCATCGCTGCTGAACACGCCGGTGATCTGGTTACCACTGCTGTTCGTGGTCACGTTCAAGTTGTCGGTTTCGTCCGTAACGACCGTCAGGGTCTGATTGGTCGTCGTGCTACTGACGACGTTCGTGCCACTGTTGGTCACGTCGCTGCTAAACACGCCCGTGATCTGGTTGCCACTGCTGTTCGTGGTCACGCTCAGGTTGTCGGTTTCGTCCGTAACGACCGTCAGGGTCTGATTGGTCGTCGTGCTGGTCATGACACTAGTCCCACTGTTGGTCACGTTGCTGGAATAGGCCCCCGTGACATGGTTTCCCGTGGTGTTCGTGGTCGCAGCGTCCATTGTGGTGGTGCCATCACTGGTGATCGTCTGGGTCTGGTTAAACTGCTGGGAATGGGTCGTACTCGCGCGGCTACTGACGTTTTGCGTCAAAGTGTAATTGCCGGCGATAGTGTTACCGGTTGTGGTGGCCGTGGTGCTATAGGCAGAGTCCACCTCATGCACGCTGACCGAGAATCCCGCTTGCACGCTGTTGGTTTCAGTGGTATCGGTCGTGCTGGCATTGATGTTAGATGCCTCAGACAGGGTATAAACGCCCCACGCTAGATCCTGCGGCTGACTAACGTTGGATTTCGCCTTCTGGTCCTTCGTTACCAGCACGTCAGGCATCCAGTTATACTTGTTGTCCCCAACTCGCAAGGAGCTCGAACTCCCCGACGAGCTGGACATCGTGTTGATCGTCCGGCCCTGATTGGTATCCGTGCTGCTCGACGTTGTAGTTTGATCCGTGTTGACCGTCGAAACGGTATAGTTGTCTTCGACAATTTGACCTTGGTTCAGCGTGTGGGTGCCATTGGTGGTGGCCGTCGTATTTTGCGAAGACTCTTGGTGGGTGCTGAGGCGGTAGCCCGGCTCAACGCTATTCGTCGTAATGATATCTGCGGTGATCTGCTGGCCCTGCGCGTCTTGCGAAGTGGTGTAGCTTCCATCGATATTATTGCCCGTCGTGTGAACGGTCACGTCGCCCGACGACGTCATGTGCGTCGAAATCGTCCGTCCTTGGTTGGTGTCGGTCGTATCGGCCGTGGTGTGCTGATCCGTTGAAGAGACCGTTGAGGTGTAGGTCGTGGCGGTATCGTCACCGGTGGCACGAGAACTTACATTGTTGGTGGAGATCTGATGCGTGCTGATCAAAAGGCTCGGTTCCACAGCGTTGGTGATCGTGGTATCCACCGTGGTTTGATCGCCGGTTTCCGTGCGCGTCTCAGTATAACCCGCATTATGTATATTCCCGGATCTGATGACGGTGGGTTGGCTCGTAGAGACGGTGTGCGTGTGAATGGTTCGCCCGCGGTTGACATCCGTCGAATCCACCGTGGTTTGGACCAAACTGGAGTTTGTAACCGTTAAGGTATAAGCGCCTGTACTGCGATCGTCAGTCCTGGTGGTGGCGGGATTTGACGTTGATGTGGTCGTGGTCTGTAGGACATCACCCTGGTTCGTCACCACTTCCATTAGAGTGGACGTATCCGATTCCTGCGCGATACTCAGCGTTTGTGAGCTCGTCGCATACGGATTACCGTATTGGTGGCTGGTCTTGGATACAGTTTCCAGCAGCGTGGTGTCAATCGTGGCGGGATTATTGTCCACACTCGTCTCTGTCGAGAGATGCATGGTCGGTGTAGCAGATAGATCACATGTGCCAGCGACGGCATTGCCCTGGTTCGTGTCGGAGTAGGTCTCCCTGCCTTTATTTGTTATATCAATGACCTGGGTCCCATCATCCTCTTCCATCATCAGCGTATAGTTGTTTGTCGCAGTCGTGCTGAGGCTGAAACTACCGGTTTGTTCATTGCCCGTCTTATGGAGCGTGACACCGACGCTGGTTTGGCTCGGAAGTACCGTGATAAGGGGGGTGTCACTATAAACGCTGAGGGCATCATCTTCGGTGCCCGTCATTGATGACTGACCGGTGGAAATATCCTGCAGGCTGTAGGTGGTCCCGTCCAACGCTCCGTTGAGATTGATCGTGTCTTGCCCGGTGAAATTCATCGCCAAGTCGATGGTAAGCGAGTCGGTCGAACCGCTCTCATCCAAGCTGGTCATGGTATTGATCGTATCGGTACGGGTGAACGACTGGGTGTTGTAGTTGCCGGTTTCATCCAGAACCCGGGTGGAACTTTGCGACCCGGAGAGCGTGAAATCCCCCAAGATATCGGTATTCGCCAGGGCCCAGTCCTGCTGGGCAGCATTCTCGTTGAGCAACCCGTTGTCCCAGGTGCTGGCCTCTAGCTTAGCGGTACCCGTCGCCGTCAAGGAGGAATTAGCTTCCGTGTAAAGCCAGCTATACGTCTTGGCATTGCCATCGTAGTTCTTGCTGTGCGTGTAAGAGAACGTGCCATCGAGCGTCAAATCACGGGAATTGTCCGCTGGCTGGAGATCTTCGGTCAGGGTCAGACTTGCCGAACCTGACGACGACAGACCCGAAGAAGTTACGGTAAACGCTGATGTCGAGGAGGTTGAGCCACTGTAGCCACTGGAACTCCCGACGGGGAACGTTCCGCTGGCATTGACGCTAACGGTCAGAGAACCGTCGGATTCCGTACGTGACACACCATCCATCATACTTTCGTTAGCCAAATCCCACGTCTGACTGAACGTGTAATCGATGCTGCTGCCACCGGCGTTCATGCTAAAGGTTCCAGCGTCGCGATTGACAGAATCCGCTGAAGCGATGGTCGCTAGAGGACTGCTGGGTACAGAATGGTCTGTGTCCCGTTCGACCTTCGAGAGGTCCACTTTCGGCCGCACCTCCACATAGCTGCCGATAAAGGCGGCTTGCGGCTTGTCCAGAGCCGGATCAAGCAGTTCCGTCACGGCGGTGTAAGGGCCTTCATGGGCGTATGTATGGCCGCCGGTCACCTCGTAGGTGGCTGTCTCCGACGCGGTGGTGCTGGTATCGCTGATCTGCGTGACACTGCCCCCGCCTTGGGAATCATCACCCCAGTCAATATTGGCGGCCAGGGACGGCACGCCAGGGGTGCCGGTGACCGTGAATTCCGCCGTGGTAAAGGCGGTGCCGTCCCCCTGATACGCCAGACTGGCCGTACCCACGGCGCCAATCCCCCATACGTCGATGGGGAAGTATGCGTCGTTGTAGTCCGCATCGGTACCATCTTCAAAGGCCCGGACATACTTGCCGGCCAGGCTGGGGATGGCTTCCAAAAGTGATTGTTCGTGATACGGCGAAGTATGGCCAGTGTTGGCCGGATCAAGGTAAGCCAATGAACCGCCGGGTACATAGTTGACCGTGGTGGCTGTGGAAATCACCAGTGACGCCGCGCCGGCAGAGGCCGCCGCTTCCATACTTGTTGATTCAATAAAGGTCCCAAAGCATGACAGGATCATGATTCCCGCATCACGGGCATTGGAAATACCCCCTTGGAGCCAATCTTTCCACTGCCCATCGCTATCGCGGTAAGCGCCTTCCCACGTAACCAGGTACGTGGTCATAGCCACCCCTGTAATTGTCCCGCTGACCTGGGTGGTGCCCCCACTGGCGGTATCGCTGCCGGTAAAATTGACCGTCCCGGTCCCGTTTTGTGTGACCGTGCCGGTACCGCTGATGTTGTTTGGAACCGTAACATTGTCGCTGCGGTCAAAGACGATGGATCCGTTGTCGGCCACATCTCCGGTGCCCAATGTACCAGTGACACCACCAGCGCCAATCTGCAACGTCCCGCCGTTGACCATTGTGTCGCCGGAATAGGTATTGTTGCCTGTGAGGGTCAGTTGGCCAGCACCGGTCTTGGCCAAGCTCCCGCCCGAACTCGCCAGGGCGGTGGCCAGCGTTACATTCTGGCCGTTGGTGTCGATACTAATGGCTTGATTCGCAGCGGTGCTGAAGCGCCCGGAATAATCAAAGCTGTTGGCCGTGGAATACTGGAGGGCTCCGCCGGCAAACGCAATGGTGTTGACGGCATTGGCCGCCTGCCGGCCCAATGGACCGGAGGTGCCGGGGTTTTCGGCGGCAGCCACATTGAGAATGCCACCGCCCAGCGTGGTCAGTCCGGTATAAGTATTGGCACCGGACAAACTCAGCCCTCCGGTGCCAATCTTGGTAAGACCTCCCAAGCCACTCAGGACCCCCGAATAGGCAGTGGTGGCGTTGTTGTTGCCGACCGCCAGCGTCACGGCATTGCCGGCGCTATCCTGCAGGGCCAAGTTACCACTACCGGTTAAACCGCCGAGGGTCAGGCTGCTCTGGCCCGTGGCAAACGTCAGGCTATTGGCCGTATCGACGGTGATCGTGGTGTTCTGAGCCGCCAGGGTATTGGCCAGTTGCAGCACACCACTGGTGATGGTCGTCGAACCGGTGTAGGTGTTGGCGCCGGATAGGACTTGGGTGCCGCTGCCGGATTTGGTCAGCGACCCACCGGCAGAAAGGACTCCCGAGAACACGGCGGTACCGGCTGCATTGTAGGCGCCGGCGGCCGTACCGTTGATACCAATGGTCAGGTTGTGCGGGCCGGATCCAGCATTGGCATCCAAGGACACCGTGCCGGCACCGGTCAAGGCATCAAACTGCGCCGGGGTGTAGGCCAGTTCGAAAATACTGGCCCCACTGGCAACATTGAGTGAGGACTGATTGGACGACCAGTTTTCATTGGCGTTGGAGCCGGCATCAAAGGAACCCCCTTCCACGTCGATCAACGCGCCCGCACCCAAGTTGAAGGTCCCCACGCCGGTACCCCAGCGTAGCATACCGCCACCGGATTTAAGCAAGGTTCCGGTCCCGGAATAGGTGACGGTGTTTTCATCGCGGATGCTGCTGGCCACGGCATATTCCAAGGTGGCGCCGCTGGCAATGGACATGCTCGTGGAGCGGTTAATGCTCTGGGCACCGGAGAGCACCAGTCGGCCACTAGAGACGGTCGTCGGACCGCTGTAATAGACCTCGGTACCGGCCAGGGTCTGTGTACCGCTGCCGCTGTACGTAATGTTGAGCTTGCGGGTCGTGCCGCCATTGTCCTGGTCGCGCAGGTAGCCGTTATAAACGTTGGTGCCGCTGCCGTTGAGCGTTAAGCTGGCGTTGGCGCCCGGATCCACGCCATCGATACCCTGATTCTGAATGATCGCACCGGCTTGGGTCGCGGTGGTCCCGGCATTGAGGCCTGAGAGCGTTTGAGTGGTTCCTTTGAGTTCCATGCGCATCCATTGGCCCGCGGCATTGACGAAGTTCAACGTCACGCCGGCGCCAAACTGATTATCGGCGGCCATGCGCAGATTGGCTTGGCCATTGGTATTGCTGCCCAGTTGCACCGTGGTGTTGGCCGGAATGGCCACCGCACCGCCGGTCTTGGCCAGCCACAAGTTGGCGAGAGCGCCCTGGCCATCAACTACGGTGGTGCCGGTATAGGTATTGGATTGCGAACCGTCCAGATAGATGTTGGTGATAACTGATGAGCCGCCATTCCAAGACGTGTTGCGACTCATAGCCAGATCGCCCGAACCGGATATCGCCCCGCTGAGATGGTCCGTGCCCCCGCTATAAGAACCGATGGTGCTGTTGTTACCGGTATTGTCCCCCAACACAATGTGATTGGTATTGTTGAGCGTGAGGTTGCCCGAAAGCGTGTTGTTGCCCTCGAACCGAATCGCCCCGAGCACAAAGCCGCTATCCCACCAACCGGCACCGGTTTCCACGGTGATGTTGTTGGTCAGCGTACCGGCATTGCTCAAGAGCACCTGCGCCCCGGTCTGCAAATCGATAGCCGCCGAGCCAATTTGCGCTGACGCCGTGACGGAGCCAATACGCGCTTTATTTAGCGCCAGTGTTCCTGTGAGCGCAGTGTTGCTCCCCGACAGAACGTAATTGCTGTAAATGTTGTGCGTCGCATCATTACTACCCTGGAGCAGGACCGTACCGGACCCACTTAAGGCGTTTGCAATCGTGACACTGCTGCCCGATGCGTTCGAATTATTCCATTCGATTGTTGCGCCTGTGGCGATCGACACCGCCGACCCCGCAGCAATAGAACCCGCGCTGCCACCGTTGCCGATGGACAAGAGACCCGTGTTGACCGTAGTGTTCCCGCTGTATGTGTTAGCTCCGGTGAGGGTCATGGTGCCGCTACCGGTTTTATTGAGAATGCCGGTACCGCTGATGCCATAGGCGTAGCTGGCCGAGGAATTGATGTTGAGTTCCACGGCGGCATTGTTAACGATGCCGCCGTTGCTTAGGCCCGAGACGGCATCCTGGAACTGCACCGTGCCAGCAGCGACAGTCAGGCCTCCGAGGGTATTGGTATTATTGCTGATAGCCATGGTCCCGGCACCGGTCTTATTAATCGCGCCCCAAGCGGTACCGTCCTGATTGCCCAGTTGACCCGGGATCAGCAGATCCGCCGCCGCGCCGGTGGCCGCGACATTGAAAACATGCGTGCCGGCCATGTGCAGGCTCGCGGAAATCGTCGAGGCGGCCGACCCGGTGACCACGACCTGGTCCGAATTGTTGAAGAAGAAGAAGTTGCCATAGACGCTGCTGGCGCTGGCGGTGGCCGTCAGGGCCCCGCCGTTGAGCGTCAGATTGCCGTTGATCACCTGGGTCGTGCCCGCCGCGCCATCGTTGGATATAACGCCGCCGTTGATGGTATAGGAACCCGTCGCGGCACTGGTACCGGCATTGCCGGTGGCATTGTTACTGACCAGGGACAGGACCGCACCGGTGTTGACCACCACGGGACTGTTCGCGCTGATGGATCCGGTGAGGGTCAGCTTGCCGCCATTGACGGTGGTGGTGCCGGTATAGGTGTTGGCGGCTCCGAGCGTCAACGTGCCGTTGCCAACCTTGGTCAAGCCGCCGGTTTTGGCACTGCCGGTGACCAACGCGGTACCCAAGGTCAGGGAGTTACCGTTGGTATCCAGCGTCACGGTGCTGCCATCGCCGATCTTGAGCTGCCCACTGGCCGACAGATCCAGGCTGTTGCCCGCGGCCCACTGCAAAGTGGCATTGCCTTCGATATCCGCGGCATAACCGGTGGCGCCGGTATCGGCCGAGTTATGGGCCGGCAGCGCGCCATTGGCAAAGCTTACAGTTCCACCGTAAATCACGGCTCCCTGGCCGTAGTTATTAGCGCTGTTGCCCAGCACCAGCGTACCGCCGCCGAGTTTATTAAATCCGCCCCACGCCACTCCGGAAACACCGCTGAGCTTCCCGGATACCGTCAGCGTCGCCCCGCTATCGACCGTCAGATTGTTGTAGCCATAAAGGCTTTGGGCCAGCCCCAAATTCCCTGAGACGCTGCTGTTGGCGGTGGCATGCAGGACCAAGGCGCCGGCATTGGAGATGTTGGAGCTAATAGCCAGCGCGCCCGTAAGCGTGGAGGCTGTCGCATTCCAGCCGTTGGCAGCATCAGTCCCCGAGAGGCTGACGGTGCCGGTGCCGGCATTGGCGGTGAAAGATGACAGGCTATACCAAACACCGCTGCGGCCCAGTGAGACATTCAAGTTGATATTGCCATTGCCCGCACTGGTGTCGAGGACCAGATTGTTGCCCACACTGCTGCGCTTGCCAAAGTCACCAGTGAGACTAATTCCCGAGCCGGTGCCGGTGGTGGAAAGCGTGACGGTAGACGCGGCCACTTCGCCGCCGTTGTAATTCGTGCCGGTGGTCGTGGCGGTGTAGCTCTGGCTGCCGCCGGTGGTGACATTGCCACTAAAGTTGATGCTTCCGGCGGTGACGCTGACCGTACCGCTACCGCTGATCCCACCACTGCCGATGGTCGCGGTGGCAGCGCCAAGGCTGTAGACCAGCGCGGCATTATCGATGATCGCGCCGCTGCCCAGGCTGCCGGTGGTCCCGCCGTTCCCCACTTGCAGGGTTCCGACGCTAATGACGGTGCCGCCGCTGTAGCTGTTGGCGCCGGCGAGGATCAATGTCCCAGCGCCGGCTTTGGTCAGCGAGTTGGTACCACTAATGACTCCCGTAACGGTCAATGTGGCGCTGGTGGTGGTCCAGCTTTGGCTACTGGCCAACGCCACATTGGGAGCCACACTGGTCGTACCGCCGCTGACCGTCAAGCCGCCGCTGCCCAACGTCAGAGTCTGGCTCCCCGTTTGGGTGATATTATACGCCGCGCTACTGTCATCAATGCTAATGGCCCCGACACTGGCCGCTCCGGCCAGTCTCGGGCTGACCGTAACGGCCGCTTGCGGGAACACTGCCGTATCATTGACTCCGGGGGCCACGCCCCCTTGCCAGTTCGCGCCCGTGTTCCAGTCAGTACCGCTGTTTCCCCATATCACTGAAGACATTAACATGCGTTGTTCACATGGTTCGAACGTAAAGCGCACCGCATAGGCCGCACGCCGCTTGGCACGCCGCCGCAAGGCCGCCTGGGGCACGGTCAAAGACTCCTCAAGCCGCGCGCACCCCATAGCGCTGGCACGGGCCAGCTTCTGCGGCACGGCAGCCATCAGCGCCAACATCGGGCCGACTTCGTCCAGCCAGGCCGTACGTTGCATGCGCCGTAGAACGACCCGGTATTGTTCGATTAGAAACGCCACGGAACGGGAAGCAAGTGACATTGCGCAGCTCCTTTAGACTCTAAATCCACCGTCGACCGTCGCGCGGCAAACGCGACGCGTAATACTCCGTCGATTAAGATCGATTTATCTTTATCTTGACGGTCGCGGAACATACCAGCCCCGGAAGTGGCTCGCTAGTAGGGAAAACCCTACACGCGCTAAAATTCTTGGCCGGATCGTCAACCTTTACCAAACCTTCACGCACGGCACACAATATCATGTCGGCGACGTTGGTTGACCGCGTCTTGAGGCGGATACGATGCCGAAGCGCTTCGACCGCTTTCTCTGAGACCTGCAGCATGGCGGCGATTTCCTTGGACGTTTTTCCTTCTCCCATCAACTGCAGTACCCGTGTTTGGCACTCCGTCAAGCCATGAGTATGAAACTGGTGGACCAGCACCCCGGAGTGGACCGCGGCATGGGCGGCAGGAGCGCGGGAGGCTCGCTGACCATGGACAAGATTGATGGTATGACATAGCTCGGTAAAGGGTCTGTGCTTGGGAACATACGCTACAGCGCCGGCCGCCTGGAGGCGTGCGATAACCTGCCGATCCGTACAACCCGAGACCCCGATGACTTTGGAACAGGCAGACCGGGCGCGAATGTGCCGAGTGGCGGCAATGCCGTCGAGGTGCGGTATGGATAACAGGTCCATCAGCACAATATGCGGTGCCAACTGCTCGGCCAACCGAATACCCTCGTCCCCGTTGCGTGCTTCCCCCAATACCTGATACTCGGGGTGTCTCTCAAGCAAACCCCGGAGCCCCTGCCGTACCAGCACCTGTTCGTCCACCAGCAAAATCCCGATGCGCATCGTGCGAACTCCCACGCTTGGTCCAAACTTCGGGGAAGAAAAACGGGCGATATGTGAGCAAATTCTCAGCTTATTTACGTCAAGAACTCCGAAATCCTGCGCGAGCCCCTGGCGCATTCTTCAAAATTCGCAAAGGCGTCCTACACCGTAAAACCAAAAAACTTGCGTTCTTGCATCCTTACATATCCCGCGGTGTCGCAACCCGAGTTGGTAAACTCAAGAAGAAGGCTTCATGCCGCCCTGTCGATGCCAGTTTGAAAATGAGGTTTATTAAGCGTAGATCTTCGGCAGTAGCGCCACCTAAACAGCGCCCAGCTACGTTGGCAGCTATGGGCAGCATAACCTTACAAGTCATTACGAAACGGCGTGTTGCATCCGGTTTTCATCACCAACACACGCAATTGATGTCTGGCTTCTATGAAGTGATGGAGGCCTTCCGCGCAGAATCTGGCCCTTCATTGCGTAAATAGGGAGCGTACTGGTAGGCCGCCGGCCGCAAAGCGTCCGTCCGCGAATTGAATAACCACCTGCGAATAGTTACTTGCGCCAACCATGCGTCTGCAGAGACGCGTAAACCCAATAGAATTCAAGGACTCTTCTGACCGTATTTGAAAGAGCTAAATCATGGTTAAATCTTTATCATTCCTACAGCCTAAACTTCAGGGGTTTGAGCAGCTATTCATCCTTGACGAGAACGTCAAAGACAAATGGGGCCTTCAACGCGGATCCACCTTGCTGATTTCCGGTTCCCCCGGCGCCGGCAAGACGACCTTCGCGCTTTCCCTGGTTCGATCGCTAATGATCGGGTCGAAGAAATCAGGGCCAAGTGCGGAGAATTTTATATTCTTCTACATCAGCCCGGAAATCAGCGAAAACCGATTGAGGACAACACTTAATCCCCTGGGATGGCTCGCGCTACCCGGGGACAAAGACGACACGAACGACGAGTACGGACTCTGGCAGCAGACCAATGATGACAAGCTGAGTTTTGTGGTCATCGCTCCATACCCTGAGATTGACCGCCCGGTGCCCAGTCCAGAGGATCAGGTCAACCAGATCTTCAATCGCATTGCGGATCGGCTTGCCCCCGCGGAAGGCAAGCCGCCAAACGCAAAGTATCTGGTGGTTGTTGACAGCATCACAGCGTTGCTCAAAGGATGTGCGGCGCCGGGCGACGAGCGCCGGCAGACCCATGAAATTCTGCATCGTCTGGAGAAGACATTTGGTGCGGATCTAGCGCTTACCGTATTGCTGGCGGAACAGGATTTGGAGCCGGCTTCGCCGGGCCAAGTATCGCTGGTTGAAGACTATCTCGCACATGTGGTGTTTCGTTTGTACCACAAACCCCTGCCACTGGGCCGGCGACAGCGTACCCTAGAGATCGTCAAATCCCAAGGCGTGAACATGATTCCTGGCGAACACTCCTGGGCCATTGTGACCAAGGCTAACTACAAGAAGCAGTTTCGCGACGAAACACTCCAGAAAGCTGTGAAGGACAACGCTCTCCTGATAACAGACTGTGCCGGGAAAAAGGAACTCATGTGGAGTACCATTGCAATTTTCCCACGCCCCAGGATGCTGAGTCCCAGCAGGATTCAGAATATAAGCCCAATTGCAGAGCCCGACCAACCTATACATACGGGAACCGAAGGACTGGATCAACTGCTGCGCCGCACCCCGGAGTATTGGTTATCGGCGCCAGCGGATCGTGGCAGAACACAACGCAGACAAACGCCCGCACTTCGTCCCAATAGCGTCACCTTGCTGGTGGGATCCTTGGGGTCCGGAAAGAGCGCGCTGTGTCTCCAGTTTCTTTTGCGCGGTGCGTGGGATCGACTTCACAAATTGACAAAGCGCTACGCTTCGGGAAAGGTGATAGACAAATGGCTCGCCGAGAGACGCCAGAACACCGAGAATACAAAACATAAAAGTGTATTTGTCTGCCTCAGTATCGAATCAGCCGACATTGTCGGTCATGCTTGTCAAGATGCGGCTATAGCTCTCACACACGTATTTGGGATATCGGGCGGAGATGAACAAGGGATCAGAGCGGAGGTGGCAAAACGCCTGCGCGAAGAACTCCTGGTTTTGGATTTTATGCCCTCGCAGTTCGATTTCAATAGTCTGATCACACACCTGGATTGGGCCATCGAACACAACACCCCTGCGCGAATAGCTTTTGATGGGCTTTCCGAGTGGCTGGAGATAGAAGATCGCGCTATCGCCGCAAAGCGGCTCGAGACCATTCATTCGACCATCGCGCATCATCCCAATTACCGGAAAGACGGGAAATCGCGCCCAGCGGTATTCATGACCTATGAACTGCCAACCGAAGGGGATCCCCTGGCCCCGCAGGCAGTCGGCGCCTATGCGGACAACATCATTGCATTGAAACAGGTCAACCTTCAGGATGAGATTCACAAAATTGTTTACGTGGTGAAATCCGGGGGTTCCTCGCGAGAACAGAACGTTCGGGAACTAAAGTACAACAACACAACACATCAATTAGAAGTATGCTCTGGCCTCGATACCTTCAACGGCCTGTTGCAAGGCCGCTTCGAGCCGGCCGAAGTCCTGCTGCAGATATTCCGCGAGAATTACGGGGAGAAGTGCTTCAATCAATGGTTGAAACACCGGTTATCGCGTTTATCGAATTTACGGTTCAGGATTCTTGATTTTACGCGTTCCGACATTAAGCGGGTTCTGGAAGATACCCAGTCGCAAACACTGTTTCCGCCATCCGATCTCAAGATTGTGCATGTGGATGAATGGTGGCTGAGTCAGCGGTATGCAATACCAGAGAGGAAGACGGAGGGTATCTTTGAAGACAACTGTCCATTGCTGGATCTACGGTCAATGTGGAACCTTCACGAAAACAAATATACGCTGGCGCCGTCGTGGCAGGAGTATTGGTGGTTTGAATTGGACAAAGCTGGTCCACCCTCGACGATAAACTCCCGGGGATCTGCGTTGCAGACACCTGACGAGTATTACGCCGTGCCCGGTCACATGGACTACGGCCAATTCTGCATCAACATTCGACTGTTGCTCCGAGAGAACTTACCGATCACTCGCCAAACCCCTTCTACCTGTCGAAATCCCTTGTTGGATGTTCCGTTCAACAGAAAAGATACCACCTGGGATGCGCTTGTGAGGTTGTCGAGTCAAGAACAAGATAGAGTCGCGGTGCAACAACAGAGTGTCCGTGCACTGCAAGACGTGTGGAAACACTATGCTGATGCAACACCGCGCGTGTGGGTACAGCAGAAGGGTAACTGGTTTTCTGAGGGCGGTGGTGACGGAACCGTCGTAAGGGTGATGAAGGATCTTGTCGCTGCTTATGAGAAGAGGAAAAAGTCGGAGCATGAGAAACTTTGGGGCTTTGCCTTTGACATCGAAACGCGTGAAAACTGTGTTTCGTTCTTCTTTGAGCTGGCTTGGGCATTTGGTGCACGGGAGCGTTTTTTGACGCCGAATACAAATGGTAAGTTGGCCCCTGGTGATATAAAGGCTTGTCAGACCGCACTTACATTTCTGCAGTTCCTGGTGCTCGAGGGGCTGATGCCATACCGGGCCAGCGTGGAGACCACAAGGTACAGCCTCTTTTCCCGACACTACTACAGCACCATGCAGTCCGTGTTTGACCTGGACCGGTGGGAGCAGCATGGCGGCAAGATAGACGAGGAATATGCCGGGAAGTTTGCGCGCTGGAGCACGGCGGATGCCCCGACCATGCTGCCAGCAGGACCGGTTGAATATACACCACCATCGTTGATTGCGCTACCGTGGTTCCCCAGTGGCGCAATGAGTGCTCCAGACAAGAATGCTGTCAGGGAAACGACTGAACGATTGCTGCGGTTGATGGAGCGCGCTAGCATGGCGGGCTATTTGCCCAAAGCTGGTAAAGCAGAAAGTGAATTGAAGAAGGCCACAACCAGCATCGAACCGAAAGTTGCAAAGTTGCCGCTTCTGAACGCAACCAGGGAACTTCTCCAACACTTACGTGAACGCCCAAAGCCAACGAAGGAGGCGGAGCAGAAACCCACTGCAACGCTCGCCGACTTGCTGGAGATTACGCGGCAACATATTCAGCGGATGAAGCTTTTGTACGCCAAACCAGGGGCCAAGATATCGGAACTCGCGAATTGTGAAGAAGACATCCTGTTAGAAGACTTGAGCCAGATGGAAAAGAAATCCCGCCTTGTGCATGCCGGCTATGCTTGTACCGGTTCCTGGATGTACGGGATTCATCGCTCGACCCGTAGCGCCAGTCTGGCGAAGGACTTGTTGCAGGAGATCACGTCTCTGGAGGCAGCCGAGGAGCGGGCACGCCGCGGCGCCGGTATACCCGCCCGGCATGACTTCTTTGAGTACCATGGGCATGAAAGTGTCCCTGGCATGGAATATCAGACTTGGAATCAATTGCTCACTAATAGTGCAGCGCGTACCAGAAGACGGGGGCGGCTTATCGCGCCGGAGGCAAAGCCGGCATACGTCCATCAGATTATTCACGACGAAATACTCGACGCGTTGCAACGGGCGCATCTGAGGATAAAGGATTACCTTGGAAAAGGACTGAAGATCAAGAAGCAGGTCATTGCGGACGTCTGCAGAGGGTCGGTCGCGGCCATCGACGCAATTGCAAGAGCCGCGAGCTACAAGGCCGATTAAGTGGAGCGTTCATCACTGACAAGGAAAATGGAAATGCCAAAGAGGCCAAGTATCTTCGTTGACGGGGACCGTTACGTCACTGGTTTTTATCTGCGGGCACAGAGTGTGCCGAACAGCCGTGAAGACGGCTTGGATCCGGAAATGTCCCATTTCTATCCGCTGTTCTCCGGGGCCGATGTTGTGGCCGATATGATTGATGCGTTGCGCAAGAAGAAGGATCGTCCCTGTAGGCGGATATTGCCGGCTGCGGATACCACAGAGCGTTTCTTCCTTAATACGGACAAGCTGACGCGTGTTCTGGAATTGCGGGGGCAGAAATCTGGAGATAAGGACAAGCACAAGTGTAAGTGTAAGAATAAGGGTGTGGCAGTACTCCGCGTCGACGAAGAGGCGGATGTGTCCGTTGAACTCGGCTGGATATGGGGTGGTGGCACCGCCATTGTCAAATCGCAACCGCCAAGGAATATTTGCGATGCAGCGGAGGTCGGCAAAGACGACATCCTCGTTCATTGGATTGCGCGCCCTGAAGTGGTGAAGTCTATAGTGGATAAACGCGGGAAGATGAAGACCCCGCCGGAATGTGGCCTCCACATTCAAATTGGCACCACGGAGGAGCAACGTGCCCAGCTTAAACCGTCACACGCTCTTGCCAAACCGCAAAAGGCTCGCGTGATGATAATCTCCCCCGAGGAGATCTTTACCGGGGCGCGGATTCGCAAAGCGCTTTCTTATGATAGCATAGTAGTGGATATCCTTCGCACCTGGCGCGGATATGGGGAGTATCCGAATCCGAGCCAGGTGTTTAAAGCCCTGCTGGGCATGGATCCCTCAGAACAGGCCTCTTTCACGGGCACAGTACCTATATATATCATCGTTCGGATCACGAATTCCGCATTGCTGCTGTACGAATGTCATCGGCCGAATCGCTCTGAAGGCGAAACGAAAATCAACTACGAGGAGAAGGCAACGCTTCTGTTTCACAAAGATCGCCCGGCGCCTTCGACAACACCGGATATGGGGAAGATGATTGCTTATAATGCATTGATCGGGGCTTGTGTGGCGTGTGAAGCTGAGTCTGGATTTGCAGATTGTTCAAACGGGGTAACACCTGTGTGGCTCCAGATCGCTCTTGAAAGAGCGATACATCTGCAGCGAAGACATTTTGACAGCGGCTTTCTGCCGCTGCTTCACAACACGGGCGGTAGGGAGCCACGCGTAAAGAATCTGCCGTTATTTTATCATATTCGTCGCATGAACGATGATTGGCGAAAGGAAGATGAGGAAAGGAAGGAAAAGGCAACACGGAGGGCGAAGTTGAATGGTTTTCCGTCCAAAATAACGAACACGAGCGTCTATTCGGTTCCCGTTTCAATTAATGAGGCCGTATCACACCACACAGTGTGGCATGTTGCCCATGATCTGTATCAGAGTGCAAGACAAGCTAACGCTTCTTCTGACAAAGGAAAGCCGGACCGCAAAACAAAGGTGCAGAAACTTGCGGATGGCTACACGAAAATGGCAACCAGCTGGCTGATAGACCCAAAGAAGACTCCGGACACGGACCCGCGCGTGGCAATTGTCAAGATCGGCAAGCTACGGGTTGTCGACCGTCGCGAAGTGGAAGATCTGTTATCATTGCGCGAAGCGCTGCTGCATTATCCGCGTGACAATCCACTGGACACAAACGTCAGGCCGCTTAACGTGGCTGTTTTTGGCCCTCCCGGCTCCGGCAAGTCCTTCAGCGTAAGACAGGTTGCCGAAGCCGTTCTTGCCGAGACGGATCATTACGACAGTGAGTTCCTGGTTTTCAACCTCAGCCAGTTTGCTGGCCTTTCGGATTACAACGCCGCATTTCAACTTGTCCGGAACAAATGCCTCAGCAACAAGATTCCCATCGTGTTTTTTGACGAGTTCGACTGCGCCTTCGAAGGCCGGGTGTTTGGGTGGTTAAAATACTTCCTGGCGCCCATGCAGGATGCGGCGTTTTCCTACGGCGGCACGGAATTCCGACTGGGCCGGTGTGTCCTGATCTTTGCGGGTGGCGTGAATCGGAGTTTTGACGAGTTCAATAGTCGCATTCGCAATCCAAGCTTTATTGAGGCTAAAGGCTCGGATTTCCTGAGCCGGTTACGCGGGCATCTCAATATTCGCGGGATCAACAAGCCGGACGAGGATGATGACTCACAACTCTACATTCTTCGCCGGGCGCTGCTGCTGCATTTTGAATTGACGGAACGTTTGAAACACTCCGGCAGCGGCGCGCCACCGGCCGCAGGCTTGCTGGACCAAAAATTGGCAAAAGCCTTCTGCGCGATAGACCATTTCCGGCATGGGGCCCGGTCGTTGGGGGCCATCATGGACATGTGCGACACGAAAGCCGGACATACTCTCGGGCCCTCAGACCTGCCTGCTATGGAACAGCTCGATATGCATGTTGACGCGGCGAAATTCCTGAAATACGTGTATGAGGAATAGCCGTAGTAGTACCCGGGGAATCCGGGTGAACCTGTCAGAAATTCGGGCTCGACCACCAAATAATCGTCAAGCCGATTCCCTTCATGGCTGTCGGCACGGCGGACGTGGGAGGGGCAAGGGGGACTCTCTTGTATAACAGAGCCAGGAGGACCGACACGTCAGCACCGGAAGCCGCCCGCAATAAAAGCGACGTCTCCCGGCATTTCGACGACGTAATCTGGTGCTTTACGGCACGAATTACAGGTGTTTTTACAAGGATCGCCCCCATGAACAGGATCCATTTTGTCGGCATGGACACGCATCGCACAAGCACCGACGCGTGTGTTACAACCCGCGTCACCGATGAACCCTAGCGCTGGCATAGCCCCACGACCATCGTGGCGTTGCAGGCCTTCCTGGAAACGATACCACGGCCCCATCATCTGACCTTCGAGGAAGATCCGCCGTCCGATTGGCTCTTGCGCGGCCTGCAGGAATATGTCGATAAATTCGTAGCCAACCACGGCCGGCGTAAGCCTGCCGTAAATCCCTGAAGGTCGGAATGAATGAACCACACCTCGTCTGATAGATACGTCAGTTACACCCCAAGATCTTCATGGACCTAGACGCCGTCCAGTTCGATCCTCCTGGCAATTAACGCTGAGCCTTTACTATCCCATTTTGCTCGGACAGCCGACCATCGCTGTATAGTACCTCTTAAGTGATCAAATTTAAAATTTCCGGCATTCGCGGAATTGTCCGCCGACAGACTATCTATTTGTGTCTTGTTCGCAAAACACCTCGCAATGGCGGTTTCCCGCAAAATCATCGGTTGTTTGAAAGTTTCGGGCACATATAAAAGTTTAACAGGAACGATTGTGTCGAAATTAGCGCCAATACTTTCCGATGGCTCCAGCCGCTCTATCGGCGAAATCAATAATACAAGAAGGTTTTGTAAATAGGCATAGCCCCATCCTTGAGTCGAAACCATCGGCTTCCCCCTTTGAGGATCCCGGGTAAAGAGAATCCCCAGCTTGCCCAGCAGTCGGCTCATATTGTCTAGGCGAAGCTGACGTTCGGTTTCATTATCGGTCAACGACATACGCAAGACCGAATCATCCTCTATTAGCTTGGGTGCAGTAACCGACGGATCGGAGGGATCTTTATATACAGCGAAAGCTGGGTATATCGAGCAGGAAACGACTCCGAGGTGGTCTGGGAGGGTATTTTCTTTGGGCTTGGTCATAGTAACAATCTATACCTGGCTAATATTGCGTGCAAGCATAAATTAAGGGGCTGGCATACTTTTTGATAATTAGTAGCAAGGTCTTGACCTTGGCCTCTGGTGTATTGACCCTGCCGCTCCGCTTCAGAAGCCAGAAGACGGGTATCTTGCCCGCAGCTCCTCGTCCGCGTTTGCCTTTGCGTACACCGCCCAAATAATTTTCATCGACCTCTATCCATCCGGAGAGATAGAAACTTGCCTGAGCCTTTTGAGCCATTAATTTCCTTAGCCGAGTAAAATACAATCGCGCATTTTGGTGACTGACTTCCGCCAGACGCGTTGATTATATCTGCTGAAGGAATTGTCATGCCGAAGCAATCCCCGGTGTTCCAGCTGAATACCAGCGTATTAAGGGTATGCAATACGCTGGCTTTTCGGTAAAATATGTCATATTCTGGCGAGACTAGAGCAAGTCACCTTCAGCTCTAGCGCTCGGACATTGTGGCGTGTATGCTTCCGGCGATGGAACCTTACTCGATGGATTTACGGAAGCGGGTGATTACGCCCACGCCGCGCCGCGAGGCGTCGGTACTGTGCCGACAGGTACGTATTCTTCGTGTGGCTGGCCGCCCAAGCACCCTGTACCAGACCGACACGCAGCCAGCGGTTGGCCATTCCCGTGCGGCCGTTGCGTCGCTTGTGCGCGGATTGGTCAGAGCCCGGACACATCCCGGCCCATTTGGCCAAGTACACCGCCGTGGGAAAACGGCTCATGTCCACGCCCACCTCGGCCGCCAGCACCTGCGCCAGTTGACGATCCACCCCCGGGATCGTGTCGAGCAACTCGATCTTCTGGGCCAACGGGGCCATTAACTGTTCGAGGCGCGCATTGAGTTCTTCGATCAGGCCGTCGAGTTGCGCTACCTGTTTGAGTAGCAACCTGCGCCGCTACCCAAAGCACCCGCGCCGCCCAAAGAAATCGCCCTTCAGAAACTCTAAATGCGAATATTGCGGCAACGTCTCCACGGCCAAGCTGATTGCTACGCGGAATTGATACGAATCGTCACCTTGGAAGGGCTAACCATTGGGCACCAAGCCCTCAGCAGTCGATGAAACTGCCTGCGATTGGGGCATTGACAGACAAGAGGTTTCTCGCCACAACTACTTGAAGTAGTCTAGTTTAACCATCATGCTTCCTTATTGCGAACATAAAATTTATTAGATCACTCGCGCAGGATTTGACGGGCGTTCGCGTAAATAATGCTAAACGTTTAACACGATGGCAGAAGTATGACCGCGGTGAGTCCGGAGCAACCAGTTGATCCAAAGCCTCTGCAATGGAAAACCGTGTTCCAAGCCCAGATGGCAAAGGACGCATCACTGCACACCAAACGAAAACACTGACAGCTCCTGAACCCGCACCGTAGCGGCACGTTAATGGGGCTTCACTTATTTTTGAGGGAAGGCTATGACAATGGTACTCTATAGGCGATTCTTCGCGATCCTTGTGCTCAGCGTGGTTGCACTTTTAGCCATCGGCTGTTCATCGGTTTCGAAGGATGACGCCTCAACCCTGGCCACGAACGGTGCCAATTTTGCCTCCACTACAGTCGCCGGAACGCTCTCGACACAAGCCGAGCTCCAGCGCTACATCGAAGGCCGCTACATTGTGGGAGCCCTAACCGGGGAGAATACGCCAACCCAGAATGAAGTCGTTAACATCAACAGGATCATCACGGCCCGTGCCTGCAGGGCACATTTGTTCCAGGCTTTAACCGCTACCTACCAGTCGTTCGGCAATCTCGCGGCGTATGATACCAGTGGTCAAGTCGGGAAATCTATGACCGGTTTGATCGACGCCACCAACGCTTATGCCAAGGTGCTTGGCGCCGATGCCAATCCGATTTCCTCCGGTATTGAAAGCTTGGTATCTGCAACCGCCGAACAGATCGCCGACCAAATCCAGAAAGGTAAGGTCAAGCGAGCCAGCGAGATTCTCCGGAGTCAGTTGCAGAACATCCGCAATTTGATGGCCAAAGAGCAAGACTTCTGGTTACTAGCCCAGGATGGGGTTATTCATGGCAGCGGTAAGGTCGCAATCGAACTATGGAAACACAACGTCGCCGATCCAAGCTCCATCCTGCAGGACCAACTAGGACAGTTTGGGTTGACGTACGACACCGCAGGTGCCAAGGCCGCCGTTGCGACCAGTCGCCCAGCGTTCGAGAAGGCAATCGACAACATCATCGCGTCGCGCGTGCAGTACCAGGTGGACCTTCAAGCAGTTGTGTTCATACAGATGCTCCAGACACTCGATGGCCTCATTGCCGAACATACCAAGCTTGAGGCCGGCAAGCCCGTGGACCTTGCAACGCTGACCGCGAACGTCGACGCACTAATCGCATTTGTAAACGAGGTTGATGCCGCCATTGCCAAGACGCCGACTACCTCAGCCAAAAACTAGGAACTACTCAACGCCAAAGAAAGGGCCTTCAATGGATCCGACGCTTGACCAGATCAAAACCACGTTTTTCTCGCTGGACGACAACTTCGATACTCTTTACGCACAATGCACGACCGATGATCAGCGAAGCCACCTCCGCGACCTGGAGTCGTCAGCCGAGGACGCCTACTGGAAGGCGGTTGCCGATGGCCTCGTTGACAACAATACTGTGGTACAGAAGTTCACGGTCCAGCTTCAGGATGCCAACAACCAAATAAAGACGTCTCTGGAAAACCTGAAGGATATCGCCGCGTTTCTGAACCTCGCCACGGAAGCCGTCAAACTCGCCGCAGCCATTACGACGTTGGCAGCCAGTGCTTAGACGTTAGGAGCACAAATACGCGTTTGGTAATTCTGCGAAGTAGCAGATAGCACCCAAACAATCTATGAAAGAATTTTCGAAAAGAAATCACAACGGTCATAGACAGCGGTAACCACGGTTCGGAGTACAAGTCGCGTTGTCCTGTTAGATCAGTCGATGACGCGGCCCAAACGTCGAAGTCCCATAAGTCTAGCGTCGCGCCGTGTCGCTCCGGTGTCGGGATGCGCTACAACGGCACCATACCCCTTGCCAGTCTGAAGACCCTTTGAGGAACTAGCATATGAGCTCTCCATTGTCGGAAAGAAAATCGCCCCATCGCCCCGCTCAGGCAATCCTTGTAGCTGATGTGAAGCAGAAGCAGGGTTCGTTCATCTACGCGCATAATACAGGGGGTCTGTGATGCGAAATCCTGACCGGATCGAGGTACAGCACGGCATCCTACACCTCGTCGGCGATGGGCGAGATCGCGACACCGTCCTCTCGGAAGACCCCTTGGAACTGGCTGACATGCCCGAGGCGAAGCACTTCGTCGAGAACCACATTCTGAACTCGCTCAATGCAGAGCAATCCATCGCCGCGAAGTTCACGGACAACGTCGGGATAATCCGCACTGCGTGTCATGCGATATTTGGAAATGTCCGTCAGTTCACGGCCGCCACGAAACGCATGGCCACGTGCCTCGGGAATATTGTTCAGCAAGATGCTCGCGTGGCTCCAGGGGGGCTCCTATTGGCTCGATTTACCTACGCGACGAACGGCGGACCTCTCGGAGTGCACAGTCATATTGCGATTCTGAAGCTGGACCCTTCCGATGGGTTCGCGCCACAGACACAGCATCGAAACGGCCATACCTGCGTGACACTCCGGAAGATTGATCGGGTCGTTCCCTCCACACGCGAGCAACTCCAAAAATGCGCGTTTGTCTGCAATCCGGCAGCACGCGATGGTTTGCCGGAAGGCTGCGATTTGCTCCTCTTGGATAGACAGCGTCGCGGCGTGGATCAAGCTGCGGACTTCTTTGTCTTAAGGTTCCTTGGCGCAGCGCGAGTAACAGACGACAAGAGCTTAACAAAAGCGTTCGACGACATTGCAACTCGTACCATCAATGCTCTTTACAGAAGCGGCCTAGTAGATGACGAGGTCCGGAACGAATTGTACACGCATCGTACGGCGGCCTTGCGAAGTCAACGGGTTATTGTACCGCAATTTGTCGAGAACCTTCCTATCAATGCCGAAGCGAAGGCCATTGCAAGAAATAGATTCGCAGTGATGCTGGATCAGGAATTCGCCCCGGATGAGGAAACGGCCATCAAGCTGACTCGGATGATGAAGTTTCGTGGCGATCACAATCTGCAGTTGTCCATTGAAGAGGCTTACTACAATGACGTGGTAGAAACTGCAGAGAAGATTTTAAACGACCCTGAGCGCGGCACTCATTGGCGGATTGTGCTACGGAGTCGCGAATGGCAACCAGTGCGGGCTCGCTAATGCCTTCGATCGCTGACTGTTGCACGAATTTCGGCCGCTTGCTTGCGTCCTTGGGGATCCCGTTTGCCGAAAGCGAAACCCTTTACGAAACTCGTGCTGAAGTGGCATCCTACAAGACCGCAGCACTAGCGTATTGCTCCGTTGAAGCTTTCTGCTCGGCACTCGGCGCGTGCCAGCGAGACTTGGCAAATGCCATGACCGCAAGGGTGGCGGTGGATGGCGTGGAATTGCAGTGGGATTGGATGCAGACCCCGCAAATGGCATGGACCTCGCTGTGCAAGCATGTCCGAGATATTAGCGAAGTGCAGGTGGTCTTCGCCTTGAGCAAAACAAAGCTAGTGGAACAGCATCTGCCCATGCCCGAGGGGAAACGGACGGTGCTCTTCGTGCAATCACAAAATCTCATCGCCTGTCTCCACGGGTTGCTGGCCTCGCCCCACGACTTTGAAAGGGTGTTCTGGGGAAGTTCTGACAAGGCCCCTCCGACTTCACTACCCTTCCTTAATATTGTGGTACTAGATCGGAGTGGCGCCTCGACCGGAAGCCATGCTGCCATTCTCGGCAAGGACCACGTTGCGCCTGCCTTGACCCCGATTGACGCATTGTTCGACGCCGCGATGCCCGTTCCAGCGTTTTATAAGGCACGCGAAACTTTACACTGGGAAAGGCGGTGGTTTCGAGAGCTCACGCCAAGCCATCTCCGCTTCCCTGTCGCCGATCGGAACCAGGGCCATGTCGACATTCTCAACGCATTGGACGCGCACGCAGCGAACACGGCAATACTTTATTTGGCCCCACGGTCCCGCCAGATGGGAAACGCGATCTTAGCACGGTTCGCTACTGACCACCATCAATTCGATATCCAACTTTATGCACAGGGCTCTGAGCTCCCCAATCTTGAGGGCGAACGGGTTGGTAAACTGCTTGATCTGCTAGAGTTCGCCTATCAAACCGATCGGGTGAATGACCGCATTAGCTTCGCCCAAGCGGCGATGTGCGCGGTTGTCGCACCCAGAGAAGGTGGCCATGTTCCCGCACGTGAGGTCATGAGACATGGCACCCGGCTTCTCGAGACTACCGAATGGACGTGGCGAAGTTTTCTCGAAGAACGTATCAGTAAATACCAAGAGGACACGAAAGGGGTCGAGGAGGACGTGCAGACTGCCTGTGAGCAGTTTGACACCGTCACATCGAAGCTCATCGAAGACATGGCAAGGATGATTCTCAGCAGTATCGGCGCATTCATTGCCGCCTTTATCGCAGCGGGCCTTAAGAAAGAAACAAGCGTAATGGCGTTCCAAGTGGTCCTAGCGGGCTATGTGGTTTACCTCGTGATTATAGCGGGCTGGATGAGCTCGCGGTTCGTATACGACCGCTTCCAGTCAGCTCGCCATAGTTACAGTATCAGGCGAGAACGGCACGAGGTCGTTCTGGGCGAAGAGCGGGTCAAGGATTTGATCGGCACTTCAATCCAGTCTTGCGAACGTCGTTTTTGGAAGTGGTTTGGCGTCAGCAATGCGATCTGTGGTCTCTTTGTCATTGGCCTCGTCATGGTGATCTGGTACGCGCCGTATCTTTTCTAGCAAACGTCCTGTCACGGGCGCGCGACAAACGCACATTGCCTGGATTGCCGATGGCGGGCCGGGTGCCGTAAGGTTGTGGCCTTCATACACGCTTCATACCGGGAAAGGATCGTTTAATGAACCCCAAGGATATCCTGCCGCCAACCGACAACCTTTATAAATTCATTGCGCTATCCGGCGTAATGTTGGTCGTCGCTTCGCTTCTATACATGGCTTGACGTACGGACATTATTCTTGAAGAATCGGTCGGTGCCAATGCCGAAGTAGCCATTGTCAACAGCATGAATGCTCGACGTGGTAAGACGCTGGGTGCGGGGAAAGCAGAATTGAAGGCGCTGAAAGATGAAATCAAAGCATTAGACCGCGAAGTGGCCAATGGTAATCTATTCCCTGCACGGCTTCAGGAAATCAGGGAGCGAAAACCGGAGAATGAACGCCGTCAGGCTGAGGTTCAGCGTCAGTTAGACGCGGCTAACAGCGTTGAGGCAGCGATCAACGCGAAGATCGACGACGTTAATTCGCGTACCCGCTCTATCAACGAGCACCTTGTAGCCTTTGGGTTTCTCGCGAAGATATCCGGTGTAATTATTGGGATTGGGATGGCCGTGGCCGTCTTTGGTTTCTCGGCGTGGTATCGGAAACAGCAGGCACCACAAGACAAATTGCTCCAGTTGGAATTGCGCGATGAAGAAGTGAAGGCCGCGGACCGGGAAAAACGAGTCCCTGATCCGTTCTAAAATGGCTTTCCAAAATGTTGCGGTGCGCACGCGCATGGGGCGCTGCGCATCCGCCACCGCCGCCAGCGTGCCATCGCTGTTATACGTCAGGTTCAACTGGTTCCCATTCCGATCGCTGATGTACGTGAGCTGGCCCGTGGCGCCGCGCGCCAAGTGGAATCAACGGTCTTATGTGGATCGTGTGACGGCAGAGCTGTTCGATTTCTGGCAGGTCGATGGCCGGATTATTCAGGCATCTGGAGATCCCCGTTAATGCATGTGCCGCCCTTCCGGCGTGCCTGCTGGCATGCAGGTCGTGTATCCGGGGATGACTGGCTGCCCCACCTAGGATACCAGGCAGTGGGTGATGTCATTCAGGAATGCATGACAGCGCACCCGCGCCGGCGGTTGACCGTTTTGTGCGGGCACACGCATAGCGCGGGGGAAATCCGGCCACTCCGAAATGTGCGGGTTCTGACGGGGCGCGCGGAGTATGGGGCGCCCTCAGTGGCACGCGTGCTTATGGTCCCATGAGCGGGATCTTCATTGCAATTTACGCAAGACAGAAATACCGATTCGGATGGCCCTGCTGGCGTACCGACCAATCTGGAGCGCTCTTGGGTTGTCAGCGCCGGTCTGAAAATGCGGTAAATCCGCCGGTTTGAAAATGGGGTGAATTGGCCGGTGCGAACATGCTGGTGCAGAGGATGGTTGTAGGGTGGTGTGGGGGGAGGGGGCGGGATTAGAG